>Ga0079997_117884_pt1 | contig 50072 bp, 36 predicted proteins | sample PerSpoCPS_CMetaG_FD_69200 | JGI IMG/M metagenome (GOLD analysis project Ga0079997, IMG submission 69200) | Archaeal communities from Yellowstone National Park, Wyoming, USA - Perpetual Spouter C (PS_C) MetaG (SPADES assembly) (version 2) | ecosystem: Environmental > Aquatic > Thermal springs >... | reverse complement strand
CCGCTCCGCCCCGAAGGGGCGGAGCGGCCAAAACCTTTCTCTATTCAGAAGGTCCTTGATTGCAAATGGCATAAGAAAGCCTTAGCCTCAAAACAGTATAAGCACGCTCCTCTCATCAGACTTCTTGCACAAACCGCCCCAAAGCCCGATGAGAGGGATAAACTCTACTCCTTCTTACTTTTTGCGGTGCCCCAGTCTATGGGCTGTTCTTTAAGTTCTATCACGCGCACGGGCGCCCGGGTAGGGAATAAGCCGGCTTTCAGCAAGATACGTTGCCCTTCCGGTCCCGCCAAAAAAGCCACAAAGCTCGTCGCCACGCCCATGCGGGGCTCCCGATTCAAAGCCCAGACCGGCCGTATCAAAGGATAATAGCCCGGCCGAATATAGCCCGCATGCGGCGGATAGTAATCCAAACTTCCCTGCCTCGCCACCCAAAATACCCGCACCCGCTCCAAAAAACTCAAACTCGCCGAATCTCGGGGATTACATACCCACGACGCCCCTATAAAGCCTATCGCACGAGGATTTTTCTCTACAAAATCCAGAATAGCCGGCAAACTATCCAACCGATACAGCTTAGCCTGAGGAGATTGACCAGCTAATAGGCTATCCTGCAAATACCGATACACGCTGGACCCGCCCCCCGCCTCTACAACCAACATATAGGGACTCTCTGCTCTCCTTAGCCATGCGTATAAACTATCCCATCGTAACGTAGAATCGCGCCGGTTAGGATGACCAATAACAGCTATTCCGTCCCAAGCCACCTGTACCTGCTTGGGTAAAATCTTCGCTTGGCTCAGCTCAAGACTTTCCGCTTGGGTGAGGGGACGGCACACCACCACTGCCGCAAAACTGTCTTGGAGCAGACCAGCCACCGCCTCTTCCTGTGGTAGGTACCGCACACGCACCTTCGCCCGCGGATAAGTCTGCTCAAACATCGTCACCACCTGTTCTATCGCTGGCCGCAAACTCACATCCACCCCTATTGTAACCTCGCCCTCAAAAGGACTCTCTGCCCCTCCCCTCCCCTCGCATCCCCCTATCACCACCAGCCCAATAACGCCTCTAACGAGAAGCCACCACCTTCCTCTTCTCATATCGCCGCCGAATCGCTTTGTATAAAAGGGCCGCCATATCCGCCGCCACATACATCGTTGAAAACACCCCCAGCACAAAGCCCACAGCCATCAGGAAAGAAAAGGCCTTCGTATTCTCCCCACCCACCACTAAAAGCGTCAAAAGCACCAAAACCGACGTAAAGGTCGTCAAAATCGTGCGTATCAAGACTAAGTTCAAACTCTGCGCATGAATAAGCGCAATATCTTTATCTTCTGCACCGGGGCGGCGCCGCTCTTCCCGAACCCGATCAAAAAACACCACATTGTCGTTGATTACATACCCCACTATCGTCAGGAGCGCCGCAATCGTGTCTTGATTGGCTTCCAGCGAAAACGGCAGCACATCTAAGTATCCCAAGAGTCCATACAGACCCAGCCCTATGACAACCGTAGCCGTGAGCGACAAAGCACTCCCCACCGAGTAGGCAATGCTCCTAAAGCGCAAAAGAATGTACAAAGCAATGCCCACTATCCCCATGAGAACCGACTTATAGGCCGAGCTCTGTATATCCTCGGCAATAGTGGGACCGATAAGGGCCGACCGGACAATCTCGGGCTGCGCATCCGCATAGCTCTTCTTCAGCCCTCGCAAAAGAGAACGTTCCACCGAGTCCTGCATACCGGGCTGATCGTACAAGTAACTCGTGCTAATGAGCACATCGTTTTTGGCGCCGACGCTCTTTACCACTACAGAAGCTCCTCCCATCGCTTCGGAGAGGTCCTTCTGCAGGATGTCAATGTCAGCAGGCTTAGTCAGGGCTACTTGAAACTGATACCCCCCCGTAAACTCTAGTCCCCGCTTTACGCCCAAGGTAGCCAGAATACCTGTGCTTATGACGAAAAGTCCTGCAACGATCCACCGACTCACTTTCCAATGTTTATTGAAGGGCACTCGGAAAGGCCGTCCCAAAATCCGCTCCATCCCTGCGCGCCGAAACCTCAGCCACCTACTCCATCGCGTGGAAGCGTACATCCCCTCTACTAAGAGCCGCGTGATAAGTACGCCCGTTAGGAGCGTCCCTATCACCCCAATAATGAGGGTTACGGCAAACCCCCGTATAGGCCCAATCCCAAAAATGTACAGGATGACTCCCGCCAAGAGCGTTGTCAGATTAGAGTCTACGATGGCTGAAAGAGCGTTGTTGAAGCCAGCCTCAATCGCGCCTTTCTGGCTTTTACCCATGCGAAGCTCCTCCAAAATGCGCTCGTATATCAGGATATTTGCATCTACTGCCATCCCCAAAGTCAGAACAATCCCTGCTATGCCGGGTAGGGTTAGGACCACATTCATGGCGGCCATCACCCCAGCAATAAAGAGGAGAAGCAGGATAAGAGCTACATCCGCAACCAACCCCGCCACATCATACACCACATACATGAAGGCTATAATGAGGAAGAAAGCTAACAGCAGGGCAATAGCCCCTTGACGGATCGTTTGCTCTCCTAAGGAGGGGCCAATGATCTCTTCGGCCTCAATCCGAATGGTCGCTGGCAGGCGACCCGCCTTAAGCACATTGGCTAGGTCCTTAGCTTCCTCTATGGTGAAGTTTCCCGTGATTTGCGAGTGGCCACCCGTAATCACACTTTGTACGGTGGGATAGGTGTAGACGTAGCCATCCAGCGTGACGGCGATAGATTTACCCAGGTAGTCGGTGGTGAGACGTTTCCAGATTCGGGCGCCTTCGGGGTTCATGCGCATGGTGACCATGGGTCGGCCATCATCAGGGTTGAAGTCTTGACGAGCATCCTCAATGACTTCGCCGGTGAGGGGAGCCTGCCGATTAGGCGTGAGCTTAATAGCAATAAGCGTGAGGAGGTCGCTGCCTTCCTGTTCGGGTTTGGCTGTCCATGCAAAACCTAAGTTTTCGGGGAAAAGGAGCCGAATCTCCGGACTGCGCAGGTAGGCCATGACCTGAGCGGTGTCTGAGATTCGGGCATAACCTAAAACTGGACTATTTTCAGGCGGATTTTGAGGTGGGATCAGCACCGCAAAGAGCGGATTTTCTCGCTCAAACTTGGCTTTACGCTCTTCAGGTGAGAGGAGGCTATCGGGCTTGGAAGTGGTGTCTTTAGGGGTAGTTTTCCGTCCGGTGAGAAGCTCTTCGGTGGAAAGGATACCCTTGACTGTGGTATCCTGGGGAGTTGAGGCTGTATCTGAGGCGGTGGTGTCGGTTATGCCTTTTTGGAGGGCGGCTAACTTCTCATTCGCTCGGATAAGTAGCGGGAAGACCTCCTTGACGGTATAGGTAGGCCAGAATTCCAGCTTAGCCGTCGTACGCAAAAGACGCCGCACCCGCTCACTGTCTTTGACTCCCGGAAGCTCTAAGAGGATGCGGCCTGTCCCGGGCTGCCGCTGAATATTAGGAGAGACCACCCCAAACTGGTCTATCCGCGTGCGCAAAATACGATATGTCTGATCTACGGCGGCTTCTACCTCTTTGCGGAGCTTATCCAAAACCTCCTCATCGGAAGCATTATAAGAAAGTCCCAACTTAGGCCCTGCGAAATACTGCGCCAAACGAGTATTGGGGCTGCGGGCCTTAAGTTTTTCCGCAAAGAGGGTAATCAGATCACCTTGTCCTCCGCGATAGGCTTGTACAGCTTCCTCTAAGGCCGCATTGAAGAGCGTATCATCGGGTACCTCGCTCAGGCTGCGCAAAATACCCTCCACGCTGACTTCCAGGGTTACGTACATTCCTCCCTGCAAGTCTAAGCCTAAGGTGAAGGAGTTTTCTACGGCTCGTCGGTAGTACTTGTAGTTGTCGGGGTTTTTGAGCCATTCGCTGCGCTGTTCGGCGGGCATGCGGCTGAGTTTCGCATCTAAGCGCAAACGCTCCACCACCCAGTAGAGGTTGTACAGGACAATTAGAAAGAAGAGGCTGAGGAGCGTAATGATAAAGGTCTTATGTCTGAGCATGCAGGCGGCAAAGTTAGTACTTTACAGGGTGATGATGCGAATTTCTACGCGCCGATTTTGGGCGCGGCCTTCGGGCGTGGCATTGGAAGCGATGGGTTCGGAGGCCCCTACGCCGCGCACTCGGAGTCGCTCAGGTGCAATTCCCCGCGCTATCAAATAATTGGCCACCGCTCGCGCCCGCCCCCACGAAAGCCGCTCATTCACTACCGCCGAGCCCGTACTATCCGTATGCCCCACAATCTCTATTTGTAAAGTCGGCTTTTCACTCAGCAGCCACACCAGCCGCTCCAGCTCCACCTGACTCTCCTCCCGCAGCACCGTATCCCCCACCTCAAAAAATAATCCACTTAGCGGCACCCGCTCCCCCACCAGCATAGGAACTACCCGCAAATCCTGCGTAATCTGCCGAAACCGACCTAGCTCTCGCAAATCTATCTGCTCACTAATACTAAAATAGGCAGTCCCCACCACCACCACCGCATATAAGGTCCCCCCAGGTAGAATAATCTTATAGGCGCCACTTTCTGCATCCGAATAAGCCGTGCCTACGAGCTGTTTTTCCAAAAGGTCATAGTAGCGAATCTCCTGTCCGCCAATGGGTTTTTGGGAGCGGCTGTCTATTACTCGGCCAGAGACCAGAGCGACGGGTTTCGGCTGAAAGGCCGCGGGAAGCGTCGCCATGTAAATTTCTCGCCCGAGCCGCTCCAGCGAATCCGTACTCACAAAAAACGCCTGATCGGGCCGCAAGGCAGGCGTGCGAAAGTAATAATCATCCGCTGCTGAGTTTATTGGCGCCGGTAGGCGTACCGCCACACTCCACCGCTGCCAAGTATCATCTAATCGCCGGGCCATATAAACATCAAAACCCTCCGAATCTTTTCGCCCATTCGTAGAAAAGTACAACGTAATCCCATCCGGCGCTAAATAAGGAGTAATCTCATCGCCGGCAGTATTGATATCCGGCCCCAAAGATAACGGCTCACTCCATACCCGCTGCTCAGGATCGTAAAAACTGACATACAAATCCTCCCCCCCACGACTATCCCGCCCCCGCATAGAGAGTAATAGGGTTCGCCCGTCCCATCCCAATGAGGCCGTGAGAGCACTGCCGCTTTCGCTATAAAAATTCTTGACCTTCAGCTGCACGGGAGCTGTCCATATGGTTTCTGAGAGCCGTCGGGAAAGCCCCAGCTCGCACGGATTATGCGGATTGCGAAACTCTTTGTACACCAGCAGGTACTGTCCATCGGGGGTAATGCCGAAGGGAATATTGCCTCGGATGTCATTGATGCCGCCGCCTAAATGCTGCGGAGGACCATAGCTCCCTAAGGAATCATCCCAAAGAGAGACGAATATATCTTGAGCGCCTAACCCCACGGGGTCATCCAAGCGCCAAAAAAACAAACGCCGACCATCCGCCGAAGGTACGGGTGCACTTTCGTGCAATGGAGACGAGATTGCCGGTATCACCTGCCGCTGCGCTAGTAAAACGCCCAGCCAGAGAAGTCGCCACATAACTTAGCTCACCGTTTCAGACAATCGGGTTTCAGCCTCCAAAGCACTGGGCGCCACCCACACGCCCATCAAAATCGCCAATAACACCGCCCCTATACCCACATATACAAAAGGAAGCCCTTCCCAGTACACCGGCACTCTCTCTAAGAGATAACTTTCGGGGTCTAATCGTACCCATCCCCATTTGGCCTGCAAAAATAGGAGACCGCCCGCTAACAAGCTGCCTATCCCTACCCCTATACCTACTACCCCAATAGCCTGCGCCACCACTAACCCCCATAGAGCCCTTCTACTCATACCCAAAGACTGTAGCACCTGAAACCGCACACGCGCCGTAAGCATTAGCACCAAAAATGCCGACACCGCCACAAAAAAACTTAAACCCACCACAATACTCAAAATCAAACTCACATTCTGCCGAATAAGCCCAAGCCAATCAAAAATATCCCTAAACAGGTAATCAATCGGCACAATCTCCTCATCTATGGAGAGATTTTCTTGAAGGGCCTCTAAGACAGCTCCAGAATCGCTCAAAGAAGCCAAAAAGACATGCAGAACCTGCACCTGATCCGGCGCATATCGGCGCAGGGCCTGCCCTACCTCCAAGGGGACAAAGGCAATCCGAGCATCTATTTCTTCCAGGCCGGAGTGATAGAGGGCAATGACCTTGAGCTTTCGGAAGCGGGGGGGGTCGGAGAGCCAAGCGATAATGACTTCATCCCCTACTTTTACCTGCAAACGTTGAGCCAGGCGTTCCGAGAGTACAGCCACATGGCCTTGCCATGCGGGGAGGGGTTTTTGAAGGGCTAAGCGCCACATGCCTTCAAACCAGGCAGCTTCTACGGCTAGGAGCTGTACGCCTTCGTAGGGAGCTTGCGCGCTCTCCATGAGGACCGGCAAATGAACCGCTCCTACGACGCGAACCCCTGAAAGACTCTCTACGTTTAGGGAAGGCCGCGTGAGCGGCCGCGGCTCACTCTCTACCTCTTGCGCAAAACTACGCACCCAAAAAGCCCCCAAATAGTTATAGAGCTTTTCCGTAATCGCCCGCTCAAAAGAATGGGAGAGAACCAGCGTCAAAATAGCCCCCAAGACCGCCAGACTCACCACCCCAACCTCTAGTAAAAACAACAATCGCTGCCGCCGCCAGCCTGTCCCTATCAGCAGCCGAAACGCTAAACTAATGTGCGCAAAGGACATGCCCGCCGCCAACGGTTGATAAGAAATAAATACCGCTGCACGTATGCTATGGCCCCTAGCTGCTCATACGCTCGCTGATGAACCTCCGCCTCTGCCCCCATCATCTTTTTCCAGCACACAGGGTCTATTCGCTTGCTCTCCAAAAAGGCCTCAAAATGCACAATTGCATGCCGAGGACGGGACTCGAACCCGTACCGCCTTTTTCAGGCGACAGGATTTTAAGTCCTGCGTGTCTACCAATTCCACCACCTCGGCCTAAAAAGAAGAAGAGCGGCAGACGGGACTCGAACCCGCGACCTCAACCTTGGCAAGGTTGCGCTCTACCAGCTGAGCTACTGCCGCTTCAGACAAGCACAAAGGTACAACAAATTCCGCATTGTCAAGCCCCTACCGCATCAGCACCATCTTCCCCCACCCGCTTTTGAAATAGCCCTCCAACCCATCCTCTCGCTTTTTGATCTCACCATCCCCAGGCATCTTCACGATCACCCGATACAAGTACACCCCATTTGCCAGCTGATCCCCATACTCATCCCGCCCGTCCCACGCGTAACTGGTCAAATGCCGCCCTATTCGCACCTCACCCAACGCCTTGAGATCTATAACCTTCACCAACCGCCCCGTAACCGTATAAATATGTATCTGAAACACCTCCGGCAGCTGCGCCCCCGTCAGCTCATAATAAAACCGCGTGGAAGTAGAGAAAGGATTCGGATAATTCACCACATGGGTGATAGAACTTTCATTGATCACTCGGAATTGGACTTCATAAGGTTTTGTTCCCGAGCGGTTGGCGCGCTTATCCCGGGCCTCCACCGAAAGCACATAATCCCCATCTTCCAATCGTCCCGGCCGAAATTCCACCCGAGCCCGGTTATCAGGCAAACGAGCCGGCTCAAACCGAAGCTTCCCCGAAGCATAATCTATTCGCTCCCCTAAACCCCCTTCCTCCGCCCGACGCAGCCGAACCGTCACCCCACTCGTATCATCCAACGCCAAGTAGCGATTCTCATCTTTCACTTCTATCAAGATCGTGGGATTTGGGGAAACAATATCCCCGTTTTGAATGCGATAGCCATCAAAAAGTACATCTACGACGGGATTATAGATGTCAGCCCGAACATAGAAACTCGCTTCCCAGCGGTTATTCGCATAGGTACGTTCGCCGAAGCGATAATCGGGGTTGGCTACGATACGCAGGCGGTTCAGCCCGGGCAGCCCCACCGATGAAAAAGTATATCGCACAATGGCCGTGTCTAAGCCAGCTAAAGGCGGAAGACGCACTTCTCCAATGTCTATCCAGTTGCCATCGGACTTTTGCACGGAGAAGCGAACGGCCACACTTTCCGGGGTTGTGGCCGAAAGGAGGTTGCGCAGGCCGATCTCCACAGAGATGGACTCCCCTTCATCTACCGTATCCCTTCGGAGCACCCATCGCAGGCTGGGGTCTACAGCCACATCGGGAAAAGGCTGGAAAAACACATACCAATACCTCATGGCCGGCGCGATGGAAGCAATCGTATCTATGAAGAGCCCCTCTAACCGCAGCGAGCTATAGCCTCGGCCATTAAGGCTGGTAAGGTCATAAGACGGCCCTGCCGAAACCCACCGATACACCGTGTCTTCTCCCCCAGAAACCCGCTTCGCATAGACCGAAGCCCGGATATGGCCCCGACCTAAGGCCGAATCATCCTGGAAGAAAAACTCCTCCCAGGCTACCGGCGCCGCAATCGGCGGCGAAATCATCCACCCTATGGGCACGGAGGTCGTGTAATCCTTGATTGCCGCAGCTGGCACACTATCCGGGACAATGACCTCTAAGGCGCTTCCGGGAGGAGCCCCCTTGGCTCCAATGAGGATGGCCTTTTGGAGAGAGTCCAAGCCAAAGACCGCCGCACTGGCCCCAATGGCATTCAGAACATTTGCCATTTGCGGGAGAGCAAAGTCCTGAGCGGGTTTATGCCACTGCGTAATCAGCAGCACTACAATACTTCCGTTAGGCAGGGACTGGATGATACTCCATAGCGAGTCGGCCATGCGCGCCGGAGTCCAGGTATTCGGCCCCTGGTAACTGGCCCAGTAACACACCCCCCGAGGACAAAAATACCGCCACGCCCCAAATATGGAATCCTGAATCAATGGCGTGAAAAGGTCCTTATCAAACGCTGCGATAAAGATTCCTGGCATCCAGGCTCCTTCCCACCATCCCACTGGAGACCCATTGCGTAAGAGGGAATGGGAGTTCTCCGTAGATAGCAATTGACCGTCCATGATTAAGAATCGCCGATTGCCTACGGGAGTCCACGTATCCCGCACTTCCAGACGTACCGACCGCTGCTGAAACTGCCACTGAAAAGGAGGCCCACTGTACGAAAGCCCCCTATGAGTATTCTCCCGGAATTGGGGAGGCCTACTCTGCCCCCATCCCTCCTTATCTCCCCGAATGTATTGAAAAGAAGCCTCAGCCCACTCCTGCGCCCCCGCATCCGCTAACCGAGCCCGCCAATAATACACCACACTATCCTGCAAACGAAACGGCAATACCCATTGCCCATATACCGACGTCCCCTGGATAAGCCCACTCTGCCTAAGCATGGGCGAGTTGAATAGATAGCTGGTGTCTATCTCAAAGTAGTACCCCTGCGATTGAAAAGAACTCTGATTATATGTCCCGGCAATCAGCGCAATGGAGTCTTTATTTATCACGGCAAAAGGCCACGGATAAATCAGGATAGGACGCGGCGATTGCACAAAAAACTCTAGGCGAGCCGTGTTGTTGTCTTCTCGTTCTTCTTCTATCTCTAACCAGGTATCCAGAGAGGCGACTATCTCATTCACGCCCGCCCATTCTCCTGGGGGAGCAGGTAAGGTAATGGTAAAACTATCCTGCCGCAAGAATGGCGGCCTCCGATAGGTGTAAGTAAAGGCCTGCCCCGAAGAACTAATGCGATGCTGCACCTGCACCGTAAAAGAGTCCGTGATGGCCAATCCCAGATTTTTATAGCGGAGGATAACCTCAAAGCTACTTTGTTCGGCATAAGGGGTGTTGGGTCGGATGCTGATATCGCTTACAGTGATAGCTAAGTCAGGTTTTCGGGGGCTAATCAGAGGAACGCAGGGGTCTCCTAAGAGTACAGAGCCCGCCATGTGGTAGTAGTTGAAGGCCGCGGCCCCATTAGAGAAAAGCCGCCGGAATACCTCCACGAAAGCATCGCCCACAGGTATCCCGATAGAGTCTCGGAATAGGACCTCATACAGCCGCCGAGTCTGATCCCCCAAAGGTCCAATAAATCCCGCTCCCCCCAGAGCCCAGTACCATAAGCTCCCTCGCCCAGGCGCTAATACGAAGCGCTCTCCATGATTTTGCGTGCCGCTAATGAGGGAGCTCACATCCCCTTGATAACAGCCGTTGACTATCACGAGGGGAAACCGTCCCCAGTTCTCATAGTCCGTAGGCTCATAAAAGGCTAAGTCAAATATATCTTCGCCTGTATGACCAAAAGTTTGTAGGATAACTACCCCGCTATCTATCCGATCCTTGATAGAGGGGGAGCCGGGGGGGGCTTGCATCCCGCCGGTCTGCTTTTGATAGTACACTATTTGGCCAGCGTAAGGGGAGCTCTCAAAGATGTTTTGACAGGCGACCAGCTGGGCTCGGATGAGTGCCTGTTCTACGGCGTTCGCGCCGCCGCCCAAATGTAGGCCCCACTTGCGCCAAGAAGGGGCCTGCCCACTCTCGTAGGTGCGGAGCTTATCTATGTAGGCGAAACCCTGGGCATCGTTTTGCACGGGCACACGCCCCACGGGTATGGCGGGAATCACATTTCCATCCCCATAGAAGTCTGAGACAAAGCCCCAATCCGAGCCGCCTACATCCGTGTTGGCCCGAGTACCGAAAAGCCCAAAGACAGGCACCTTATGGTTCGGCGGCTTAGGTCCATTGTAGGTGGTGCGGAGTGTGGCGGGGTTGACGGCATCGCCCCATAAAAGGAGGTACTTAGGCTTGATGGGCCATTGGTCCAGAGCCCAGCGCACGAGATTCCGAATGCCCGCAGGATGGTCTATGCGTCCCCAGCCAAACTCATCGTCAATCGCATCCGTGTACGCAATAAACACCGAATGCGGATTGGTGGGGTGGGTTTCGCGGTAGAGTTTGTAGGCCTCAGCAGAAGCCTGCAAGCTGGGGTGCGTAACCAGAATAATCTCGGCCCCCTGAGCGGTACTATATCCTAATAGGCGCGGCACCTGAATGGCCGCTACGGGCGCTACTTCTGCCCCGGTCGTCAGCACCAGCGGAAAAGTATCGGCTATGGCCGGCAAAGGGAGAAGCCAGCGCGTTCCATCCCAAGTGAGCCGTATCCGGAGCTTATGCAAAGTATCATAAGCTATCACAGAGTCGCCTGCCCCCACAGATAAGCCCGCCAAGGCTAAAGCCTTTGGCGTAGGGTCCGGATTCACAACTCCCAGCGTGATAAAACCCACACCCCCCAAGCTATTCCATGCCCTCGGATAAGTAATCGCTGCATAATGAACCCCCTCACCCGGATACCCCTGCGTAGGACTGGTACAGCGCACAATCACATAGCCCACGAGTTGATCCCCCGGAGGTGCCATGCGCAGCCGCTGATAATAAGGGGCCGTCAAGTTTTGACTCGGGCCTGCATAGATCACCTGGTTGTTGTATCCGTTCAAAATCTCCCAGTTTAGCTGGTAAGTTCCTCCAAAAGCAAGGCTAGCATGAGAGACCTCCACTGTGAAGGCAGGTACGACATTGGCTACGGCACCCGGCAAAGTGTATCCCCGAGCATAGGGATTGAACGCAGCTACGCCCCCTTCTCCGGCAATGTACATAGGGTTATTGTGGAGCTCATGTCCACCTGTCCACAGCCCCCCTGGCCCCGTCCAATAACCCGTGTGGAAGGATTCCACCATCTGATACCAAAACCAGTCTATCACCGGCCGCATCCCTACTTGAATATCTTCGTAAGGGGTGTAAAGAATACCCGGGGAGCCTCCCCAGGTCAAGTAATAGGCCGAAGTATCATTGCGGTTGAGGGGCATGTACGGATTGCCATGCAGACCCGGCAAATACCGCAGCTGGTGCGGATGCCGAAAAAATATAGAGTCGGGCCAGCCATCATTCCGCTGACCGTAAAACTCTATATAATCATTTCCCTCAAAAGTTCCTGACCCATCCAAGTCTCCCACATAGATGGGCACTTCCCGCCCCCTCCAGATGAGTCGAAGCGTAGCAACAGGCACCCCATTTAGGCCTAAGTCAGCCGCACGCACCCGATACACCTTATCCTGAGCCACCAGCAGCTTGAGGTAGGGCCGAGTGGGGTCATACCACTCATTCCCATAAGTGTAGCTCTGCGCCCATCCCCAAGCCCCTAAGAGCAGCCAGCTCCACCAGAGCCCTCGCATAGAGCAAATATACGCTATTACCCCAAGAAAGATGCAGTTTAGAGCTTACCGCTGAAAAGCATGTTTATTCTCGCAGTCGGGGATCTGCCCAGTAGCTCAAAACTTCGGATACCATATTGAGCAGCACAAATAGGAGCACCGACAAGAGCGCCACCCCACTCAGAAGAGGAAAATCCGAGGTGCTAAAGGCCAAAAATAATAATTTACCTACGCCCGGCCAGTCGTAAAGCTCTTCAATGAAGAGGCTCCCCATAAGTAAGCCGGCCAGCCATTGGCCAGAGACAGTAACGATGCTTGGGAGGAGATTGCGGAGCACATCGCTTCGCAAGATAGCCGACATGGATTTGCCGCGGGCACGGGCCGCCCGAATGTAATCCGATTGTAGGATTTCCTGCGCTTGCGCCCAAGTAAGCTGAAAAAAATAAGCGGCCGGCCGCAAAGACAGCGCTATGGCCGGTAAGACGAGAGCCTCGGGCTGAAATAGGGCAGTTCCCCTCTCCGGAGAATACACCCATACATACCCCCCTAAGGGTAGCCCCGTCCAAGGCCCCAGAATGACACCGAATATCCACAATAGCAAAATGCCCCCCACATATCCGGGCAAACTCAGCAGTAAAAGGCTCAAAACATGAAGGATTTTCTTAGGTCGGTAGGCCTGGTAGAGGCCTAAAGTCACCCCTACAGTCAGAGCTATAAGGGCCGCCGCCCCCGCTAAGAGGGCCGTAGCCGGAAAGCGCTCCAAGTACAGGTCCAGCACCGTTAACCCATATTGATACGAATAGCCCAAGGTCGGCCATTGCCAGCGACCCTCTCGGTAAGGCAGCCACTCCATCCAGCTATAGAGATATTGCCGCCAGAGGGGCTCATCTAAGTGGAGCTGCGCCCGAATCACCTCCAAAGAAGCCTTATCCGAACGCTGCCCTAAAAGCAGCTGAGCCGGATCACTAAGCCCCCGCAAAAGCACAAATAACAGCGCATGACTCAGAAAAAAGATAAGCGCGCCTTCGCTAATCCTTTGGAGGAGGAAACGTCTCATAGGGTTTGGGCGAGGCGGGCCGAGAGCCGCCGCCAAGGCCACTTGCGCACAATCACGCCATCCCGCAGATATATAATGCCCAAATCCGAACGAAGCATCGCCTTGATCACCGTTTGGTCCTGAGGAGCAAAACATATTTCCAAACCCTGCGCTTTAGGCCACTCCTTCCGCACTTCTGAGGGAGAAGCCGTCACCCCCACCACCCGAAACCGCCCCGCCGATAATCCCCCCAAAAAGGCTCTTAACCTCTCAACCGCCTCCGCAGGTAGTTTCTCTAGCTGCCGAGCCACCACCAAAATCACCTCCCCCTCTAGCTCATCCACCTGACACTCCGACTCCCGCAAAGGCACATAATCCGTAATCTCCGGCACCCCCTGCGGCCCAACCTCTAAAGCCTTTCGCAAAGAACGCCCCTCATAATACGGCAAAAAGTCTAACGCCGGCAAATACCAGTAAAAATACAGCGTCAGCCCCGCCACCAAAGCCATAAGCCCCCAAGCCACATAAGCATGATAAGGCGAGCGCAAAAGCGGCTGAATCTCCTCCCGCTTCAAAAAGATATAGCCAATCAATACCAGCAGGATCACGTCTTTACCAAAAGACTGCCAAGGCGTAAACTTGATTACATCTCCAAAGCAGCCGCAGTCAGAAACCGCCTTCGTCACAGCCGAATAGCCTGTGAGAAAGGTAAAAAACACAATCATTAGCAGCAAAGCCCAGGCGGTAAAACGCCGAGCATACCCCAAAAGAAGAAAAAACGCCAAAGCCGTCTCAAAAATAGCTATGGCACCCGCCAAACCTACGCTCCACGGACCAAATACCTCGTGAAACGGCAAACCACTATGTTTCTGGAAAACCTCAAAGTACTCCTCCAGCTTATACCCAAAGCCACGAATATCATTGACCTTTATCAAGCCGGAAATCGTGAAGAGAACCCCCACAAAATAGCGGGAAAAAAGCAGAAACCAGCCTTTCTTAGCGGGCATAGGCTTCGACTCGTTTTTCTCGGATGACGGTAACTTTGATTTGGCCGGGATATTGTAGAGAGGTCTCAATAGTCTTGGCTACTTCCTGAGCGATTTCAAACGTAAGATCATCGGAGACGCGTTCACTATCCACGATGATGCGCAGTTCCCGCCCAGCTTGGAGGGCATAAGCCTGCCGAACCCCGGGATATTTTTTAGGAATATTTTCCAGCTCTTGAATGCGCTGGATGTATTTTTCTATGGTTTCTCGGCGGGCTCCGGGCCGAGCACCGCTAATAGCATCTGCCAGCTGAACGATAGGCGAAATAATAGAAGTCATTTCAATCTCATCATGATGAGCGCCGACGGCATTCAGCACTTCTGGATGCTCATTATAGCGGCGTAATATCTCCATACCCAATAAAGCATGCGGCAGTTCGGGATTTTCGTCGGAGACTTTTCCAATGTCGTGGAAGAGCCCTGCGCGTTTAGCTAAACGAACTTTTTCCCTAGGAAGGCCTAATTCCGCCGCAATAAGTGCCGCAAGGCGCGCTACCTCCCGGGAGTGTTGGAGAAGGTTTTGTCCGAAGGAGAAGCGAAAACGCATTTTCCCCACCAGGTCCCGAATGTAGGGATCCACATTGCGAATGTCCAAATCCATGAGCGTACGATGCCCAATCTGGCGGATTTCTTTATCTAGCTCTTGGCGGACTTTTTCAACGACCTCTTCAATGCGGGCTGGGTGGACCCGCCCATCCGCCAAAAGCCGCTGCAGAGTACGGGAAGCAATCTCCCGCCGAATCGGATCCGGAGAAGATAACACAATCGCATTTGGGGTATCATCTACGACCACTTCTACACCGGTACAGGCTTCCAGCGTGCGAATATTGCGTCCCTCTCGTCCGATGATGCGTCCTTTATGCTCGTCGCTTTCCAGCGGAAAGACCGTGATAGAGGCTTCAATGCTTTGCTCAACCCCTACCCGACTCATGACAGTGGCGATAATGCGTTGAGACTCCTCTACGGCCTTAAGCTGAGCCTCATCCAAGATACGCTGCACCATATGATGAGCCTTCCGCTCGGCTTCCGCCTTTAGGTTTTCCATGAGCCGTTCCAGAGCTTCTTCCCGGGAGAGGCCCGCAATCGCTTCCAGCTCTTTCTCTATGGCTTTCTCTTTTTCAGCCAGAGCTTCTTCACGGGCAATGATAGCCCTAAGACGACTTTCCTGGGCTTCCCGTTGGGCCTCCAGCTTTTCCATCTCCCGCTGAAAGCTCGCCAACTGCTTTTGAAACTCCTCCTGCCTGCGAGCAAGGTCTTTCTCTAAAGAGAGCAGCTCTTCCTGCCGGGCTAAGGCTTTTTTGTGAAGGGCTTCCGCCTCCTGCATCATACTGGCACGCTTAGCCTCGGCTTCTTTGAGCATTTCGTCCAGGTATTTTCGGCGCTCCTCAATAGTTCTTTCCAGATTCTTGATTTTCCGTTGGAATTCCTCTATGCGATGCCGATGATGCTGGGTTTCTTTTCTGAGCTGCTCTCGGGACTGATGGAGGGCGGTTTTTTGAGCTTCTAACTCTGCCTGAGCTTGAGCGATTTCCTGGGCCTTCCGCCGCAGAAACGCCTTTCCCAGCACATATCCCACCCCTCCCCCCACAAGAAGGCCTATCAAAGCTCCAAGTACAATAACTCCTATCGCGCTCATACCTGACTGTTTTTTTCTGGTGTGGGCAGCCAGGTTTCTATCGCTTGACAGAAGGCCTCGTACTCCGCCAAACACCCTGTCAGCTCCTCTAACAAAGCCACCACCCCCATCAGAAAAAGGGTTAGCTCATCCTGATGAGGATAGAGACGGCGAAGATCCCCCACCTTCTGCTCTAAGTGATGGAGGGCATCTTCAACTCGGGCTATGGTTTCAGGATCGCCCTGGACGACGATGGTGCGGCCCAGAACGACCCACTCGTGAGGCCTTTCCGTCATACGATAGAACCTGATCTACATAGGCACGAAGCGCTCCCACTTCCCCCTGCACTTCCCTCCAGCGCTCCTGCCAAGTCAAAAGTAAGACTTTTTTCTCATGTTGTAACCGCTCGGCCTGCCCCCGCAGCGCCTGCACCCGCCGCAAAAGCTCCCCAAGCCGCTCACGGAGCCGCTCGCGAGACGGAATAGGCATGATTACGAGGATTACTATCCAGAGAGAGATTCCAGGGGTCTAAAACCACTTCTTTCACAGGCTCGGCAGTATAAAAGACCTTGACTACGACTTCGGGACTTTTTGCCCAGCTCTCCGCCGGAAACCGCCACAAAAACATCGCCCCACCAGTCGTAACCACCTTCACCCACAACGGCCACACCATCCCCCCAATATTCCGAAACGAAACCCTCGTCTCGTATATCTGCTTTCCGGGGGCCTTCGCTAAATACGCCTGTAAGGCCTTCTCAGCCTCAGCCGCCTCCTCCGCATACCGCCTAAGATAATCCGCATAAGCCGAACGATTGCGCCGCACATGATTATCTTCTAACTCAGGCCGCCCATCAATAAAGAAACGTTTAGGCTGAGCTTGACTTTTGAGATAAGCTACATAAGCTAAGCCCGCCTCTCGCGCTTCTGATAAGAGAACTTGGGCCACCTGCGGCGAAACTTCCACAGGCCGCACGATGACGGTGTCTATGGCAATGTCTATCGGTTTATGGCCCAAAAACCAGCCTTTCCAAAACCAGCCCAGCTCCTGAGCAACGCTGGCAGATATAGACCGAAAAAAATCCCAAGGTTCGGGCCGCTTGAAAGCCCAAGCCTCGGCATAACGCCGAAAAGCCGTATCCATACGCGCCGGGTCCAAAATGTACTCCCGCAGCGCCTCAAGCCCCAACGCTACCTTCAGGTATGCATTAGCCCCCATCTCCCGAATAGTAAGGGGATGAGCCAAAATCGCTTGGCTATTATTGGAAGCTAAATATTCACGCACCCGCTGGCGCTCGACGGGGGCTTCCTTCTCGCGAATCATGGGTTCAAAGGTGGCTTTGGTGAGGTTTTCCAAGTAGGTATTTAGGCCTTCATCCAACCACATCCAGCGGCGCTCATCGGAGTTGACCACCATGGGGAAGAAGTTGTGGCCGACCTCATGAATCACGAGCGAGATGAAGCTGTGTCGGGTGCTTTCGGAGTAGCGGCCATTTTTGACCTCTTGTCGGCCGCAGAAGACGATCATGGGATATTCCATGCCGTGGACAGCACCGTAAGTAACATTCATAGTGGGATAGGGGAAGGGGAAGGTGAAGCGGCTGTAAGATTGGAGGGTATGTTCAGCGGCGGCGATGGCGAGGTGTTTCCAGAGAGGGGCCACCTCTTCGGTATAAAAGGCCTGGATGCGAACAGGAGTTTGGCGGCCGGCAATAGAGGTCAGACGCGCTTCCCAAATGTAGTGAGGGGCAGCAGCCCAAGCAAAGTCCCGCACCTGCGACGCCCGAAAGAACCAGCTCACCGTGTCTTTACCCGGGGCTTCTCGCTTATCCTCCGGCGCAATGATAAAAGTGCTCTGGTCAGCCGAGACGCTCCGATAGCGCTTTAGCTGCTCAGCCGATAGCACTTTCTCAGGATTCTGGAGCTCCCCCGTAGCGGCCACTACATAACCCCGAGGGAGGCGGATTTCCACCTCGTAATCGCCAAACTCCACCGCAAACTCGCTGGGCCCGTAATAAGGCATCTTTTCCCAGCCCCGCCCATCCGTAAAAGCCACCGGCCGAGGATAATATTGCGCCACCTGATAAATGGTACCGTGCGGGGTTTGCATATAGCCAGCCCGCCCCTCCACTAAAGCATCATTGAGCGTAAAACTCCACCGCAGGTGCAGAACTGCCTTTTCCCCCTTCGCTAAGCACTTAGGAAGGGCTACTTCCATAAGCGTCTCCTCCACCCGATAAGGGAGTGGACGGGCTGAGACGCCTTCCAAAATTTCCACCGCTTCTAGCTGAAAGTTCGTGCGGAGGTAGTTTTCTATTTGTCGGGCGTAGAGTTCGGCAAAGGAGCTTTCCCGGCGTTTGGCATCTCGGCGAAAGTCTTCCCAGAGGAAGTTTCGGCTGAGGTGGCCGTAGCTTTTGAGGCTGAAGTAGTTGGGTTCTAAGGCGAGCCAGAGGTAACAGAGAGGGATGGGAGAGTGGTTGGTGTAGGTGAGGCGGGCTTCGCCGCGCAGGCGATGGGTGGCGGGGTCCAGGGTGATTTGCATGGCGTAATCGGCCTGCTGCTGCCAATAAGCTGGGGAGGGAACCCCCACACGAGTGCGTTCGGGCGTGGGCGGCGGCGCATAATCCTCCAAAGGCTGAAAGGGATCATCGTGGAAAGCGGTTTGCGCCCAAAGCCCACTTAGAGCCAGCGCCCAGACTAAAACCCTTAGGGAAGCCATGCGCGAAATTCCGCTGCTTTTTGCGCCAGGCCGGCTTCTATGGCTTCGGGGGAAAGCTGAGCGGCCCCTGCTTGGATTTGATGCGAGATGGCCATGGAGCAAAACTTAGGACCGCACATGGAGCAGAACTGAGCAATCTTGGCGCCTTCGGCGGGCAGAGTCTCATCGTGATAGGCTTGAGCCGTCTCAGGGTCCAGAGCTAAATGAAACTGATCCTTCCAGCGAAAGGCAAAGCGCGCCCGACTTAGAAGATAATCTCGCCACTGCGCTGCGGGGTGTCCCTTTGCGATATCAGCCGCATGGGCCGCTATCCTGTAAGCCATGATCCCCTGCCGCACATCGTCCTTGTTGGGCAGGCCTAAGTGCTCCTTAGGGGTTACATAACATAACATAGCCGTCCCAAACCACCCAATCATCGCCGCCCCCACCGCCGAAGCAATATGATCGTAACCGGGCGCTATATCCGTTACCAGCGGCCCCAGCGTGTAAAAAGGCCTTTCATAAGCGTCCTCCAGCTCTTTTTGCATGTTTTCCCACACCAGCTGCATAGGAATATGCCCAGGCCCCTCTATCATGACCTGAACATCATAGTCGTAAGCGATTTTAGCTAATTCGCCTAAGGTTTTCAGTTCGGCGTATTGGGCTTCGTCGCTGGCATCCGCAATGCTCCCCGGCCGCAAACCATCCCCCAACGAAATCGCCACATCATACTGCCGCAAAATCTCACAGATCTCCTCAAAGTGCGTGTAAAGGAAGTTTTCCCGGTGATGAGCCAGACACCAGCGTGCTATGATAGAACCGCCCCGAGAAACGATGCCCGTTACGCGGTCTATGGTCTTTGGAATGTATGCCAACCGCACGCCCGCATGAATAGTAAAGTAATCCACGCCTTGCTCGGCCTGCTCTATGAGGGTTTCTTTGAAGATTTCCCAGGTAAGTTCCTCGGGTTTGCCGCCGACTTTTTCTAAGGCCTGATAGATGGGGACGGTGCCGACGGGGACAGGACTATTTCGGAGGATCCACTCGCGGGTCTCGTGGATATGGCGGCCTGTAGAAAGGTCCATAATCGTGTCCGCCCCCCAATAGGCAGCCCAAACGGCCTTTTCTACCTCTTCGGCGATGGAGGAAGTTACAATGGAGTTTCCAATATTGGCGTTGATTTTGACTTTGAAGGCGCGGCCGATGATCATGGGTTCGGTTTCGGGGTGATTGATGTTAGCGGGGATGATGGCTCGGCCGGCGGCGACCTCTTGACGGACGAGCTCGGGGGTGATTTCAGAAGGCATGGGAAAGCCCCAGTTTTGACCCGGGTGGAAGCGTGGAAGGCGGCCGTTTTTCTGGTACATTTCCAAAAGCTGGTTTTCGCGCAGGGCGATGTACTCCATTTCGGGGGTGATGATGCCAGCTTTGGCATAGGCGAGCTGCGTAACCGCGCGCCCAGGCTTGGCTCGGCGCGGCAAATGCGGATGCGGAAACATCGTCGGAGGACGCTCCTCGTAAAGCTTCTGCGCATACGGGGAGCTAAATCGGCTTAGCTGCTCCGTATCGCCCCGCGCCACAATCCAATCCTCGCGCAGGCGAGGTAGCCCACGACGAATATCTACCTGGTACTGGGGGTCAGTATAAGGCCCACTCGTGTCATACGCATAATACGCAGGATAATCGGGGTCGCTCAAATGGATTTTCCGCATAGCGACTCGGATGTAAGGGTGCAAGCGCCCAGAAACATATATCTTTTCAGAGGCGGGATAAGGGGGCACGGAGACCGCCAAGGGAGTCTGAGAGGCGTTTCGCATAAAGGCAAAGATATAGAGTTTAGTCAGACCCTGCCTAAGCCCCGAGAGGACGAGTGGAGCCTAATACCTTCCCAGAGCGATTCGGAGAGCTTTTTTCCAGAAGCGCCGGGAGCTAAACGTTTTCCAGAGGGTGCCGTAATGGAGGTCGGCCTGTATGCGGTAGTAAGCCTGGTAGTGGAGAGGGGGATTCCAGTAGGTTTTGGTGAGGTAGGCTTCTGCACGCAGGTTGGGATAGATGTAGGGAGGCGGGGGTAAGTCCCGAGGCAAAGGCTGCGGCTCAGGCAAAAGACGAGTGGCAGTGGTATTAGTAGCACCCTCCCCCCCCATGCCCAAGTTGCTTACTAAGCTGGTCCTCGGAAAGACAGCAAGGAGCCCCCTCTTAAGAAAGTGATACACCAGAGGGAAATCCCAAAAGTCAGCAGGAGGCCCCCCTACACCCGCCGACCGATCAAAAAATAAATAGAGATGTTTTTTCAGGCGAAGGTTTTCTCCCATGACTCGGTCCAAAAAGTCGGTTTGCCGCAGCTCATGCCAATCCTTCATATCGGGGTCATAGCCCTCCCAGGCTCGGCGCCAACTCGCCCACCCCCACACCAGCGGCAGCCGTAAAAAATCATACTGATACGGAAGGTAAGCGGCAGGAACCCCATTCCACCCCCCTATCATGCCTATCCGAGCCTCCTCTCGGTACCGCTCCAACAGCTCCGTACAAAACGAGAAAAAATCTGGGATAGGTAAGGTATCATCTTCCAGAACTATACCTTCCGGCACTTGCGAAAAAAACCAGAATATCCCCCTAAGCACGCCCTGCTTATGGCCATGATTGAAGGGGAGCCACTGAAAGTGGGCTTCACAGGGCCAGTCTATATGGGATTCACAGAATCGGCGCACTTTAGCTACAGCCTCTTGACTTTGCTTATCTTCTTTTGGGCCATCGCCGCTGATGAAGAGGTATTTCGGGCGGGCTAAGCGAATGGCTTCCCAAACCCGCTGAAGCGTGTCTAAGCGATTATACACCAGGAGGAGAAGAGGGGTACTCAGCACACAAGCAAAAGTACGCGTCTGGCTAAAGGCAGGGGCAATTACCCCATTTTGAGGCCAAGGCTTTCCTGATGTGAAGGGGGAATGGCCGCGTCCGCCCTGCGGGCGGACGCGGCCTCACAGCCTACGTTGTATTACCTCAATCATGTCGGGCGCTGGCCGCCGCAATGGTACTAGGAGGCTTCCTATGCTTCGGAGAGCCACTGGCGCCAGCGGCGCAGCCGCCGCCCCCACACCAGACTCCCGACATGATTGAGGTAATACAACGTAGGCACCACTACCAGCGTAATCAAAGTCGCAAAACTCAGCCCAAAAATAATCGCACTAGCCAGCGGTAGCCAGAAAAATGTATTATCCCCCCCGAAAAATATCTGCGGGTCAAAATCCGTAAAAAGGGTAACAAAGTTGATATTGAGCCCCACCGCCAGCGGAATAAGGCCCAGAATCGTGGAGAAAGCCGTCAGGAGCACGGGTTTGAGCCGAAGGGAGGCCCCTTGGACGATGGCCTCGCGGGTCCGATAGCCACGCCCCCTCAGCTCATCTATAAACTCCATGAGCAGAATGCCATTTTTGACCACGACCCCAATCAGCGCCACCACCCCAACGCCCGCCAACACAACCGAAAACTCTATTCTACTCAGCGCAAAACCCCAAAAAACACCCGCTAAACTAAATAGCACCTGCGAAAGAATAATTAGCACCTTCCCTAAACTCCCAAACTGCGCCACCAAGACAAGGAAGACAAGCCCAACAGAGACCAAGAAAGCCCCTTGTAGGAAACGAGCCGCCTTAGCTTGCTCTTCTTGCTCGCCGCCGATCTTGATTTCTACGCCCGGGGGGGTAGGAAAAGCCTTAAGAATCTGACGTATCTGATTGTTGACTTCGGTGGGATTGTAGCCGGGGAGCACATCAGAGGAGAGGGTGATAGTGCGCTTGAGGTTTTTTCGGCGGATGATGCCTGAGCCTGAGGTGTATTCCAGAGATACGAAGTTAGCTAAAGGAAGCTGTTTGAGGCGGCCGTCGCTCATGTCGCGAAAAGTGATTTTATGGGCTAAGAGTTGGGAGGGGTATTCTTGGTAGGTTTCGGTGTATCGGATCTGGATGGGGTATTCGTCTTCTAGCTGGCGATATTTAGAGGCTTCTTTGCCGAAGAGGGCGGTGCGGAGTTCGCTTCCAATCTGGGCGGAGGAGAGGCCTGCTCGCAGGACCCGATCTCTATCTACGCGCACCCGGATTTCGGGCCGGCTGAGGACTAAGTCGCTTTGTAAGTCCTGAATGCCGGGCACTCGCAGGGAATCCAGATATCTTTTCAGTTGGAGGGCTGTTCGGATGGCGGCCTGGGGGTCTTCGCTGGCTATCTCAATAGATACGGGCTTACCTACTGGAGGGCCTGCCCGGTCAGGTTCCACGCGCACTTCCACGCCGGGCAGGTCTTGCACGGCATAAAGAACCTTTTCTAAGTACGGCCTGGTAGATTGGCCTTTTCGCTGGCGAAACTCTACAAACGCTATAGTGATTTTAGCCCGATTAGGTGAAGCGCTTGTCGTCCGATCAAAGGGGTCCCCTGCCCCTACCCCTACATTCACTAAAATGGATTTCACCAGGGGATTTTTTTCACCTAAAGCCTTCTTCACGCGCGCATAAGCGACTTGCGCCACTTGAAAGGTATAGTCCGCCGAAGTGCCCTCGGGCAGCTTAAGATAAAGGTAGATGTAGTTGGGGTCCCGCGTAGGGAAAAACGACACCTTAGGCGGAAAAGCTACAAAAACGGCCAGTCCCCCAATCAGAAGGAAACCGACACCCCCCAGCACCCACTTCGGATGCCCGCGCTGAATGCTCCAACGCAGAAGCCTCTGATGAAACTCCACTAACTTCGGAATGGCCCGAGTCTGCGCTTTCCGAATTAGATAGCGCAATACCGTCCGAGAAAGAATAACGAGAAAAGCAAAGAAAACTGTGAAGTTTCCCAGCCCGCGATTCCCTACTATGTAAAATAGACCTGCCAAAAGACCTAAGAGACCCAAAGTGAGGATGAGGCCTCGGGTGAAAAGACTTTTTTGGGGCTTTTCGGGGCGCATGAAGTCCACGGCAAAGACGGGATTGATGATATAGGCCACGAAGAGGGAGGCGAAGAGCGTGATGAGAAACGTTACGGGGAGATAATAGAGGAACTTTCCGGGCAGGCTATTCCAGAAGAGCAGGGGTACGAAAGGAGCCGCGGTAATGAGCGTACCGCTCAGCACAGGCACAAATACCTCTGCGGCCGCTTCATTGGCCGCTTCAAAGATAGAGCGACGGCCATTGTCAAAAATCCGATAGGTATTTTCCACAACAACGATGGCATCATCCACGACTATCCCCAAAGCTAAGAGAAAAGTGAATAGAATGACGATGTTGAGCGAATACCCCAGCGTTGGAAATGCCAGAAACGCCACAAAAGAAGACAGAGGTACCGAAAGCCCTACGAAGAGGGCATTTTCCAGCCCGATGAAGAACATCATAGTCAGGGTTACGAGGATAAAGCCGATGATGATGCTATTGACCAGGTCGTCAAGTTGGAGGCGGGTGCGTTCGGATTGGTCGTTGGTGATGACGATCTTGAGATCGGGGGGTAGGATAGTGCCCAGAGACTTGCGTACGATCTCCTGAATGGCATCGGCCGTCTCTACAAGATTTTCGCCGGCTTTCTTGATGACATTGAGGGTGATGACCGGCACATCATCCAGCAAGGCATAACTTTCACGCTTCTTATAGCCGTCATACACTCGGGCTACATCCTTGAGAAAGACGGGGGTGCCAAAGCCAGAGCGCACGACGAGATTCTCAATTTCCTCCACCGAGCGAAATCGGGCATCCAAGCGCACGGTCCGATTTTGCCGGCCCAAGTCCGCCTCCCCCGCAGAGATAAGAATATTTTCTCTGGAAATGGCATTCTCAATGTCGCTAAAAGCCAGTCCATACGCTTGGAGCTTTTGCATGTCTACATCCACACGGATTTCTCGCTCCAAAGCCCCAATAATATCCACGCGCCGAATCTGAGGAAGGGTTTCTATGCGGTCTTTGAGCTCATCGGCAAACTTTTTGAGCTGAGCGGGGTCGTAGTTTCCTGCAATGTTGATATTCATGATGGGAAACTCCGAAAAATCCACATCGGTAACGGTGGGCTCCTTCGGCAAGTCATTAGGCAGTTCGGGGCGAGCTTTATCTACGGCGTCCTTGACGAGGTCTTTACATTCTTTGGGGTCTTTATCCAGACTAAACTCCACTACAATCGTAGAGACATCCTGCTGGGAGTAGCTATTGATTTTTTGAACGCCATTGAGGCCTTTGAGGCGCTTTTCAATGGGTCGGGTGATGAGATTTTCAATGTCCGTAGGGGATGAACCGGGATAAACCGTATTCACAACAATCGTAGGGACGACGAGGTCTGGAAAAAGCTCTTTGGGAAGGGTGATGTAGCTGTACAGGCCCAGAAGCGTAATCAGGATGGTCAGCACGTAGATGGTGAGGCGATTTCGGGTGGCCCACCAGGTTGGCCAAAAGCGCCGCATATCCCCCAAAACTGAAAAAACTCCAAAAAAGTTCCCAGTTTCCAGAGTTAGGAGGTGGCGTGCTTGGCTTTTGGGTTTTGGCGTTGGGGTGGGGGGCTTATTGTGGGGGGCGGTAGGCATACAAAATACCCGTCATCACAAGGTCTTTCGCCCGTTCCACCTGGTAGCCTAAGCTACGCAGGCGTTTCTCCAACGGCTGCGGCGCCGCATGATACTCAATCACCCACCGCTTCACCCGCTGAAGCACCTCCGCCCTCGTCTCTAGTAGTATCGGAAACTCTGACCCCTCACAATCTAACTTCACTAAATCTATTTCTGCCCACCCTGTCTCCGCCATAAGCCGCTCAAAGCTCCACACAGGGACCATTACCGTCCCCTTAGCCTTGAAGTAGGCCTGATTATCCGAGATAGGGAGCAGAGCGTGCATTTGCGGATTCCCCTCGTCCAAGTATAAAGGCATTTCGCCATCCGTAGCGGCCACCGCTACAGTCAGAAGGGTTATTCGGTCCGCATAAGGGGAGCGGGCGATATTTTCCCGAGCTATGGCGGCATTATCTGGGGCGGGCTCTACGGCCACTACCGCCTCAGCACCCCGACTGCAAAAGAATAAAGCCGTCTCCCCAATGTACGCCCCGACATCTATGATTTTGTACCCCTGAAAGCTGTCTCCATAATCCCGATCCACCAGAAGCTCCTTAAGGATACCGATATCACCACTCTTATCTGCTCGAAGCGAGATAGTTATGCCCGAACCCATGGGCATCAGGAGAGTATGGGTGTCGGGGTCTATGGAAATGGGACGATAGCCTAACTTCGCTAAATGCAAAAGGCTAACGAAATTCATAGGGCTAATACGAAGAGGTATGGGCGCACTCGCTGAGGATACTCGGAGAAAATAACGATCTTTACCCGATAAAAGCGAAAAGAGAGCGGCCAAAGGACGGGGAGTCAAACTCTTAAGGGCTCCCCAAAGCCCAAACCGAAACACCTGCAAGACCGCCGTGAGTCGCTTGTACGGAGAATATTGATCAAACCGAATCCATCCCCGCCGCGCCGCATAATAAAAAGGCCTAGCCAATAAGGGAGGTTTTTTGACACTCATGCTACGAAGGTAGGTACTTCTACGGCACCCATGCTACTATCGCCCCAAACTCTGCCACCGCCATCCCATAACGCGCATACAAGTCATACAAATTCAAAAGCGCCGAGAAAGCCTCCCGCTCCCGCCGATTAATCACAAAAAGGTCGCTTTCGCCAGCCCGGAAGCGCTCATTTTCCAGAGCAATAAGCTCAAAGAGTCCCTGCACGACGGACTCTTGGGCTTTGAGCTGCTCGTAAAGGGCATCTATAAGGGCTTTTTGGCCGAGGGCTTTGGAATAGAGGCTGCGCGCCTCAAAAAGCTGTTCGGACTCCAGCTGAAGCATTCGTAGGCGGGTCTCGGAAAGCTGTCCGCGCGCCTGCCGCAAATAAAGCGGCATCCCGAAGGTTATGGCCAGCTTGTAGTTGGTCTCAAAGGGACGGCTCCAGCCAACCTCCCATTTCTTAGGGTCCCGCAGAAAGGCATAATCCACTTGGAGGCGAGGACGCAGCTGTTCGGCTGCCCAACGTCGCTCTATCTGTAGGATGCGGCGCTTAAGCTCATAGATTTGGAGCTTGGGATGGGTATTAACGAGTTCCACCCACTTTTCGGGAGGGAGGTAAGGAAGGGCCGAATCAGGCACATAACGGGCAGGAAAAGCTTCCAGACTCTCTTCGTCGGGGGGCCACAGATGCCGAGCTACGAGCAGAGCTTTTTTGATGAGTTCGCCTTGGGCATTTTGGAGCTGCTGACGTCGCAGAGCCACCTCCAGAGCCGCTTCCAACGTATCAAAGCGGCTGGCCTCCCCTTGCAGAAAGGCCTCTTTTAGAAAGCGATAGCGGCTCTCGGCTACCCATAGCTGCTGCTGATACACCTGCGCCTTGTAATACGCACTAAACCACCCCCAGTAATCCACCGCCACCTCGTATAAGAAATTCGCCGCCAAAAGCTGCCGCTCAGGATAACTCAGCCGAAAGTACAGTTTAGCCTTTTCAATGGCCGCTCGCCTATAGTCTATGAGAAGCCCCTGCCCCAACGGAATGCTCAATCCTACGCCTACCAAACCAGCATCGGGCGTTAGGTCCTCGGGATTTAAGGAAAATCCGAAAGTCTTTTCATAAAGGGCCTTAAGGTCAAAGGCATTCCAAATAGGAACCTTGAGGTCGGCGTTGAAGAGCGTGTAGTAGAGCTGGTTCTTGAAGTCTTTGGCAGTGTAGGAAGCGCTGAGGACGGGGTCCCACACGCTGCGAGTAGCTTGAAGCTGAGCAGCCGCTATGTCCGGCCCAAGCGTAATCGCACGCCAAAGGGGATGCCTCTCCTGAATGGCCTGATAAAGGGCTTGCAAAGAGAGGGTTTGGCTCTGGGCCCAAAGGCAGGTCAGCCAAAGCCCCAAATAACTCACTTTGAGCCGGCCGCACCACCTGCTTGTTACCTGGACCATGCCGTCCGTAACCATTTCTACCATACAGCCCCAGTACCCCTCCACATCCCCTCCCTATGCCCGCAAAACCTTGACTTTTGCAAATAAGGAACACTCAAACCCGGGCTATTTCCCTGGCATTGGAGACTTTTCGTATCTGTAAGACCCGTCTGAGTTCGGAGCAAGAATAAGCACGTATGTATTAGTCTCTGGGCAAGCTGCTCATAATATTTAGCCTTACCCTGTAGAAAGCGATATAGGTGGCTCATCTCCTCATCGGAATCATTCAAAACTTCATTCGGGAACGGGTTAGTCCGGTGCCAAAAAATGGATGCCACTCCCGCAGAAGGCTCCACATAAATCTTGCCCTGCGGTATATATTGGATAATCCAACTCGCTACACGGCCCTTGCCCCCCGTCCACCCAAAAGGGGCCATGATCCGATATGGCTCCGGGGTGCCGTCCAAAAATTCCCGGATAGCCTCGTCTGGCGCCACATCGCAAAGGTAAATAGGGGAGGCGTGCTCAGGATATCCCGGCTTTCCTAAAGACGACCAGTTCCAGATCCAATTTGCCCACGGGCACCACGAGTGTAACCTCATCAGCTCGCCTGAGAGCTCCACACACGAACAAAATCTGGGGGTCTTCTATCTTTTTGATGCGCAATAGCTTAGCAACATCGCATGCGAGGCTTCTTTCACGGGGCCGGGCAGTCCCTATCACATCAAAATCCGTCGCCGGTCATAAGTCCTCATGGTGAATTTTCACGGTCCGCCATTCAGGCCATTCAGCCGTTAGCTGTACCATGTCATGGCCGCTGACGAAAACTATCCGCAGCATATTAGGATGCACACTTTTTTACCTGCTGGGCCCCGCTCGCCCGCACTCAGGTAAAAATAAACCCCCGCCTCCCCTCTCGGAGGGCGATATGGAACGCGCGCTATGCGGCGTTATCCCATTTTGAGGCCAAGGCTTTCTTAATGGGAAGAGGGGATAGGCGCGCCCTCGCAGCGGCGGCCAGCGCCCTTTGGGCGCTGGCCGCCGCCCAAAAAGAAAGTTTATAATGGGAAATGGTGTTACATCCCTCAAGCTTTCCAAAGTTTAGCCCCATGAGTAGGAGCATTGCTTTGTGAAGATGGGATATGTCTTCTCAAAGCCCCTAAAACACCCGATACCGCACCGTCAGATAAAACCGCCATTCGTCCCGCTGCCACACCGGCTGAGCGTCCCGCATTGGATCAAACCGCCGAAACGCATTCCCCACCCGCTGCACCCGCCGATAGGGCTGATTCAGAATATCCCACACACTCACCCGCACCTCCCACCGCCCCAAACGCCGACTCAATTGCAGCTCCCAAAACGCCCGCCCCCGCTCTACCAGATTCGGATAAATATTCCTGTCAAAACCCATCCCCCAGATTTGCGGCCCTGTATAGTTGAAGTAACTCCCTACTTCCCACTTCTCAGTCGGGCGTCCAATAAGGCCTGCATTCACCACATACGCGGCCTGACCTTGCAGGCGCTCATTGTACGGATCCCCCAGCCCTCGCCAGAACCGGCTCCCACTCTCAGAAATCGTAGCATTCACATACCCCCACAGCCGAGGGCTCGTTACATCGCCCCACAAAACCTCCCGCACTTCTACTTCTATCCCGCCCACTTCCCCATAAGAGCGGTTCCGTGTCTTGAATACAAAGACTTCCGTGTAGCTGGTAGGTTCTAAGTACACCTCCGGCAAAGCTTGAAGGGCCTTATAAAAAACCCCCACAGCTATCAGCCGATGAGGGCCTTTCACCCACTCCCACCGCACATCGGCATTCCAAGCAGACCCGGTCTTGTAAGCTGTATCCCCACCCCAGTAAAACGCCCACAGATAATCAAGGTACTGCATCGGTACCTGCATAGGGGCTGGTGGCCGAATCAGCGTCCGATATGCCGCTCCCCGTATATGATGCACTTCTCCCGTCCGATACTTTACAATCGCACTAGGTAAAAGATCACCTCGGCGCTCAGTGAAGAAAGGAGCGTATTCCTCTCCGCCTATGGGCCGATGCCAAAAGCGTCGCTCATACCCTTCATACCGAGCTCCTATCATCCCCTCCCACCGACCCCAGCCTGCCCGCACCATTCCATACCCTGCGCCGATTATCGTCTGGGCTCGCCAACGATGATAATCCCCCGTCCGATCTAACAGCCAAAAGCCCCCAGGTACCCGATTCCCTTCCGCATATACCTCCCGAATCCTGTCTATTACCAACACCTCTTGGGTCAAAATAGACGCCTGCGTCGTGTCCGGCATCAGTCCTACTAAGCGAGCCTCATTGCGCTGGCCCTCCCAAGAGTACCATCCTCCTATCCGCACTTTTATCCAATGCTCCCTGCTGCCCCACCGTCGCTCTACGTAAGGATGCCCATAGCTTTGCAAACCTCCACTACGACTATGCCATGTCAATGCATACACCTCAAGGCTGCCCCAGAGATCTCTTTCGTAGCTTAGCACACTATCTCCCGGATACATAACATAGTTCATCGCCCCACTAAACGGCACCCTATATCGCTGGCCTATCACCCCTACCTCTACTCCACCTGACCAACTCTCCCCTTGATGGCTCCACCGCAAACGCCCCATACCTAACTGACTTCGCTCTAAAAGAGTAGTAGGGTACCAGAACATCACGTCTCCTAAGTAAGGATTATAATAGGAACCCTGCTCCAAGCTATGACGCTCAGACCATTGGCCTACACCTAAAACGGAAAGGGAGAGCCCCTGCCCTTCCGAGAGCCGATAAGAAAGGGTCCCAGACAAGCCCGCATTGCGAGAAAGATGCCAGACGGGCTCAACAGCGGAGTTTAGGTATTCCTCGTAACGCCACCGCCCATCGCTGCTATCAAAGGTCCCGTCGCTAACAACTATCCGTTCTCTATTCCACCTTTGCCCGTAAACTGCCCGAAGGGCCCCTTGCCAGCGGCCCTTCTGGCCATTGTAAGAGATACTTACGAGCGGCCCAGGCGACGCGAACGCCCCCGTATCGGGCACCACCAGCCGGCGATACTGCCGAGCATAAACGAAGTTTTCGGCTGTTGGCCTATCTCCCGGCGCACTGGCCTGAATGAGCGCCGGGTCAGGCAAATCCCTATTCTCCCACTGCCCCCAAGAACCTCGCACCAGGGGATACCGCCGCCCCAAGCCCCAACTCCCCATCTCCCCCGTCACCGCTATCGTCAAACCGGACTCCCCACCCTCTGGAAGTTGAAAATCTATCATCCCGCCCCCAAAATGCCCTAACAGCTCCGGTGTCCAAACCTTCCGTATCTCCACCCGCCCTAAAAGCGTACTCACTAGCTCATTCACTACTGGCATGCTGGCATCATACCTCAACCATGTCGGATAGGCCGCCCAAAATGCAAACGCATTGTACCGCTCTCCTAAGCCTCTTATGCTCACCCAGCGCCCACTCAGTAGACTCACACCCGGCAGTCTCCGCAAAACATTCGGCACATAAAAGTCTGTCGTTTGCTTCATAATCCGCTCTGCCGTATAAGCCTCCCCAAACTCCAAACTCCGCAGGCGCTCCACCGCCACCGCCGCCTCCGTGGCCCGATCCGCTTCCTCCACTATCTCCACCGTTTCCAACTCCGCCTCAAACGGCTCTAAACTCACCACAACCTCCCCAGCCCGCACCACCGGCACCTTCACCGTCCGATATCCCAACAGCGAAACCACCAGCGTATCCCCAACCCGCTTATATCGCACCCGAAACTCCCCCCGCATATCCGTATAAACCCCCTCCCCCCCTAGCTCCACCAAAACGCCCGCTAAACTTTCTCCCGTGCGACGATCTATCACCTTCCCACTTATCCAGCTTTGAACTGCATAACCTTCCATCCTTCTACCTCCCCTCGCTTCTTCCTGAGCCCAAAGTAGGTCTATGCATAGACCTATCGCTAAGTAACTAAGAAAGCAGCGCATAGAGCGCAAAGGTATACCATTTCCCATTATAAACTTTCCCCTTAGGCGGCGGCCAGCCCTCAAAGGGGGCTGGCCGCCGCCTAAAAATAACTTCTCCACAGCCCCATTCACCTGAAAACACCCTCCTAGCCTTACCCTCTTCTCCCTGTCCTCTCCCTCGCTAACTTCTATATAATCACACCTCGGCTCTACTTCCGCCCCTCATAACTCCCTCACCAAAGAGCTCCCATTCCATGCCCTCCCCTATCCCCCTCTAAACCAACCTGATACCCCTCATGGAGCCAAATCACATATCAGGACAGCATAAAGAGAGTTTGTAGAGAAATGGGGGACAAGACAGGGTAATGTTAGCCCCTGTCCCCCCATGAGGGATTAGATCGCTTTTTAGTTGGAGCCCTTTTTAGGGGCGCCTGAGGTGGATTGGTAAAACTGCGGTACGAGGTCAGGCGGGAAGCCGTTGATCTGGCGCCAGAGTTCGTACCAGATAGGGACGTCGTTGAGGAGGAACCAGGCGCGCACGCCGCCTCCCAGCCGCAAAAGAGAGGGCCAAGGCTCGTCCTCGGGATCAGGCTCAATGAGAATGCGAAAGTTGCCGGTGCCCATATCTACATAGTCAATAGCTCGGATGCGGCCTCCGAAAGTCCCATAGCTGAGATTGGGCCAGCCCGAAAAGACGAAGGCCGGCCATCCATCAAATTGGAGCCGCACTTTTTGGCCGGGGCGTAGAAGGGCCACATCCAAGGGCCGCACAAAGACCTCAGCCGCCAGCTGGTATTGCGCCGGCATAAACACCAGCAGCGGCTCTCCCTCCTTAATCACTTCTCCCACGCCTGTCTTCACTGCTCGCACCACATAGCCGTCCTGGGGGGCCAGCACCGCATAGAAGCCCCGACGAACCTCCACATTGGTCAGCTCATTGCGAAGTTTGGCGATGGTGGCCTGTAGGTCGTAGGCATAGGCTTCGGCGCTACGTAGGTCAGATTCGGCTTTGGCGAGCTTTTCCCGGTAGTCGGCCTGAAGAGCGAGGATTTGGAGGCGAGCGTTTTCCACATCGGCCTGGGAAGCCTTGAGGCGGTTGCGGGCTGCTACTAACTTAGCTTCCGCCTCCTGAAACTTAGCCTGCCGATTCTGGAGCTCCGTCAAAGAGCGAAGGCCCTTGACATAGAGAGACTCTTGGCGCTGATACTGGCTCTGGGCGACAGCGTAATCGATCTCGGCCGCTTTGAGGGCGGCGCTATCGGCCTTGTAACGCAGCTCCGCCTGCAAAAGGGCATTCTGAGCTCGGGCCAAAGCCGCCTCCCGCGCCGCCTCCAACGCCCGTATCTGCTGGCGCAGCGCCTCTATCTTCCGCTCCTGCGCCTCTAACGCCTGCTCCTTCGCCTCTATCTGCTCCCGAAGACGCCGTGGTAGCTCCGGGTCTAAATAATAATCCTTGATTTCCCCAATCACTAAAATCGTATCCTGAGCCCGCACCAGCTTGCCTTCTTCGGTATACCAGCGAAGAATCCGCCCCGGGATCATAGCATGAATCGTCTGCGGACGAACATTCGGAGTAAGGGAAGTAACCCTACCGACAGCAGGAATATTTTGCGTCCAAGGCAAAAACAAGAAACCCAAAAACAAAAGCGCCAAGATGCCCAGCACCGAAAGTCCTTTCCGTATCCAGAAAGGCGGCTCTACCACCTGCAAAACCACCCGCCGGGGCTCCGCCAGCCAGGGATTGAAGATATTTTCGGCACCCACTCTTCCTTTGACCTTCTTCATAAGACCTGCTGATAAAGGCTCAAAAAGTATTCATTTTGGAGGACCTGCTCGTAAGGAGCTACCATAATGAGATGCCCCTGGTCTAAAAAGATAACCTTGTCGCACAAGCGCATGACTTTAGGATCCATAGAAACGACAATAGCCGTGTAGGGCCTTTCGGGTGCCAGGAGATACCGATAAACGGCCATTTTCGCTTCCGGGGCGACGGTAGGAATGATATCATCCACAATCAGGAGCTTAGGACGAGCCAATAAGGCCCGCACTAGCAGAATCCGGTGCAAAGCAAACCCCCGCAAGAGACCCACCCCCTGCGCCGAAAGCTTAGTGTAGAACCCCTCCGGTAAAGCCTCTATTTCCTTCCGCAGGTCCAGCGCTTCGCACAGGTGCAAAACTTCCTCCCAGGAAGCATTAGGCGCATTCATGATGAGATTATCCCAGATAGTGCCCTCAATGATTTGCTCTAAGCCCAGCGCCTCTCCAATCACACTACGCAGCTCCACTAAATCAATCTCGCGCAGACTAATGCCATTGATAAAAATATCTCCCGAAAAATCCCGATTGAGTCCATAAATAGTGTAGAGCAAGGTGGTTTTTCCGGCGCCTGAAAAGCCGGTGAGACAGACTTTTTCGCCCGGCTCTATGGTGAAAGAAATGTCTTTCAGGATATAGTTTTTGAAGCCGGGCACCGAAAGGTGAGAAACTTGGATACGCAAGCCGGGGGAATCATTTATCAGACGAGCCCCCAGGGTTTTTTCTTCGGGCACTTCAAAAAGCTGGTTGAGCTTATCTATCCCCACCAAGGCATCATAAAGCGCATCCAGATTGGCTACCAGATTTTGAACGGCCCCTAACATCAAAAAAAGCACCAACTCAGACGCCACAAACTGACCTAAGCTGAGCTTTTTATCTACCACCAAGTAAGTTCCACCTCCTAAAAGGCTCAGGGCTAAAAGTCCTTCGTAAATGTAGAGTATGGTTTTCTGGTAGAGGAGTGAGCGGAAGTACTTTTGACGAGCGTTGAGGTAGTTTTCTTCAAGGGTTTGGGTGCGCTGGGAGAGGTAAGGGGGTAGTCCTGCTAACTTGAAGGTCAGCAGAGCCCGGGCGATTTCTTCTAGCCAAGAGGCCATGTTATACTTTTCGTCGGAGACTTTCTTTTTATTTTTGAGGGTTTGGGAGAAGCTTTGCGCGAGCAGAAAAGCCACGATCCCGGAAATTAGGAGCATGATAAAGGCAAAGACTGGCGCATAAAAGGCGAGCAGGATGAGACTTAGGCCAAGGGTCAAAAAAGATGCCGGGACATCCAGGAGGAGTTTGCCGAGGTTTTTTTCCAGGGTGAAGATCTCAAAGTAGCGGTTGACGAGGGCGGGGAGGTTTTTGGTGAGGACTTCTCGGAAAGGCCAGCGGGGGATGCGATAGGCCGTCCCCAAGGTCGTATGAAGAAAGAGCCGCCGCTGAAAGACTTCGGTTAGAATGTACTGGGCAAGGCGAACCGTAAGCCCAGCACCTAAAACAAGCGCCACGAGTAGCAGCAACGTGGTAACCCCCGTCACCCATACCATCGTCTGCACATAAGTGAAAATCGTCTGAATTAGGAGGGGTAAAAGCAAACCTAACCCCCCACTAATGACCGCATACAAATAGATATAGAGGATGAGGCGCCGCTCAGCAAAAAAGAGCCGTAAAAGTCGTTGCCAGGGCTTCTCGGGGGCACTGGAAAAAGGCGAAGGCGCATACGAAGTCGGCAAAATCAAATAAAAGAGCATGCCATGCGGGGAAAAGCGCTCTAAGGCTTCCGTGGCGGTGAAAGTCCCAATTAGACGCCCTTGCCTAAAAACTTCCCAGTGGTGCTTATCCACCGAGAGGAAAAGCCAGAATTGGCTCCAGTCGGGCGTAACGGCTAAAAGGGGGAGGTTGCTATGCCTAAGGTGAGAGAGGAGGTTTTCGGACGTCCAAGCATAGCTAAAGGCTACCAAGTCATGCTCATTGAGCTGGGTTTGTAACTCTACGAAGCTGCGCGGCCAATGTAGGGGCCGGTCCCGAAAGGCGGGCACTTCCATCTGGTAGGCCTCTAAGAGCAGCCTCAGGTAGAGTTCCATCAGGCTGGCTTTTCGGTTTGGGCGAGGCGCTTTTGCAGGTACTGACTTACTTGGCGGGGGTCGGCCTTACCTTGGGCTATTTTTACCACTTGTCCCACGAAAAAGCCCAGCAGGCCGGTTTTCCCTTTGAGATAGGCCTCTACCTTATCGGGATTTTGGGAGAGGACGGTTTCAACCCACTCTTGGAGCTGGGATTCATCCTGGACAAGCAGGAGGCCCTTGGCTTCGGCGAGGGTTTGAGGGTCAGCCGCGGGGTCTTCCAAGAGAGCAGGAAAAAGCTTTTCTCGAGCGGCATTGAGACTGATGCGACCTTTTTGGACGAGGTCTTCTAAGGCGGCGATTTTTTCGGGGGGAATGGGGAAGTCTTCTAAGCGGGTGGCGGTGGCATTGAGGTAAGCCCGAATCGGGCCATTGAGCCAGTTGGCGGCCTTCTTCGCGGATAAGCCTGCCTCAACCAAAGCCTTAAAGTAGAGCGCATACGGAAGGTCTTCTACAATAAGCATGGCCTCATCGGGTAAGAGGCCTTCTTTTTCCACCAGGCGGTCAAAGAGCTCCTCAGGTAGCTCGGGAATGGCAGCCGCCAGCTCGGCTTTCCATTCTGGCGTTACGATTACAGGGGGCAGGTCAGGCTCCGGAAAGTACCTATAGTCGTCGGCGGTTTCCTTTTCTCGAAGGGGAAGGGTGGCCTGCCCATCCCAAGTGCGGGTCTCTTGGCGCACCTCCTGTCCCGCCTCTATCAGCTGCACTTGCCGCTCAAACTCATACCTTAGGGCCTTTCCCAGCGCACTAATGGAGTTGAGGTTTTTGATTTCTACCCGGGTGCCAAAGGCAGAGCTCCCCACCGGCCGCACGGAGACATTCGCATCGCAGCGCAAACTCCCTTCCTCCATGTTCCCATCCGAAATCCCTAAAAATCGCACCAGCCGCCGAATATGCGACACATACGCCATGGCTACCTCCGGCGAACGAATATCCGGCGCACTCACAATCTCTACCAGCCCAATCCCCGCCCGATTATAGTCCAAAAGCGTATAAAATGGGTCCTGATCGTGGAGGCTTTTGCCCGTGTCTTCCTCTAACTGAAGGCGCAAAATGCGAATAGGGACTTTTTCGCCGCTGGGGAGGCGCACCCGAATCAGCCCATTTTTTGCAATGGGCGCCGCTTCTTGGGTGATTTGATAGCCTTTGGGTAGGTCCGGATAAAAGTAGTTCTTCCGAGAAAAGTAAAACCGCTCCGGAATCTCACAGCCCATCGCCAAGCCTAACTTGATAGCCGCTTCTACACAGGCTCTATTGAGCACGGGCAAAGTCCCCGGATACCCCAACGAAATAGGCGAGATATACGTATTGGGGCGCTCCCCAAAGGTTACGGCTTCGGGCGCAAAGACCTTCGCCCGGGTGCGCAGCTGCACATGCACCTCCAAGCCCACCACCATCTCGTATGCCACAGCGCAAAAATACACACCCAAACGAACCCCGCCGACGACCCGCCCCTACCAGATTTTTGTTTATATTTGAAACGTATGAACCATGCGCTGTTTCACCAGCCTTTGCCTCGGGACCCCAGAAAGGAAATATTTGAGAAGCTGCTCAAACTTTTTCTGGACCTGCTGATGAAGTCCGGCGGCAACGTTACCGATGCCCTCCGGTGGCTCTCCTACTTAGATAGCCGAAACCACTACACCACGCCCGACTACACGCTGGGGGACTTTATCAGAGACCTCAAAGAACAGGGCTACATCACTCATAATCCTTCTCCTAATCAGCCTGTTTATGTGCCTTCTGTTAAGGCTCAGATCGCCATTCGCGAAAAAAGCCTGGAAGAAATCTTTCAAAGTTTGCGGATGGGGAGCTTAGGCGATCATAGTCTGACCCGCAGCGGCCCGGGGGATACTTTGACCTATGAGACTCGCCCGTATGAGTTTGGCGATCGGATTGAGCATCTCCACATCACCGAAACCCTCAATAACGCCTATCTGCACCATGGGCTGGATGAATTTCGTCTCACGCAGGAGGATTTATCCATCATCCAGACAGAGTACAAGACGCAAGCGGCGACTTTTGTGCTGATAGATGCTTCGCACTCTATGGTGCTGTATGGCGAAGATCGGATTACCCCCGCCAAAAAAGTCGCTATAGCCTTAGCCGAGCTGATTCGCCGCAAATACCCCAAAGACTATCTTTTTATTGGGGCGTTTGGCGACTATGCCTGGCAGCTTTCTTACGAGGAGGTTCCTTTCCTCCAAGCAGGTCCCCATCACACCAATACCCGCGACGCCATAGAACTGGCCCTATCCATCCTCGCTAAGGTTCGGACTCCTAATAAGCAAATCTTTCTCATTACGGATGGAAAACCGACTTGTATCAAGGAAAACGGCCGCTTCTACAGAAATAGCTTTGGCATGGACCCCAAGATTATCAATAAGACCTTAGAAATTGCTGAGCGCGCCCGTCGGGAAAAGGTTGTTATCACGACTTTTATGGTGGCGAAAGACCTGTACCTCCAGCGCTTTGTGCATCGTTTCACGGAAATCAACGGGGGCCGGGCCTATTATGCTCATCCGCAGGAGATTGGTAAGTTTGTATTTGAGGACTTTATTCGGAATCGCCGGAAGGAGCTGCGGTAGGAAGCGAGTCTTCTGGGGTAGGGAGCAAGGCAGGAGCAGAGATAGGCGGGGGCACGGTGGGAAGCGTATCCTTTGGTGTCAAAGGTAGAAGGGGCATTGAGTCTTTCCGGGCGGAGAGGGTATCTACGGGGAGAGGAAGGGGAGCGGCTGGGTCCTTCCGTACAGCCCATAGGAGGTTACTCGTACCCGGCACTAAGTGATACCCAATCCCAAAGCTTAGGGGCTTGACCGCCTGCGTCCGATAAGCCTGATACAGGTTTTGTTGAAACTTGTGCCTAAAAAGAGGTATGGGCCCGTTATAAACTCCATAAAGCTGCACTTTCCACGCCGTAGAGTCAAAAAACCGATAAGGGATGCCACTATCTTCTTGAAGGATAGCGAGACTCTGAGTAAGGATAAGGGAACGTATCTGGCTAAAGTCAGCCCCATGCATCAGGTACGAAGCCGCCTTGATAAAGGTAACGCAAGGCTGGAGCGTTTTGAGGAAGGGAAGGACGCCCTTTTGGCGGGCTAAGCCATCGTTGGCCGCATTGAAGCTGAGATAAATCACCTCTTGCGGCGGCTGATTAGGCTTCGCAATCAAAAATCGCAGCCCCGTAACCACCGTATCCCAAGGGGTTTGAGGCGGCTTGGAGCGGCCTCCGGATAAAGTATCTATTTTACCGTCCGGAGTGAGGTAAATGTGCTTTACTTCGTAAATATCATAACCTGTCCTCGCAAAGAACGCCAAAAACACGGGGAGTAGTCCGCGGACTTTTCCCTTGATGAGGAATTGCTGCATTTCTTTGGTTTTGAAGAAGCTCAGGCGCAAGAGGTCTGCCATGGCGGCATAAGGGCCCCAGAGATTTTGGGCAATTTCTTGGGGGGCCAGCAAGCGCACATAATGCGGGTCGCCCTCCTGCTCTAAGCCAAAGAAGACATACCGACTACCGAAGGGATACACAGCTTGGATACTGGGCCAATCCGCCCCACTAAATGGGTAAAAGACCAGGCCCTTCCATTCGTGGTAGGGGGAAAGTTCGGCAGCGGCCCACTGGTGCAGGGGCGTAAAGAGCTTTTGAGCGCTGGTGCTCCAGAGATACTCCATGCGTTTAGCGTGAGCCGTCCATGCCGTGTCCGAAATGGCCAAGCGCCAGTAAAGTGTATCTCGGGGAGGAAGCCCCCCTATCACCCGGGCCAGATCCGACCAATACGGGTCCAAAACCAGAGCCGACGCTAAGGTCTCCTTTTTAGCCGTATCTGTCAAAGTGGCCTCCCTTTGGGGGGCTACAGGAGAACGGCTCTGGCACGACCATAACGTTATCCACCCTATGCTTATCCAGAGATAGGGCCGAGGATCAAAACAAGGCACGCGCAAAAGTACAAAAGCCCTTTCCATTGGAATCTGCCCTTAGCCGCATGTCAGAAAGCACAGCTGAAGTGAGGCTGCAGGGTTTTTTTTGATGCAAAGAGTTTCTGAAGGCGAGTCGGTGGTGTTTTGTGGGGCCGCCGCCCGCAGGGCGGGCGGCGGCCAGCCCCCTCCTCACATCAAGACAGCCCTGGCCTCAAAATGGTATTATTTGCCACATGGCTCTCCATGGCCCCGCTGCCTGCGAGGCCCTTCCCTAAGAAGGGGGGCGGTCCAAGACCCTACCGACGACCACCCGCTAATAAGTACCCTATTAGCCCCGCCAAAATAGTTCCTAAACCCACCAGACTCTCGTACGGGCGATGGAGAAAGTTGTTGACCACCATCCAGGCCGTCAGCAGGAGAAAGAATATGCCCAGGTCCCAGGGCAGGCCCTTTTCCCGAAAATGCCGAAGAAACAGCCCCAGCACCGTAAGCCCCGCAAAAAGCGACAGCAAAAACCCAATGTAATTGAGAATGGCATCAAATGCTGCGAGAAAGAGTATCACAATCGCCAGAGAAGCTATGAGGGCTAAGGCTCGGGTAGGCGAACCGTAAGTGTTTTTTCGGCTAAAGAAGCGGAAGAGGGGGTAGTCTTCACCCATGACGCTCAGGACTCTGGGCGAGATCATGAGCATGGCGCTGACGGAGGAGACCATGGCGAGGCTAATGCCCCATCCTAAAAGCATATCTCCTTTTTCGCCCCAGAGTTTTTGGGCTAAGAGGCGGCCGACTTCTACTTTGCCGCTGATTTCTTGCACGGGCAGGTGCCAAAGGAGTACGAAGTTGAATGCTGTGTAAAGGGCCATTACGGTGAGGGTTCCAGCGGGAATGGCCCGGGGGATGATCTCGGAGGCGCGGGGTACTTCGCTCATAATATAAGCGGCGGCATTCCACCCGGAGTAGGCATAGCTGATAAAGATAAGGGCTGTGGCGGCTATGCTCAGCGTGGAAAAATCCATTCTGGGACAAGGGAAGGCCTGAGGAGAAGTGGGTCTCATCACAAGCCCCCCAATGATAAGCGATAAGAGGAGGCCTATTTTGACGAGGACGAAGAGATTTTGGATGCGGGCGGCCCGCCCTAGGCTCAAAGTATGGAGGCCAGCCAAGGCTATGATTAGGAGCACGGCTGCCATCTGTCGGTGAAATTCGGAGAGCGGGAGGGGTAGATACTTTCCAAAAGCATAGGCCGAAGCTGCTATCGGCGCACTAAAGCCCGCCACTATGGAAATGACCCCTGCCAGAAAACCCAACGCAGGATGATAGAGTTTGGACAGAAAGTGGTATTCTCCACCTGAGCGGGGGTAGCGTTTAGCCAAGGCGGCATACGAGAGGCCACCTCCCAGCGCCGCTACGCCACCCAAAACCCACAGCATCAGCACCCCCCCAGCCGCAGGCAAATCCGCCACCAAAAAACCCGTCGTCGTGTAAATACCTGTACCAATCATGTTGGCAATCACCAGAAAAAACGCCGACCAAAATCCAAAGCTACTTTGGCGCACCAGACAAAAGTACATGCTCCCATAGCGCCGCGCTTAGGGAAACGTTCCTACACGCTCGTGCTCCTACTCTCCCTTGTGGGGGGTGTTATAGAGAGGGTCGGAGTTTAGGGGCTTAGACCCTCGGAGGCGAGGAGGGTTTGGGCCTGGGTTTTAGCCCAGAGGGGTACCCATAGGCGCAAGGGACCAAAAGCGGGGTTTAGAGGAAAACTACTCAGGAGTCCCGCACCCCAGATACTCTGGCTGTGCTCGTTCTGCACATAGGTAGGAATGCCCGCCCCCTCTAAGAGGGTCTTAGCACGCCAAAGCTCAAAGCCACTGGCAAAACTGCCCACCAAATACCACTCCCTCATGGGACAATAATGGTAGGCTTTGCCTCAATCTGCAGGTCCTTAAACTTCTTCTTTAGTTCTAAAAAGTCCTCTTCCTTAGCCCAAAGCATGGTTTAACTTCCGTAATATTTTACAAGCCTTTCTTTTAGATCATCCGCCAGCTGTCTATATACTTTGCCTTCCATCTTGCTAAATTCCTCCTGAATAAGCTTTATGGTATCACCTGTCCTAAATAATGTCTTAATTATACCCTCTTCCCATAGTTTGTCATTGCTTATTATCTTCCGCCAAACTCTTGCATTTATATCCTTAATCTCCCTAAAACTTTCATGAGGATTTGCATCAAAGTTAGTCTCTGGTATTTCCGGTAAATCTTCTTTCCATCTTTTTAGCCAACTGAGCATTTCATCCCAAAAGTCGGCAATTCCAATATATTCAAACAGTTGCTTGCCGTAGAACAAATGGAGCTTAACTTGTTCATATTCGCCTCTAAGTATCTGTAACTTTTCTTGATAATAATTCTTATTTTTTGAGAAATCAGGATCAATGAAATACATAATACCTACCAAATTACTGCCATGATCCCGATATAAGGATCTAATCTTTTTCTCAAAGTTTTGCATCTGCCCTCTCTTTTTGGTAGAATCATGGTCATCTCTTATCTTTTGTTCAATAAAATAATATTTCCTTCCATCGGTAAAGTGTTGGTCTAACCTTAGGAGCTCATTGTTCTCACCTTGTATGTTTTTATCAAGCAGGCTGTATCCTTGAGATTGAATAACCAGCCCTATTATTTCCTCAAAGGCATCGCCCATGCGAATTTCGTAAGATTGGAGTAAATGCTGTAAAATCTTGGTAGAAGGCTTTGATGGTCTAAATAAACCTATAAACCTTTCCGGATTGCTTGCCAATCTGACCAGAATTTCTCTTTTATTGCCATAAAAAATATGTTTATTTAGCACTTTGGCAAATTCCTGATAATCCATCAATCCTCCTCAAGCTTCATATAGCTCTGTATGAGACCCTTGTTTATCGCATCCTTATCCGTTATTCTTAAAGGCTTTTTAAACCTCTCCTCTATCCCTTGCACATATTTTGGATTGGCCTCTATCATTACGAAATCTCTCCTCAATGCCTTTGCCACATATCCCGTAGTTCCTGTGCCCGCCATAGGGTCTAAGATTAGGTCTCCTTCCTTTGTGGAAGTCAAGATAACCCTCTTTAGAAGCTCTATAGGCTTTTGGGTGGAGTGAAGTTTTTGCCCTTTCTCGTCAAGCAATCTTTCACTTTTGCCACATATGGGCAAAACCCAAACATTGGCACCTATCTTACCTATGCCAAATCTTTTAGCATATTCTCTATTAAAGGTGTATTTTTTGACGCTTTTGTCTTTGACAGCCCAGATAAGAGTCTCGGTAGCATTGGTAAATCTCACCCCCAACCAGTTAGGCATAGGGTTTGTCTTTACCCAGAGCACATCGTTTAAAATCCAAAAGCCCAAATCTTGCATAACCTTGCCTACTCTAAAGATGTTATGGTAAGTTCCTATGACCCATAAGGTGGCGTTAGGCTTCATTACTCTCTTAACTTCAAGGAGTAAGTTTTCAATGAAACGATCATACTCCTCAAAAGAAGAAAACTTATCCCACTCGTCCAAAACACCATTGACGGTTGTCTTTACACTCCAGCGCTTTAACTCCTTTTTACTTAGCTGTAAAAAGTAAGGAGGGTCTATAAAAACCATGTCAAAGGTCTCTTGTGGGATTTTTCTAAGCACCCTAAAGGCGTCTCCTTGAATCACTTTGTTTTTTATGTCTTCTACCCTGTAAAGAGGTACTTCCTCGCTGGCCTTCATGACCAAATCCTTGGGCTTTTCCTCTTCAAAAAGTGTTTTACTTAGAGCCTCAGAGCTTTTCATTTTTATAATCAAATATATTCTTCTTCAAACTGCCAATCAAAGGCGCCCTTTCTCCAGGCATAAAATAGCCCGTAGGTCAGTATGAATATAAACAAAAACATCTCCACAAAGCTAAAAGCTCCCAAATGCCTATAAACCACCGTCCAAGGAAAGAGAAAGGCAGACTTTATGTCAAAGAACAAACTGCCCACCAAATACCACTCCCTCATGGGACAATAGTAGCAAAAGGAGTAATCACCTCATTGCTAAGATGCCCCGCTCGGTCTACAATATAAACCCGAAATTGCACTGCTTCTTGGGGCGCATTCGGATTGAGGCGGACGATACCGGGAATGCTAACTTCTATGGTGCCTTGTATAGATTGAGGCAGGGGACCTTCATAAAACCGTGGCATATTGTATCGGATAATGCCATCATACCCTTGCGGAAACAGGCTGGAGTCTCGCAGGTCTATTAAGAAAAGATCGGGCTGGTTATTGGGCTGGCCCCCCAGATCACCATCTCCATCCTTGTAGCGCATAGTCAGAACGAGGGTTCCAAACTCCTGTACAACCAAAGGCTGCATACTAACGACCTCTATCTGAGGCACCACAGAAAAAACCACCCGCTCTTGACGACAACCCCCTAAAACAAGCCCGATGAAGAGCAGGCCTCTACAAGCCCGCTTTAGGAGAAGCGTAGCATCCATATGCCCTTAAAGCTTGCCAGACCGATTTCCCGAAGTGCGATATCGGAGGGAGGTCGCCACAGACCGCCTTTCTCTAAAGCTCTTTGCAGAGCCGATACATAAGCTTCGCGTTGGACCAGGGGAATCTCATTGAGCCAGGGAATGTCCCCCTTCTGAATAGCCTCCGCATTCAGAAAGAGGGTTTTCCCTCCCCCTATGTCTGCGATGGCCTCCAACAGAGCAGGGTAGTCCCGCGTAATGGCTCTATGGATTCGTTCTACGGCCGAGAAAAAGGCAATAGCCAAAGAGCGGAGAGCGCTTTCTACCTCATTATTGATGGGCTGAGCCTCCAAAAAACCAAATAAGAGCATGCCCCGCAAACCCCGGGCATCATAATAAGGAGCCACATACCAGCCTACAAGGCCCGACTCCCCCTGCGATAAGATCTCTTGGCTCACGGCCGAAATGGTCTTGCGCTCCTTTTCTAAGCGCTCTATAAGGGACTCTTGAATAGCCCACGACTCAGGCCAAAACTGTGAGATGGACTTCGGTGCCCACCGGCTAACTATCTGGAAAGACTGACTCTCCGGCTCTCGCCATAGCGCCAGGGCCCCCTGCGCCTCCATGAAGCGGCTTGCCTGCGCCAAAAATATTCGCATGAGACTTGTCCCCTCAAATGCAGTCGCCGACGACGTGAGGGCAAACAAGTCTATGGTCAGCTCCTGCCAACGCGTCCGCTCCATCAGAAGCTCCTGAGTCCGGCGCATCTCCTCTTGGGTTACAGAAAGTTCTTCCAGGTTCTGCCGAAGCTCTTCTTCCCGGGTGGCCAGCTCCTGGTTCTGGATTTGCGTTTTTTCTAAAAGCATCTGAATATAACGACGGGATCGGACACTCTGAAGGTAAGCCCCCCATTCATTGAGAAAATCCCGCCATTCCGCACTCTCCCACAGGGAGTCTTTATCTTCGGGAGCCACCAAAACTAAAAGACCCTGCACCTGATCCTGATACAAAAGCGGAATAGCATACCAGAAGGCCGCTTCCAGCTCTACAAGGGGCGAGAGGACAGGAGAAATCAAGACGTGTGCGGGAATACGTTCTGAAAGAGGCCGTTTTTCCAGAGCCGCATAACCCAAGAGCCCTTCACCCACCTGGAAAGTCTCTAAGGTGGGTCTACCCGAAATTCCACTACCCGCCTCATAATCAAATCGTGAGCCCTCCTGCGCATCGGCCAAATACAACATGGCGACTGGCACCTGATAAGCCTGACAAAGAGCCTGTAAAAGCTGAGTCTGTAAAGGCCCAAAAGCCTCCTCCTCCACAGGAATAAGATAATCGCTTAGCTTCTTCATCGTAGCGCGGAAATAGTTTTATTTTTTGCGGCCTGAATAAGACGAAATATCACGGGCCCCGTCGTTACAATCACAAGCCCGAGAATAATCCAGTGATAGTTTTCCTCTACCCAGGGGATACCACCCAGATAATACCCCACCGGCACCAGCACAAAAGGCCAGGCCAAAGACCCCAGCAGACTCATACCCACAAATACCAAATAGTTCATCTCTACTACTCCCGCAAGAAGAGGGGCAAAGGTACGGACTATAGGAAGAAACTTCCCCATTATCAACACCCAGGCGCCATATTTTTGATAGAAATTTCGGGTCATGACGACGTACTCTGGTCTAAAGATGAGACTTTTTGGCCTGCTAAAAAGGGCTCTACCTGTGCGCCAGCCAATAAAATATCCACTTTGATCGCCCATGAAGGCGGCTCCCCCGATAAGCAAAGCTACCGTGGGCCAGGAGTGCTTCAGAACGCCTACGTGGGTGAGCAGTCCAGCCGTGAAAAGGAGCGAATCGCCCGGAAAAAGTATCCCAATCATCAGGCCTGTTTCTGCGAATACGATGGCTAAGAGCAGAAGCAAACCGCCATAATAGATGATGGTTTTAGGGCTTAGTAGAGCCGAGACCCATTCAGGCATGGTTAGCGAGGAGGGTTCGGGCATCGCCCCAGAGTTCATCCAAGCGATAGTAGGCGCGGGCCTCGGGCTGTAAAATGTGTATAACCATGTCACCCAAATCTACCAGCACCCAGTGGCCATACTCATAGCCTTCTAACCGATAGGCGGGCAGGCGCCCCTCTTGCTCTCGGACCGCTTCCAAGATAGCGTCCGCCATAGCCTGCGCTTGTCGATCAGACTCCGCCGTAGCAATCACAAAGTAATCGCACAGCGGATAAGCAATAGACTGTAAATCTAAGACGACCAGGTTTTCGGCTTTTTTGGCGCGGAGGGCCTCCACTACCACCTCCAGCCGGGGATAAGAGATTTCTTTGGAGCGCACTGAGCAAATATACAAAATATCCTGTCACTGCGGACTGAAGGCAGTCGCAGTTTCCTCAGGCAAGCCAGCGATGTTCAAAGCTATGTGGAAAGTTTGCCTTAGGGAAAGTCTTACCTTTGTAAGGTATGGGTTTTTCGGTTCGGGCTGGACTGCTGAGTGAAGCGCTAAGTCGGGTCTTGCCCATCTTGCCTACGCGCAGCATGCATGTGATTACTCGGAATGTGCTTCTTTATCAGCGTGGGGATGAGTTGGAGCTGCGGGCCACGGACTTGGAGGTATATGCTCGTACTCGGCTTACGGTGCTGCCGCAGGATGGGAATGCCCCCCATGTTCAGATGGCGATTCAACCCAAGCCGCTGGCTGATCTCCTCAAGGCCCTTCCGGACGATGAGGTACTTACTTTCGTGCAGGTTTCAGGTGAATCGGGCAAAGCGGAGGCCCCTCAGCTACAGGTGAGCAGCAGCTTTGGGCGATACGATCTGGCAGGCATAGATGCGGCGGAATTTCCCCCTTTCCCAGAGCCGCCTACCAGCCAAGGTATGACATTTTCAGTAGCTACCCTTCGGGAAATCATCCAGCGAACAGCCTTCGCCGCTGCGCGCGATGATTCTCGGCCGGCCCTCACCGGGATCTACTTTCACTTTTTGCCAGAGCGCACCAATTTTGTAGCTACTGATGCGCATGTGCTGGTTCGCCTCGGCCGTACCGACATCGTCCTCCAAAATGCCCCTAACCTCCTCATACCTGTGCGGGCCTTAGACGCCTTAGAGACCGCCATCAAAAACTTCAGCCCTGCTGACGAGATCTCCGTGATTCCCACCCAAGACCAAGCCTTTTTCCACCATCCCATGTTGGATTTGAGCTGTCGCCTCATTGAGTACAGCTTTCCCGACTATCAGGCGGTCATCCCTTCCAATACCACCTATACCGCCCGCCTTTCTAAGGAAAAACTCCGCAAAGCCCTCAAGCGCCTCCTCGTCTTCGCAGATAAAAGCGCCCAAAGCGTGGCTTTCGCTTTCGAAGGCAATAATGTGACCCTTACGGCTTATGATGCCCTTTCTCACACCTCAGCCGTAGAATACTTCCCCTGCGAATACGAAGGTGCCGACTTCAAGATCGCCTTCCGAGGACCGACCCTAGCCTCCATCTTGGAAAACATAGATGCTGAAGACATCCTCATGCGCATGACAGCTCCCAGCCGTCCCGTTATTATTGAACCTGATCCCCAAGTACCACCCGCCGATACCCTCGTGCTCATCATGCCCGTCCTGCAGTGATCCTATACGGGGCAGGGCCTTTTCTCCTTCGGGTTTATGAAACGGCCCTCGCCACCAGCGAAAAAGTAGTAGGTTATTTTACAGAGCCCATAGAGCCTTCGCCAACGCTCCCTGTACCCCATTTAGAAAGCTACCAGCCAGCGATACTCCCCGAAGTGCCCGTCTTCTTAGCTTTCTTAGACAACACGCTCCGGCGTAATCTATTTTGGCGCATTCGCCATCCTTTGGCAAAGGCGCTTATCCATCCCTCCGCCGAAGTAGCTCCGTCCGTCTCCGTGGGAGCGGGGAGTTTCATTGGTCCGGGAGTCCGTATAGAAGCCGGTGCCAAAATCGGCCCGCTCGTAATAATGGAGGAAGGCACCGTCATTCAAGCTGGTGTTATTATTGAGGAAGGGGCTTTTGTGGGTTCATTCTCTCGGGTGGCAGCAGGTACCAGGGTAGGAGCGTATGCTTATGTGGGGGCGGGGACCATTCTTACACCAGACCCTCCACCTTCCTCCCTCCTGATTGGCGAAGGAACGATAATTGGCGCTCATATGGAGGTTCGTAAGTCCTGCCTACCTTTCTCGTGGATCCTCCCTGGCAGAGCCTGGCGACCTGAATAAAAAAGTCTCTGTATCTTTATATCATGCGCTGGATTTTGGGTATGCTTGGGATGGTGGGCCTGGTGGCCCTCGGGAAAGCCCAGCCGCAAAAAGCCGAAAAGCATATTCGGCAGGGCATAGAACTCATGTCCATGGAAGACTACCAGAATGCCATGGCCGAGTTTGAAGCCGCCATCCAGGCCAACCCTTTTAGCGCAGAGGCCTATCTGCAGGCCGCGTACTGTGCCTATCGCCTGCGTCAGAACCGCAAAGCCCGAGAATACTTCCAAAAAGCCGAGCAGATGCAGGCGAACTTTTCACCACGCTACCTCATTGCTTATGCGGATGTTTTACAGCGGTTAGGAGAGCCTGCTAAAGCCCGCCCCCTCGTAGAAAGAGCCCTGAGCACCCTCAAACCCACAGACCCTATGTACAGTAAGCTACAGGTGACCCTCCAGCAGCTCAAAAATGCCGAAAAGTACATGGCCCAGCCCCTCAAAATTGAGATCCGAAACTTAGGCCCCCAAATCAACTCGCCTTATCCCGACTTTGCGCCTGTTATTTCGGCCGATGAGAGTATTTTGTACTTCACTTCTCGGCGGCCCGGCTCTACTGGCAATAAAGTAGCCCCCGACGGCCTTTACTATGAGGACATTTATGTCTCGGAAAACCGCAACGGCCAATGGACCCCAGCCCGCAATGTTGGCGCCCCGCTCAATACTACCACCCACGATGCCTGTATTGCTCTCTCGGCCGACGGCCAAACCCTCTTCCTCTTCAACTCCGAAAACGGCGGCGATATCTTTCAGAGCCGCCTTAGAGGCACCCGTTGGCTCCCGCCCAAAAACATGGGCAGCCCTATCAACTCCAAGTACTGGGAGCCCTCCGTGTGCCTCTCCGCCGATGAGCGCACGCTCTTTTTTGTTTCCGATCGACCGGGGGGAATGGGGGGACGAGATATTTACATGTGCCGGCGCCTTCCCAACGGCAAATGGAGCGCCCCTATCAACCTCGGCCCCCCCATTAATACCCCTTACGACGAAGATGGCCCTTTCTTTCATCCCGATGGCAAAACCCTCTTCTACTCTTCCAATGGCCCCAATAGCATGGGCGGCTTTGACATCTTCCGTACCGAACTAAGACCCGATAGCACCTGGGCCCCCCCCGTCAACCTCGGCTACCCCATCAATACACCCGGCGATGACATCTATTTCGTCCTCTCCGCCAGCGGCCTCCATGGCTATTATGCCAGCGAACGTGACGATAGCTACGGCGAAAAAGACATCTACCTCATAGATTTCTCCACCCTTCAGCTCGCCGCTCAACCCACCGAATCCAAAGACGAAGAACTCAACGTCTCTTCCGAGTCCGCCAGCGCACCGGTCTTCCGCCCCAACCTCACCCTCGTCACCGGCATCATCTACGACAGCGAAACCCAAGCCCCCCTTGAAGCCACCATCACCATCATTGATAATGTCCGAGCCGAAACCCTCGCCGTACTCACCTCTAACGCCGCCACCGGAAAATACCTCATCTCCCTCCCCGCCGGCAAAAACTACGGCATCGTCGTTACCGCCCCCGGCTACGCCTTCCACTCCGAAAACTTCATCGTAGAAGAAAGCATGGGCTACCGCGAAGTGCGCAAAGACATCGGCCTCAACCGCTATAAAGCCGGTACCACCATCATCTTACGGAATATCTTCTTTGACTTTGATAAAGCCACCCTGCGCCCAGAATCTAAAGTAGAGTTAGATCGCGTCTACACCATCCTCACAGAAAATCCCCGTATGAAAGTGCGCATTGCAGGCCATACGGACAACATCGGCTCCGAGGAATACAATCAACGTCTTTCGGAGGCCCGGGCAAAGGCCGTGTATGATTACCTCATTTCTCGGGGAATCTCAGCTGACCGCCTCTCATATATCGGCTACGGAGAAAGCCGGCCTATAGACACCAACGAAACCAGCGAAGGACGTCAAAACAACCGTCGCGTAGAGCTGGAAATCATAGAAAACTAATACCATTTTGAGGCCAAGGCTTTCTTAATATGAAGAGGGGACGGCGGCGGCCAGCGCCTAAAGGGCGCTGGCCGCCACTTTAGCACAGGGCCGCCGCCCGCCGAAGGCGGGCGGCGGCCCAAAAAATAACGCCCGC
>Ga0079997_111432_pt1 | contig 50333 bp, 39 predicted proteins | sample PerSpoCPS_CMetaG_FD_69200 | JGI IMG/M metagenome (GOLD analysis project Ga0079997, IMG submission 69200) | Archaeal communities from Yellowstone National Park, Wyoming, USA - Perpetual Spouter C (PS_C) MetaG (SPADES assembly) (version 2) | ecosystem: Environmental > Aquatic > Thermal springs >... | reverse complement strand
GGCGGCTCCGGTGCCGGGTACCAGGTCCCAGGTGCCAGATAGCCGGTACCCGATACCGGGTACCCGGTACCTGGCACCTGCCTTCGAAAAACCCGCACACCGGGTATGCAGGATGCAGGATAGAGATGGGGAACACCGTTCCATCCTGTATCTTGTATGCTGCATCGTGCATCCTGTATCGGGCATACTCCATGTACGCGTGCTTCGAAGCATGAGCCGGGCATTCCGCCCGGCATCCGGTACCCGATACCGGGTGCCTGGCGCCTGAGACCCGGCACCGGATCGACACCGAGGACCGAGCCGAGGCCCCGTGCCCGGCATCCGAGTCCCGGGACGGAAGGGAGAGGACGGATGCCGCACGTTCAGCGGTCGCGCGATGAAGACGACGTCTTGGCCGACATCAACGTCATCCCCCTTGTGGACATCGTCCTGGTCCTACTGATCATCTTCATGCTGACGGCGCCCCTGCTCCAGCGGACTATCGACGTCCAACTCCCCCGGGCCCGCTCGGCGAGCCTAACCCAGGAGGAGCGCCTGGTCGTGTCGATCACGCGAGAGGGCCTGTACTACTTTGACCGTTTTCCCGTGGCGGCCGAACAGTTGGAGGACTTCATTCGACAGGGGGCCCCGGCGTGGAAGGACCGTTCTGTCTATGTGCGGGCCGACGCGGCCGTCCCGTACGAGCGGGTCATCCAGCTCCTGGACGCTCTGCGGAGATACGGGATCACCCGGGTCGGTCTACTGACGCGACCCTGGACCCCGGAATCTCGGCCATGAACCTGGATCGATCCGGAAAGCGCATCGGATGGTTCTTCTCGGTCCTGCTTCACGCCGCGGTCCTGGCGGCTTTTGCCCGATGGGGCGGCCCGGCATTCTTGCCGGGTACGGTCGCCCGCTTGGGGGGCGGCGGGGGTTCTATCCGGGTCGACCTCCTGGAGTCGGTGGGCCCACCGTCGGCCTCGCCGCCCGTCGTGCCCCGTTCGATCCGCAAGTACGAGGAAACACCGCCGGCACCGCCTCCCCGACCCGACGATTTACCGGAGCTTCCCGAAAAGTCGCCTGCTCGGAAGCCGCCGTCGGAGCGTCCGACGACCGCCCCTAACATACGGGCACGGAAGACCGACTCGCCGGTCCCGTCCGCCGCCCCGTCGTCGACGTCCCCCGGAAGCGCCGGGGGGACGGCCGTTACGATGGGAATCGGGAGCGGCTCCGGTCCAGGCGGCGAGGAAGGCCTCAGCGGCATCGTCTTCCCCTATCAGGACTACATCCAGGCCGTGAAGTGGCGCATCCGTACCAACTGGCGCCCCCTGATTCCGCCCGGGGGCGAGCCGGCCCTCTACGAGGCCCGGGTGTTTTTCACGCTCAACCGGGCCGGTCAGGTCATCGAGTTCAAGATTTTGGAATCCAGCGGGAATCCCCAGTATGATATGTCCATCGAGCGGGCCGTGCGCTTGGCGGCGCCTTTTCCTGCCCTGCCGCCGGCTTATGCGGGGGAAACCCTCTCTTTTGACATCGTGTTTCGGTACAAACCATGATAGGGGGGCAGTAGGGCAGTAAGGCAGTAGGGCAATAGGGCAGTAGGGCAATAAGGGAATACGGCAATGGCTTGGATGCCGGATACGGGGGACACCCCGGATGGAATTGTCAGTAAGGATTTAAGGCTACCGAAACTTCTACCAATCTATGAGAAATTCGAAATGTGGTTGGTGAAGTTTATCTGTCTTCGAGGACGGCTCCCCTCGAGCATCGTCTTGGGGACGGCCCTGATGGGGTTCGGAGCGACCGCTTGGGGTCAGGCCGTCGTATCCGACATCATCGCCGCCGAGGGCTTCCAACCCATCCGGGTCGCCGTTCCCCGCGCTTGGACGGCCCAGGCCGATGCCGAGCTCGTCGAATGGGCCGCCACTCTGCGGAAGACCCTCATCGACGACCTCACGTTCAGCCGCCTCTTCGCCCTCCTGCCGGAAGCCGCTTACGACGGCCTACCGCCTTACCGGGGAGAGAAGCCGGACGTGACGCCCTGGAAGGCCCAGCAGGTTCAGTTCTTGGTCCTCCTCAAGGTCGGCCGGGACCAACAACAAATATGGGCGGAGGCCCGTCTGTGGGACGTGGCGACCGATGAACTCCGCCTCGGACGTCGGTATACCTGGAATCCCAAGCTCGTTCGCCAGATGGCCCACCACTTCGCCGACGAAATCCTGGCCGCCCTTTTTGGGATTCGAGACCGCATCTTCACCTCCAAAATCGCCTTCTCCTCGACTCGGGATGGGAACCCCGAAATTTACGTGATGGACTACGACGGAGAAAATCAGACCCGCATCACTCGCAACGACTACGTGGACCTCTTTCCGGACCTGCGGCCCCGCCACCACCAGTTGGTCTTCACGTCTCTCCGCCAGGGCGCTTCGGCCCTCGTCCTCTTTGACCTCATCACCGGCCAGCTCCGGACGCTGGTCGACCGCGGCGGCCTGACCTCGACACCCCAGTGGTCTCCCGACGGTCAACGGATCGCCTTCGTCGGGGCCATGGACGGGAATGCTGAGATTTACGTCATTAATGCCGACGGGACAGGCCTCCGACGGTTGACGTTCTCCAAGGCCATCGAGAGTTCACCGGCCTGGTCGCCCTCGGGGAATCAGATCGCCTTTACGTCCGACCGGTCGGGCCGTCCCCAGATTTACGTGATGGACGCCGACGGCGGCAACGTCCGCCAACTGACTTTCTTTGGAGAATACAACGACCGTCCGGCCTGGTCTCCCGACGGTGCCCGCCTGGCCTTCGTCTCCCGACAGGGCCTGATCTTTGACATCTACGTCCTTGACCTGACGACCAACGAAGTCATCCGCCTCACGGAAAATCAGGGTAGCAATGAGTCTCCGGCCTGGGGACCGGACGGGATTCACTTGGTGTTTGCGTCGAACCGTACGGGCCGGTTCCAAATCTATACAATGGACCGATGGGGACGGGACGTCCGCCAGCTGACCCACGTCGGGGAAAATAAGACGCCGACGTGGCGACCCTTCGAGTGAGAGCTTTGTAGGGAAGGGCATGAGTTTCCCCCCCCGCCGGAAGTCGAAAGGGCCGGAGACGGGAGGTCGTCTTCGGGCCTGCTTCCCGGCTTCTGGAAATCCCATCGCTCAGGAGGTGAACGATGACGACCCGGAACGCATGGCTTGGCCTGTGGATCGTGGTCCTGGCCTTCCTGGCCGTCGGCTGTCCGAAAAAGGCGAAGGTCCCGCCGCCGACGCCGACGGCTCCGCCCCCGACACCCCTCAAGGAGGAGCGGCCGCCCCAACCGCCGACGACCCTCGAGGAAGTCGGCCGGGTCGAGGACATCGAGGAGATCAGCCGTCAGCTCCAACTGTATGATATATTCTTTGATTTTGACAAGTATGACATTCGACCCGATCAACTCCCGCGGGCCGAAAAGCTGGCCGAGCTCCTGAAGCAGAACCCGACCTGGCGCATCCTCATCGAGGGCCACTGCGACGAACGGGGGACCAGTGAGTACAACATGAGCCTGGGCTGGCGGCGGGCCAATACCCTCCGAGACTTTCTGATCAGCCGCGGTATCGAGGCCTCCCGGCTTCAGACGATCAGCTACGGCAAGGAGCGGCCCTTCGCCCTCGGCTGTTCCCAGAAGCCGACCGTGCAGGAGCGGGAGGACTGCTGGCAGTTGAACCGCCGGGCCCACCTGGTGGCCATCGGCCGGTGAGGCCGTCGGTCCGACGGCTATCTGCCGGCCTGTTCGTGCGTACACGGCCCGCGTGCGTGGTCTCGGACCGAAGCTCGGCCCCCGGTCCTCGACGTCTACCCGGGGCTTGGGGGTCCAGCACCGGACCCCGGGTCCCCGGCACCCGGGACCCGATACGACGTCTCGGTGGGACCTTCCGCAGGAGCCGAAGCCGTGGGTACTTCGATTTTCATCTGGATTGGTTTTGGAATTTTCATCCTCTTGATGCTGGCCCTGGACCTCGGCGTCTTCCACCGGCGGGCCCATGTCGTGGCCCTTCGGGAGGCCCTGGCCTGGAGCGCCGTGTGGATCGTCCTGGCCCTGGCCTTCAACGTGGGCGTCTACTTCTGGCGGGGTCCCCAGACGGCCCTGGAGTTTCTGACGGGCTATCTCATCGAGAAGTCCCTCAGCGTGGACAACATCTTCGTGTTTCTGCTCCTCTTTCAGTACTTCCAGGTCCCGGCCCAGTACCAGCACCGGGTCCTCCTCTGGGGGATCCTGGGAGCGCTCGTCATGCGGGCGGTCTTCATCCTGGGCGGCATCGCCCTTATCCATCGCTTCCATTGGATCATCTATGGATTCGGGGCCCTGTTGGTCGTCTCCGGTGTCCGGATGGCTTTCCAAAAGGACCGGGAGGTCCACCCGGAGCGGAACCCCGTCCTGCGGCTCTTGCGGCGCTGGCTCCCCATCTCGGCCACGTACGAGGACGGACGATTTTTCGTGAGACAGGCCGGCCGGTGGATGGCCACGCCCCTGCTGGTCGTCCTGGTCGCCGTTGAAACGACCGACCTTGTCTTTGCCGTCGACTCGATCCCGGCCATCCTGGCCATCACGCTGGACCCCTTCATCGTGTACTCATCCAACGTGTTTGCCATCCTGGGCCTGCGGGCCCTGTACTTTGCCCTGGCGGGCGTCATGCGCCTGTTTCACTACCTCCACTACGGCCTTTCGGCCATCCTCGTCTTCGTCGGTATCAAGATGTTGGTGTCGGACCTTGTGAAGATTCCCGTAGCCGTCTCCCTGAGCGTCGTGGCGGCCATCTTGACGGGGGCCGTCGTCCTTTCACTCCTTCGACCGGCGCCGGCGGCGGTACCCGTAGACCCTGTGGCCCGACCCGAGGCGGACCGCCGGTGAAGGCCGGTAGCCTCTCGACTGCCTTATTGCCTGACTGCCTAACCCCCCTGCCGCCCACGCTCCCAGGCCCAAAGGGTCAGGCCAGCGGCGATGCCGCCCAAGTGGCCTAAATAGGAGACCGACCCGAATCCACGCAGTTGGACGAAGGCCCCCAGCAGTTGCCATGCGACCCACAGACCAAACCACACCCAGACGGATAGACTGAGCCATATCGGCCATCTCCAAAACCACCACAAGACCTTCAGGCGGGCGTGCGGAAACCGACAGGCGTAGAAGGCGATAATCCCCGAGATCCCGCCGCTGGCCCCGATGACGGGGACCTGACTCCTTGGGTCCCCCAGCCAGTGCAGGAGGTGGCCGCTCAGGGTCGCCGCCAGGATCAGGGCTGTATAGCGTCTTGGCCCCAGGACATCCTCTACGTTGTCTCCCAATAGCCAGAGGAAGTACAGGTTGCCGACCAGGTGCAGAAGGCTCCCGTGGAGGAAAAAGGCCGTCAGCCACGTAAGCCCGCCGTGGCGGAAGGCTTCTGCCGGGATGAAGCTCCACGCCTGGAGGGTCGCTTCCCAGTCCGTCCATGCCAGGAGGCTGATGCCGGCGATAAGGCCACTCAAGACCCAGGTCACCCACGGCCGACGGACCCGCTCCGGGGCCGATTCCTCGACGGGCAGGCCCAGCAACGTAAGGACCCACTCCCCCAAGCCCTCCGGTTGACTCGGTTGAACCGTCTCCGGGTAAGCGTCGTACCCCGTGATGACGGGACGCCGGTATCGGGCGAGTCGCTCTGCTAATTCCGAGAACGAGGTCGCCAGGGCATCTTGGAGTTCCTGCGCGTCAAACCAGACGAAGCGACACCGTGGACACACGTCCAGGGGTAGATACCGTTCGGCGACGACGCCGACCTCGACCATGGGTCGGCGGCAGATCATGCAGGGCCGTCCCGTCGCCGGCGAGTCCGGCCGAGCCTTTTCGTTCAACTGGCCGACCAGCTCGACGGCCCCGAAGGTATGCTCCAGGACGGCCATACTCACGGCCCGGCCCTGGCAAGTCGGGCAGGCCCACACGAGGCCACCCCGCTCCTGAAGTCGACGGAGCCGTTGCTGACATGTCGGACAGGCCCACATGGGCCGTTCCCTACGGCTTGGGTCTGCGACCCCGCTCATCCGTATCATACACCGTTTGGGATGCCCCGTTATACGGCAGTACGACCCAGGGGCCCAGCCCCGTTCGCCCGAACGGGGTCACCGAAGCAGAGGGAATGGCGGCGGATGCCATGGAGAACCCGACGTGGGGCGGAGGCGTTTCCATCTTCCTAAGGCGTGGCCTCTTGGGAAGGGGCTTGGGCTTTGGATACAGGATACGGGATGCAAACCCCGTGTGCGCGTTTTCCGGTATCTGGCCTTCCGGCTCGGTCCTCGGTGCTCGGTCTCCGGCCCTCGGCCTTGATCGGGTCCCGGGTCCCAGGTGCCCGGTACCCGGGACCTGGAACCCGGTACCAGGCACCTGTCTTCGAAAAAGCCGCACACGGGGTATGCAAGATAGGGCCGAGGGGAGGGCAGGGTCCCATCCTGTATCCTGTGCCCGATTGCCTTACCGACAGCGTCGCCCATCGCGTCTGTTATATTGGACTCCGCCTGTCCAAGTTCGTGGGGGTTAACTCCAGAATGCCAGGCAGTATCTCACCGGCCACGCAACGAAAAGTGACGGAGTGACGAAGTGATGGAGTGACGGAGTGACAAGTAACAAGGGACGGGTAACGGGTAATAACGTATGGCCATATTGCCGTACTGCCCTATTGCCCTATGGCCACGTTGGACACACGGGGCGAGAGACTACCCGTCTTACCATGGAGAATCCCAGAACTTTCCTCGGAGGTGGATGATGACGCGAGGACTCATGCTACTGGCAGGACTCAGCCTGGTCTTCATCGCGGGGACAGCCGCCCGGCCATCGCCGAACGCGGCGACCCGGGCCCTTCATCGGCTCTTCCAGGAGGATTGGGAGTTCACCCTTCAGGAGGACCCCCTCTTCGCCACCCGGGTCGGCGACCACCGGTACAACGACCGCTTGCCGTCGGTGACGGTCGCCGATTTTGAACGCCGGCTCGCCCGCCATCGGGATTTCCTCCGGCGCCTTCGGGCCATTCCCCGGGATGCCCTTCGCCCGGCCGACCGACTGAACTACGACATTTTTGAACGCCTGAAACGGGACCTCATCGAGGAGTACGAGTACCGGGCCTATCTCATGCCCATCAGCCACATTTCGGGCTTCCATGTTGAATTTCCCGAACTCCCCCGCCACGTCCCGCTCCAGACGGTCCGGGACTACGAGAACTATATCGCCCGCCTCCGGGCCTTCCGGACATACACGGAACAGCACATCGAGCTCCTTCGCACGGGCCTGCAGGCCGGCTATACCCTCCCTCGACATCTCGTCGAATATATAGAGCCGACGCTGAGGCCCCACATCGTCGAGGACCCCGAGCAGAGCCTCCTCTTTGAGCCCTTCCGGTCCTTCCCGCCGTCGGTCCCGGAGGGCGAGCGGCCTCGTCTGACGGAGGCCGGCCGGGCGGCCATCCGGGACTCGGTCGTCCCGGCTTACAAGGAGTTTATGGAGTTCATTCAAAAGGAGTATCTACCCAAAGCCCGACCGACCATCGCCGCCGCGGACCTGCCCCATGGGGCCGCCTTCTATCGGCACCGCATCCGCCAGGAGACGACCCTGGACCTGCCGCCTGAGGAAATCCACCGTATCGGTCTTGACGAGGTCCGCCGCATCCGGGCCGAGATGGAGGCCATCCTCCAGAAGGTGGGCTTTCGGGGAAGCCTCAAGGAATTCTTCGAGTTCCTTCGGACCGACCCCCGATTTTACGTCGACACGCCGGACCAACTCCTGAAGGAGGTCAGCTATGTCCTGAAGCGGATGGACGGGGAACTGCCTCGGCTCTTCCGGACCCTGCCCCGAACGCCCTACGGGATTCGGCCTGTCCCCGACTACCTGGCTCCCCGGACGACGACGGCCTACTACATGCCGCCTCCGGGGGACGGCTCTCGGGCCGGCTTCTATTACGTCAACACCTATAATCTCAAGAGTCGACCCCTCTATGAGGTCGAGGCCCTGTCCCTCCATGAAGCCGTCCCGGGACATCATCTCCAGATCGCCCTCCAGCAGGAGCTTCCAGACCTCCCGCCCTTCCGGCGCTTCTTCGGCTTTACAGCCTTCGTCGAGGGATGGGCCCTGTACGCCGAGCGGCTGGGCCTGGAGGTCGGCTTTTACCAGGACCCTTACAGCGACTTCGGACGGCTGAGCTTCGAGATGTGGCGGGCCTGCCGGCTCGTCGTCGACACGGGCATCCATGCCCTCGGCTGGACTCGCCAACAGGCCATCGAGTTTATGGCTGAAAACACGGCCCTGACTCTGCACAACATCGAGGCTGAGGTCGACCGCTACATCGCCTGGCCCGGTCAAGCCCTGGCCTACAAGATGGGAGAGCTCAAGATCCGGGAGCTCCGCCGACGGGCCGAGGAAGCCCTGGGCCCGGCCTTTGACGTTCGGGAGTTTCACGATGTCGTCCTGCGGAACGGGGCCGTCCCCTTGGACGTCCTCGAGGGGCTCGTGGAGGAGTACATCCGTTCGGCCCGAAAGGCGGGAAAACGGTAAGGCAATTGGGCAATACGGCAGTAGGGCAATAAGGCCATCGGGCAGTACGGCAATAAGGCAATACGGCAGTAGGGCAGTAGGGCAATGATTTATTACCCGTTACTCGTTACCCGTCACTCGTCACTCCGTTACTTCCCGCCGTCTTCGAACAGACCCTTACGAACTTGGACAACACGAAGGTCCATAGGACTCGCCTCGAAGATGCCCTACTGCCCGACGGAGGCCGTCTCGAAGAGCTGGGCCGCCGGGACGATGCGGATGCGCTCCCTCGGGATGTCCAGCCAGTAATAGGCCCAGGCCGCATCCCGCTGGAGGACCGGCAGTTTGTCTTCCGGGACGAGGTAGACCTTCCGCCCCCCTTCCTCCCGAACGGGAATCTGGTAGTCCTCGGGTTTTTTGCCCCAGACGGGGCCGTTTTGGGCAATGGCCTCGGCCAGGCGGGGGGCGACCTTCTCGTCGGTCACGACGACGTATTTCACGTCCCGGGCCTGGAGGTACCGACGGATGGCCGCATTCACCTGATCGCACGTCACGGCATCGATGCGGTCCAGGTAGGCGTCCAAGTATCCGGGGCTCAGGCCGTAGAAGAGGTCGTCCAGGCGATAGCCCAGCATGCGGTCGACCGTCTCGGCCAGGTTCAGGTGGAGGACGCGGGCCTTATTTTTGGCGAGTTCGCACTGCTCGGGGGTCAAGCCCGTGCGGATGAAGTGCTCCAGCTCCCAGGTCATGGCCTTCAAGATGTGGACGGCATAGTCGTGGGCGACGGGGCGAATCCAAATGCTGAAGTACGGGTAGCGGCGGGGCGTGTTCGTCGGGGGAAACAAGAAGAAGGGCCGACCCTCGAAGTGCTCGATGTAGGAGTAGTCCCCGTAGTTGTAGCCCCGCTCCTCCCGGATGACCTGGTAGAGGTGGGAGAAGCTGTCCCGATGCGTCCCAAACCAGACGTTGGCCACATAGAGGGGCCAGTAGTCCGGATGGGCCCGGGTGACGGGGATGGGGAATCCGGCATGGAGGCCCGTCGAGAGGGCGCTGGGGAGGGCGATGATGAGGACTTCCCGACCCTGGGGGGCGGGCGGCGGGTCGATCCGGCGGGGTGGTAGGGGATCGGCGTGAACGGACGTCGGCTCCTGCCAGACGGCCTCCAGTCGGCGCACGACGGCCGGTTCGGCACTGCTGACGGCGACGGCGATGTGCTCGGGCCGGTAGTACGTGGCGTAAAAGCGTCGGACGGCCTCCGGCGTCACCCCTCGAAGGCCTTGGGCCGTACCGATGACGGGGTGAGCGTACGAAGTGCCGGCATGGATGACGGTGTCCATCGCCACCAGGCCGACCAACTCGATCTGCTCGAAGCGAAGGGATTGGAGTTCCTGAAGGGCCTCGGCCCGGACCCGATCGAGTTCCCGTTCGGCAAAAAGCGGCTGGCGGAACATCGGCGTCAGGACCTCCCGAACGTATCGGTCCAGGACCTCCCGGGGGACCGTCATGGAGAAGGTCGTCGTTTCCTTCGAGACGAGGACCTGGGGGAAGGCGCCGCTCCCCCAGGGTCGCGTGATCTCGGCCAGACGGTCCTTCGTGACGGGGTTTCGGGGGTCGCCGAACCCGCCGTCGATGAGGAGTCGTCCCGTCAGGTAGGCCAGGCCCTCCAGGCCCTCGGGGTCCATCGCCGAGCCGGCCTGGACCATGACCCGGATCTTTAAGAGGGCCGATGGGGAACTCACCGAGACGACCCGAGGAGACGGGCCGGCCATGGCCACCATCGTGAAGACGAATCCCAGGAGCGTCGTGATGAGCCATATTCGGGACACCATCATCGTCTGCCTCGCCGTTTGCACTCTGTCGGGATAAGGCTCCAGAGAAGCCATTCATAAGTCCTTTCAGGATTTGACCCCACCCCTCCGTCCCTCCATTACTTCATCCCTTCGTCCCTCCGTCACCCTATTTCTTTGCCTCGTAGGCCAGTGTCAGGACGACTCGGTTTTCGGGGACAAAGTGGGCTTGGGCATAGCGGTCGATGTCTTCCGGCGTAAGCCGCTGGACCGATTCCAGAAGTTTGTCGAACACGGCCGGGTCCCGGTCAAAGCGGTAGTACCAGGCAAACGTCTGGGCGATGACGGCCGGGCTCGCCAGGGAGGCCAGAAAATCATATCGGTACTTGCTTTTGATCGTTTCCAACTGGGACCGGGCGTCCTTCTGCTGGGAAAAGCGCTTCAGCTCCTCGATGCCGGCGATGATGTCCTGGATGACCTCGTCGAAGTAGGCCGGCCCCCGCTGGGCGAACTTGTCCTTGTAGAGTTGAGCGCTCACAATGAGGACCCGGGGGTCGAAACTCTCGTAGCCCTGGGTCCCTTCCTCGAACTGGAGGCTACTGACGGTCTGCTTCTCGTAGCGGAGTTTTTTATACAGGGGTGCCGCTTCCGATACGAGGAGTTCGGGCAGGAGCTCGGCGACGGCGCTCTCGGTCGTCCCCGGTCGAAAGGCCGGGAGCCGGTAGGCGACCCAGACGAGGGGGGCCACGTCGGCGTCCCAGGGGATGTGTTCCCGTTGCTCCCGGCGGGGCGGCTCACCGGTCGGCTTCACCTCGGGGATGGGCTTCGGCGTCCAGTCCCCGTAGTAGCGCTCGACGAGGGGAAAGACGTCTCGGGCCCGCACGTCGCCGGCGATGATGAGGACGCAGTTGTTGGGACGGTAGTAGGTATCGTAGAACTTACGGGCGGCCTCATAGTGATTCGGCATGGCGAGGACGTCCTCGTAATAGCCGATGGTCGTATGGCCATAGGGATGGTGGGGGAACATCCGGGCCAGCAGGCGCTCCTCCATCTTCAGGGAGGGAAACGACGCCAGGCGCCGGTACTCCCCGAGGACGGCACCCGTCTCGGTCTTAAAAATCTCCTCCGTGAAGTCCAGGGCCTTGAAGCGGGAGGATTCCAGTTCGATCAGGCCGGGGAGTGTCTCGGTCGCCGTCTTGCGGCCCGTCAGGTTCGACGTGAAGGTCAGGGGGTGGTAGTACGTCACGTCGAACCACGTCCAGGCGTTGTTGTGGGCGCCAAGCCGCTCGACGAGGTCTTGGTATCCGCCGTCCCGACCCCCGAAGCGGTGACGGAACAGGATGTGCTCGAACAGATGGGCCAGGCCCGTCTTGCCGGGCTCCGTCTCATTGCGGGAGCCGGCCAGGACGAGGGTATTGTAACTCAGGACGTTCTTGAACTCGGGCGTCTCGATGACGATGACGTCCAGGCCGTTCGGGAGCGTCTTCTTGTAGACGGGGTAGGGGAAGACTTTGGAGCGGGGACGGGCCTCGGCGACGGCCAGGGCGAGCACGACGGTTAGGGCCAGGGCCGACAGGACGATGGCCCCACGTAGGGTCCCGACCGAGGGGTCCGACAGGAAGAGCCGCATGACCGACGCTCCGCAGGGAAAGTCGTCTGAAGATGGGATCATACCGTTCCTACCGCCCCTTGTAAACGCCCGGCCCGGCTCGTGCCTGTTCCATTTTTGATAGGCGGATGCCCGAAAGGTTTATACGGCAGTAGGGCAGTACGGCAATACGGCATACGGCAAGGGGAGATTCATTTACTACTCGTTACTCGTCACTCCGTCACTTCATCACTCCGTCACTTCGTAGACAGCCCGTTGGGCAAGGCCTGTGGAGGCTACCAACTTTGGAACAAGCGCCCCTTCATGGCTCGGTTGATCCCCCGGCCGGCCCTCCCTATAGTGAGGCCGGCATTTCTCTGAGGGTATGCCATGGCCAAGGCCGAGGTCCCCCCGTCGGAGCCGACGGCCCCGTGGGCTCAGAAGGAGTACGAGGCTTGGCAGAAGGCCATCGAGGAGCGGAAGGCCACGGAGGCCGTCTACAACGAATGGCTTACGCAGGTCGACCGCCTGCACGACGTCCCACCCCTTGAAGAGGCCGCACCCGTCATTCGCCAGCTTCAGGCCCATCTGAATCGCCTGTACGAGCTCCTGTCCGTGTTTCGGGAGGCGCCCGCCCGGCGGTGGAGCCTTCGGTGGTGGGGATACCGTCTCCTGGAGTGGGGCCTGGCTCCACTCCTGAAGCGGCAACGGGAGTTCAACGCCGTCGCCGTTCACCTCCTCAACGAGACGCTCGACTACCTGGCCGACATGACCCGGCGGCTCCGGGCACTCTTGGAGGCCCAAGTCCGCTACTTCCAGCAGATCACCCCTTGGATGGACGTGAAGGTCCGAGAGCTCCGGGCCGAGCAGGTCCACAACACGACATACAACGTCGGCCGGGTCCTGGAGCACGTCCGCACGTGGCAACGCCAGACCCTCCCCCACGTCCAGCCCGACTTTTCCAAGGTCGAGCGTCTGGCCGTCGAGCTGGAAGCCCTTCGCCAGCAGGTCGCCGGCGCATCCGGGCCGCCGACCCCGGGCATCCCGCCGGACTATGGTCGGCCGCCTCGCCCGTGGGACTTTCCCCTGGCGAGGGACTTCCGGTACTACGTGTTCGAGGAAATCTTTCGGGGTCCCTCACCGGAACTCAAGGAAAAGCTTCGGATGTACCTTCCCTACTTCGCCGAGGCCCCGGAGCCTATCTTGGACGTCGGATGCGGGCGCGGCGAGTTCCTGGAGTGGATGCGCTCCCTGGGAAAGGACGCCTATGGCCTGGAGGTCAACGCCTATGAGGTCCAGAGGCTTCAGGCCGCTGGCCTTCGGGTCGTCGCCGAAGATGCGCTGAGTCATCTGCGGAGCCTGCCGCCGGGGAGTATCGGCGGCGTCTTCTGCGCCCAGGTCGTCGAGCATCTACTCCCGGAGCACGTCTATGAGCTCATCGTTCAGCTTCACCGGGTCATGAAGCCCGGTGCCCCCGTCGTCATCGAGACGCTGAACCCTCTTTCCGTGTATGCTTTCCATCGGGTCTATCTGATTGACCCGACCCATGTCTATCCGGTCCATCCCCAGACGCTGGTCTTTTTCATGCGCTATGCGGGCTTCCGGGACGTGACCGTCCACGGCATCACGCCCGTTCCCGATTCGGTTCGCCTGCCCCCGCCGGGGGACGACCTGCCGGAGAACGTTCGGTCTTACTGGACCGAGGTCGTTCGGCGACTGAACGAATTCCTGTTTGACCATGTCGAATATTACGTCGTCGGGTATCGGCCGTGAAGAGGCAATCAGGGAGGAAGGAGGTAGGGCAATTGGGCAGTAGGGCAATACGGCAATAGGGCAATTGGACTTCGCATCGTTATAGTTCGTGGGGGTTTGCTTCAAGATGTGGGGCAGTGTCTCACCGGTCATACGATAAAAAAGGTGACGAAGTGACGGAGTGACGACGAGGGGACTTAGATTCGATGGGGCGTTTTACCATGCGAAGGGCAATCAAACCGTCCACCCACTGCATCCGTTATAGTTGGGATGCTACCCTAATGGTTTATCGGGCTCCCGTCTGAGGTCTGGATGGGGGCCTCATGACGAGGGGGTGCGCAATGAAACGCTATGGGACCTTCCGAAGATGGATCGTCCTGGGCGTGTTCTGCATCGGGATAGGGATCTGGACGTCGGGCTCCGTGGGCCTCGCCCAGGTCCGCCACGATGTGGGTCGGGTGATTCCCGACCGGGACACGTGGCAAAAGCCCGAGGAAGTCATCCGGGCCATCGGCTTGAAGCCGGGCCAGGTCGTCGCCGACCTCGGCGCCGGGACAGGATACTTTACGTTCCGGCTGGCCGAGGCCGTCCGGCCCGGCGGTCGGGTCCTCGCCCAGGACATTTCTGTGTCCGCCCTGCGGTCGATTCTCCGACAGGCCCGGACGCTGGCTCCAGAGGCCTCCAACGTCGACGTCGTCTTGGGCTTGCCGGAATATACGGGTATTGCCACCGAGACGGTCGACGTAGCTTTCATCTGTAATGTCTACCATCACGTCCGGGATCGAGCCACTTGGGTTCGGGACGTGTACCGCATCCTGAAGCCTGGCGGCCGGGTCGTCCTGATCGACTTCTACAAGCGGCCGACGCCGGGCCCCCCGCTGTCCATGCGAATTCCCGAAGACCAGGCCCGTCAGGAATGGGTGGCCGGGGGCTTTCGTCATGTGGAAACCCTCACGTTCCTGCCTTATCAGTACATAATGATCTTGGAGAAGCCGTAGTCCTCGGCCCCGCGAGTTTCATACGGCGGTACGGCAGTAAGGCGATAGGGCAGTAAGGCAGTAAGGCAATAGGGCAATAAGGCAGTAAGGCAATAGGGCAGTAGGGCAATAGGGCAGTCAGGCAGAAGGGCCGTACGGCAGGCGACCATGGCGCATCCCCCGTCCCGGCTTTCCCCGTCCCCCGTTCCTCGTGCCTCGTCCCCGGAAATCTTACCGTGGGACGACGCGAGCTGGCTCGTCGCCCAGGCCTACCTGGTCGGCTTTGACGCCGTCGGCGTCGCCGCCGTCGACGAGACGACTTCGGCGACCGAGTCTATGTTCTACTGGTTCGCCCAGGGCCTCCATGCGGGCATGGACTGGCTTTGGACGACGCAAGCCGTCCGCCTGGACCCGCGGCGGCGGTGGCCGGACGTGCGGTCCATCGTGGTCGTCGCCGGCGGCTACCCGGCGTGGCCGACCCTTCGGGCACCGGCGAAGGGCTACGGACGCGTCTCCTGCTATGCCTGGGGCCGGGACTATCACCGGGTCCTGGGACGGCGGCTCGAACGGCTCGTCGCCTGGGCTCGCCGCCGCTGGCCCGATGACTGGTTTCGATGGTATGTGGACACAGGCCCCGTCGCTGAAAAGGTCTGGGCCGTTCGGGCTGGCTTGGGGTGGATCGGAAAGCACGGCAACCTCATCCATCCCCGCCTCGGCTCATGGACGTTCCTGGGCGTCGTCTTGACGTCTCGCCCCCTGCGGCCGGTCCCCCATCAGACGGTCACGGACCGATGCGGGACGTGCACGCGTTGTATCGACGTCTGTCCGACCCGGGCCATCCTGGCGCCGGGCGTCGTCTCGGCCGACCGTTGCATTTCTTACTGGACGATCGAGCACCCGGGTCCGATCCCGGAGGCCGTGCGTCCCTGGATCGGATCGTACCTCTTTGGGTGTGACGACTGTCAGACGGTTTGCCCCTGGAACCGTTGGGCTCAAACGGCTGGCTCCTTCGTCCCCGTCCTTCAGCGGCTCCGTATATCCCTTCGGGAGGCCCTTTGGATGGACGAGGCGGCCTTCCACGCCACGTTCGCCGGGACGCCCGTCCATCGCCTGGGATGGTGGCGACTGCGGCGCAACGCCCTCGTCGTCATCGGAAATCATGGAGACGCCTCGCTGTCGGAGGACCTCCGACGCTTCCTGACCGTTGAGACGGACCCCGTCCTGCGGGAACATGCGGTCTGGGCCCTGGACCGCCTGAACCAGAAGGGACGGAGTGACGAGTGATGAAGTGATGGAGTGACGAGTGAGATGGTGGATAGGGTTAGGCCGTACGCAGTTGGCAGGGGGCCTTTTACGGCAGTACTGCCTTGTTCAGATTTGAGGTGGGGAAATTGGGCATGGGTGCCAGGTACCAGGTTCCGGGTACCAGGTGACCGGAATCCGAGCCATTTTTATCCTGCATCGTGCATCCTGTATCCTGCATCCATATCTTAACAGAGCAGTACGGCAAGGATGTATTACTCGTTACCCGTTACTCGTCACTCGTCACTCCATCACCCCGTCACTTCGTCACTCCGTCACTTCTATTTCGAGCCGGCCTCTCCGAACTTGGCCGACAGGAAGCTCAATAGCGGAGGTCTTGCCTTCTGAGGCCAGCATCCTGTATTCTGCCCTTAAATCCCCCGAACCTGGGAGAGCGGAATATGCATGGAAGGAGAAGGTCTACCGACTTCGCAGTCCTCATGGGGGCGGTCGTTTTCATGGCTTTACCCGTCTTGGCTTTCGGCCAGCCGGCCAACGACTATCACCTGTTCGGGACCGTCAAGGACGCGAAGGGAAACCCCATCCCCGGGGCCCGGATCGTTCTCCGGGAGAAGGGCGGCTGGAAGGAGCACGTCATCACGACCGATAAAAACGGCAAGTACGACCGCTGGTTCATCCCCCACGGCGTCTACGAAGTCCGCATCGAGAAGCCCGGCTACAAGACTTTGACCTTCGAGTGGGACCTGTCGGGCTATCGGGACGAGCCCATCCCGGTCGAGCGCCACTTTGTCCTCATCTCGGAGGAGGAGATCCGTCAGCAGGAGCGGGCCAAGCAGGCCCAGAAGGATGCCGACGAGGCCGTGCAGGCCTTCAATCAGGGAGATTGTAAGACGGCGACCGAAAAGGCCCGAGCCGTCTTAGAGTTCGACCCCCAGTACCACGTCAGCTACCTCATCCTGGCCCGTTGCGCCGTCCGGGAGAAGGACTGGGACGGGGCCATCGCCCACTATCAAAAGGCCCTCTCCATCAAGGCCGATGTCCCCGAGGCCCACTTTGACCTGGCGGTCCTGTATGTCGAAAAGCAAGATTGGGCCAAAGCCTTGAGCGAGTTCCAGAAGGCCGTCGAGCTGAAGCCGGACTTTGTCGAAGCCCTCGACCAGATGGCCCGCATCTATTACAACCAAAAGGAATGGGACAAGTGTCTCGAGGCCGTCGACCGCATCCTGGCGCAGAAGAACGACTACGTGTGGGCCTACCGCCTCGGCGGCTATGCCTGGGCTCAAAAGGGCGACCTGGCCCGGGCGGCAGAATACTTTAAAAAATACCTGGAATTGAATCCCAACGCTGAGGACCGGAAGGCCGCCGAGGACATCATCCGTGCCGGGACGGCCAAGAAGCCCAGCAGTGGCACCCCCCGGAAGCCGGGCCTATAAATAAGTGACGGAGTGACGAAGTGACGGAGTGACGGAGTAACGGAGGGACGGGGTGACGAAGTGGGATGCGGGATGCAAACCCGGTGTGCGCGTTTTCCGTTGACCGCCCTCGGGTCTTCGGTGCTCGGTGTTCGGTCCTCGGCGTTGATCCGGGTATCCGGTACCGGGTGCCCGGTACCCGATAACCTGAAAGCCGGGACCTGGGATCGGGTGGTGCTCAAGCGATAACCGATACCCTCCTTAAGGCTAACACGACGGTCCGGCAATACGGCAGTGCGGGTAACGATGGATGACTCGTCACTCCGTCACTTTACATAAAGCGAAAAATACTCCGTCACCCCGTCACTTCGTCACTCCGTCACTTTTATAAAGCGGGAACTGTATGCGTTATCGCATCGTCGAGACCCTCAAGAAACAATGGGAACGGGAACGTCTTCTGATTCCGCTCAAGCGCCATGCCCCCTGGCGGGTCGCCCTGGCCCATCCCAATACGTACTACGTCGGCATGTCGAACCTGGGCCTCCAGGCGGCCTACCGGGTGTGGAACGAAGAGCCGGACTTCGTGTGCGAGCGGTTCTTTCTGCCGACGGCCGCTCAACAGGCGGCCTATATCCAGAGTCGGACACCCCTCCGGACGGTCGAGTCCCAGCGGCCCGTCGACGAATTCGACGTCGTCGCCTTCTCGATCTCCTTCGAACTGGACTACGTCTGGCTCGTCCGCATGCTTCGGATGGCCCACCTGCCGGTCTATGGGGCCGACCGGGAAGAGGGCCATCCCCTCGTCGTCGTCGGGGGTCCCTGTGCCTGGATGAACCCCCTCCCCATGGCACCCTACGTGGACGTCTTCGCTCTGGGAGACGCCGAAATCCTCATCCCGGTCCTTGACGAGGCCATTCGGAACTACCGAAGTCGGGCCGACCGCCTGGCCTTCCTGGCCAGCCAGCCGGGCTTTTACGTCCCGGCCGTCCACGGGACAGACCCACGGTTCCTGAAGGCGAGGATCCTCCGACCCCGCTTTGTCTCGTCCCGGGCGGCCATCGACCCGCCGTACTCCTGCATCCTGACGCCCGACACCGAGTTCGGCAATACGTTCCTCGTGGAGATCATGCGGGGATGTGTCCACTGGTGCCGCTTCTGCTGGATCGGTTACAACCACAGCCTGCGGTTTGCCTCGCTCGAACGCTTCCTGGCCATCGTCCGGACCCACGCGCCGGCCGACGCGACCATCGGCATCCTCGGCGGGTCGCCGACGGACCATCCCGAGTTTCGGGACATGCTCCGGGCCCTCGTCGAGGAAGGCCGGCCCGTTACGGTCAGCTCCCTCCGCATCGACACCCTTGACGAAGAGGTCCTGACGCTCCTCCGACGGGCCGGCAAGCGGAGCGTGACGATGGCCCCCGAGACGGGGAGCGACGAGCTCCGACGGGTCGTCCGCAAGCCCCTGACGAATGAAGACCTCTTCCGGGCCGTCGAGGCCATCGCCCGCCTCGGCTTCCAGTCCGTCAAGCTCTACTACATCATCGGCTTCCCGACCGAGACGTGGGACCATCTCCGGGAGACCGTCGAGGGCCTCCGACGGCTGTCGGCCATCGCCCAGCGGTACTCCCCCTCCCTCGTCATCCGCCCCAGCTTCAACTGCCTGATCCCCAAGCCCGGCACGCCTTTCCAGTATGCGCCCATGGAACCGGAAGACGTCCTAAACGAGAAGATCCGTTACCTCAAGCGGGAGCTGAATCGCCTCCCTTACGTCCACCCGACCTTCATGAGTCCCCTTTACGCTTACTATCAGGCCATCCTGAGCCTCGGGGACGCCTCGGTCCACGCCCTCATCGAGGCCATCGAGGCCCAAGACGGGGCCTGGCGGGACGTCGTCCGCCGGCACCTGGCCGATTACGCCGACCTGCTCTTTCGAGAACGGCGGACTTACGAATTTCCCCACGCATTCATTACAGTCGGATTCCGGCCCGGCTTCCTCGAGGAGGAATACCGCAAGGCCCTGGCGGAAACCCCCGCCGAAGCCCCGGCTACGATGTAAAGGGCCGGAGTAATGAGGTGAGGGCTTCTACGATTTCCGGACCTTGTCGCCCTTTTGGACGCCGCCCCGGACGACCCGGCAGACGGACGACTTGGACAAGACCTTGACGACTTCGACGGTCCCGACGGTCTCCTCAACAGTGTCGAGGAGTTCGCCGTTCTCGTCCCGAATCTCCTTGACGACCCGGACGACTTCGAAGCGGTCGCCGACCTTCACGCCGGCGTTCTCGCCCATGTCGATGTAGACGGACGTCGGTGAGTCGACGCTGATGACCTTCCCCAGGGCCGGCGTGGCGGCCGCCGCATGTTGGCCGAGCTGGTCGTACTGTTCCAGGATCTGGGCGACCGTCTTCTCAACGGCCGGCCGCAGGGCCTCCGTAACGATACCCGCGTCGAACTGCTTCTCGAAGTCGATGTTTTTAAAGGCGGCCCCGCCGAACTTCTTCTCGCCTTCTCCGCTGGCGACCAGGACGATCTCACCCGTCGACGTGTCGATCAGGCGGACGTCCAGGGCCGACTGGGCCTGCCCCAACTGCGCCCGGATGGGACCGATGCCGGCGCCGTGCCGCTTGATGCTGAATTTTGTGATGGAGCCCGTCAGGATCAGCTGGACGCCCAAGAGTTTGCCGAGGCGGACGGCCGTCTTGGGGTCGATGGCCCCGGATGCGCTCAGGGACTGTTCCTTGAGGACCAGGTCCAGCTTGTCCCGCTCGATGACGGAGAACTTGCCGGACTGGACGAGTTGGGTCACGAGCTGGTCGGCGGCGGCCCGACCCAGCAGACGGGTATCCCATGCCCACCAAATGTAGGGCAAGTTGGTCTCGAAGTCCAGGACGGCGACCCGGACCTTGCCCGGGCGGGCCTGACCCCAGGTCAGGCCGGCCATCAGGCCGACGACCAGGGGGATGGCGAACGCACGTCGTAGCATGGTGTCTCCTCTCCTTCTTGAATTATTTCTACTTGAAATGTAAAAATTTGCACATCGGGCCACCGCCAGGCCTCGGCCGGAAGGCCCGCCTTCCGGCACGTGTGGGCCAGAAAAGTCTCGGCGTCCCAGCCGTAACGGGCGGCGACCTGCGGCAGTAGTAGGCCCTGCACCTCACCCCACCGGACGATCAGACCGTCCCGACCGACCCGGACCCTTTCCAGGGCCTGACCGGCCTCGACGGGCTCGGGTACCGTCAGGACGGAGACCTCCACCCGCACGTGGGGGACCTCCGCCGACGTTAGGGGCGGAAACCGAGGGTCCCGAGTCGCCAAGGCGGCGGCCTCGATGGTCGCTTCTTCCAGGGGTAGGACGGGCCAGGGCAGACCGATGCATCCCCGCAAGGCCTCGTCCCGCGTGAGGGTCACGAAGACGCCCCGGGGCATTCGGCAAACGGGGTCGGGAAAGCGCGGGGTCGGCTTCTGACCCCTCGTACAGTACTCGACGATGCTTTCCCGCGCGACCTGCACTAAGTATTTTCGGACCGAGGGTGGCAGAGGTTGCTTCACCTCAAGGGGCTCCATGTTCGACCCATTCCAGCTGGAGGGGGACCCGTCGGGGGGCCCGGGGGTATCGGAGGGTTCCGTCGTCCCGGGTTTCGGGTAGGGGTCCCGACCAGTAGGCCTCGGCCGTCTGGGGCCCGACGGTCAGGACGCATCCGACCGGGAAGCCGTCCCGGTGCCGGAGGCGGGGGCCTTCGGTCCACACGAAGCATCCGATGATGCGGGCCCACGGGACGGGGGTTCGACCGTCGGGCCGATGGGGGACGCCCGGCCATAGGCGGGTCACGTACCAGAGACGGTGGACCTGGAAGCCCTCCATGAGGCCATGCCGGTAGGTCCGATCAAAGGGGGCCCGGGCTCGGATCATCTGGACCCATGGCGTGGGAATCCACAGGGACCCCCCGAACGAGTCGGTCATGGTCGACGGTCCCCTCGTGGGTGTAGACGGCTTTAATTCGGTAAATGGGTTTACGTTGGGTTTCATGATAGACCCGGACCAGCATTTCACCGAGTAGACCCATGAGGATCAATTGACAGGCGATCATCTCAAAAGTCAATCCCACGTACAGCAGGGGGTTCCGATTGATGCGGTAGGTCACGGGGTCCCACAGCTTCAGGCCGACGACCCAGGTCAGGGCCATCAGGCCTAGGGCGGCGACCCCGATCCCGACGATCCCAAAGAAATGGATCGGCCGGGTCGAGTAGTGAAGCAGGAACTTGACGACCAGCAGGTCGAGCAGGACTCGAAAGACCCGGGAAAGGCCGTATTTGGACGTGCCCCGCGTCCGGGGTCGGTGGCCGACGGGGACTTCGGCGATGCGGGCTCCCAACCAGCGGGCCAGGGCCGGGATGAAGCGGTGCATCTCCCCATACAGGTGTAGGTCCTGCAGGAGTTCCCGCCGGTACACCTTCAGGGTGCATCCGTAGTCCCGCAGGCGGACGCCCGTGATGCGAGAGATGAGGGCGTTGGCGACCCGCGAGGGGAGTCGCCGGGTCAACCAGGGGTCTTTGCGGTCCTTCCGCCACCCGCTGATGACGTCGTAGTCCGACCGTTCCATCAGGTCCAAGAGTCGGGGGATGTCGTGAGGGTCGTTCTGGCCGTCACCGTCCATCGTGACGACCCACTCGCCCCGGGCCTGATGGAATCCGGCGGACAGGGCCGCCGTCTGGCCGTAGTTGACCCCAAAGTGAAGGGCGCGGACCTCCGGCCGGCGTCGGACGAAGGTCAGGATCGCGGCCAGCGTCCCATCGGAACTCCCGTCGTCGACGCACAGGACCTCAAAGTCCCAGCCACGCCGGGTCCGCAAGCCGTCCAGGACTTCCAGGAGTTCGTCGAGGACGGCCGAGACGTTGGCTTCCTCATTGTAGAACGGGATGACGACGGAAATCTTCGGCATGGTCGATTGCACTCACATCATGTCCGGCCGGGGGATACCCAGGACGTCCAGGCCCTGGGCCAGGCTGTGAACGACGGATCCGACGGCGACGGCCCGGAGCCACCGCAGGGTCGGGTCGGGCTCTTGCTTGATCCGGTATTTCAGGTAGTACCGGTGGAACTGCTGACAGAGCTGGTAGACGTATTGCGTGATTAGGTTCAGCTCCAGGGCATTTACGGCCTTCCAGACCCAGTCCCGCAGGTGCTGAGCCTGGTAGAAGAGTTGCCAGGTCGCCGCACCCTCTTCGGACGCCCAATAGTCCTCGGGCCAGTCGGCTGGCCGGGTCGCCCGCAGGTACCCGACCCAGTCGGGCCAGACGCCCAGTCGTTCGAAGATATTCCGGGCCCGGACCCAGGCGTACTGCAGGTAGGGCCCCGTCTCGCCCTCCATCTGGAGGGCCTCGTCGATATCGAAGGCGATGACGGTCTGACGGCCGTAGCGGAGTAGATAGTACCGGACGGCCCCGCAAGCGATCTGTCGGGCGACCCGAGCCTGCTCGTCCGGCGGCAGGTCGGGGTGCCGGGCCTGGACCTCGCGTCGGGCCTGGGCCTCCAGGGCATCCAGGAGGTCGTCGGCCTTCACGCCGATCCCGCGACGGCCCGAGAAGGCGATCAGCTTCTGGTCCGACTCGACGGGGATGCCCATCTTCTCGCAACTGCGGGCACTCAGGGCGACCATCTCGTAGGCAAAGTGGATGGACGCCTCGGCGGCCGCCTCATAGCCCATCCGGCGGAGGGCCTCGACGACGATCTTCTGCAGATAGGACTGCCGGACGTCGATGACGTTGTAGACCCGCTCCCCTCCACCGAAGGACCGGCCCGGCGGTCGTTGGGTCGGGTCCGCCGTCGTCGTATAGACCTCATGGCCGTCGGGGTAGACGTGGAAAAGGCGGTAGCCGAAGTCCTGTCCCAGCAGGCCGAGCTTCCATAGCTGGTAGGCGATGTCCTTGGCGACGTAGGTGACGGTCCCGTTTGAGCGGACCAGGACCTTATCGGGTTCTTCGAGGGCGTCCCACTCGGGACGGCCCCGCAGGGGCAGGATCCAGCACCCCCGATAGGGTCCCTCCGTCGCATAGACGGCCGCCCCACGCCGCTTCAGGAGCTCAAAGGCATGGTCCCAAAAGCGCAGGGCGACGATGTCACTCTCCTTCGGAAGGACGTCGTAGCGGATGCCGACCCGCTCCATCGTCGCCAGATGCGCCCGCAGGATGGCCTCGCTGAGCCACCGTCCCAGTTCGGCCAGAGGGCCCTCGCCCCGCTCTAAGGCCTGGAGAGCCTCCTCCCGGAACCGGGTCCGCTGGGGGTCTTCCTCGTACCAGTGCTGGACTCTCGTGTAGAGGTCCCAGCAGTAGTGGTCCAGGGGCGGCGGGGCCGACGGGAGGTCGGCGACCGTCTTGCGGCCCTCCATGTAATAGAAGCCCACGACGACGTCGGCGACCTGCACGCCCGTGTCGTCGATATAGTTCTGGACCTCGACGTTTTCGCCCAAAAACCGCCAGGCCCGGACGAGCGTATCCCCCAGGACGGCGTTCCGCAGGTGCCCGACGTGCGCCGCCTTGTTGGGGTTGATGGCCGTGTGCTCGATGACGATCTTCCGAAATCGGGGTGCCGTCTCCACGGGTTGACCCAGACGCTCGACCCACCGCCGGACCCAGCTCGACCGGTCCCACCGGACGTTGATGAAGCCCGGTCCGGCGACCCGGATGTCGGCGACTTCGGGCCATGTCCGTAAAGCCTCGGCGATGGCCTGGGCCAGCGCTGAAGCCGGCTCGCCGACGGCCTTCGCCCACACGAGGGCCACGTTGAGGGCCAGGTCCCCCCATTGGGGTTCGGGGATGCGGATTTCGTAACGGTCCGGCAGACGGTCCGCCACGTCCGGTCCCCACCGCTGACGGGCCCAGTCATGAAGCCATATACGGAGGCGTTCCTTCATTTCGTAAAGCATCGTCTACTCGACGACGGGAAGTAAAGTAAATAGTAACGAGTGACGAGTGACGAGTAACGGGTAATAAATCATTGCCGTACTGCCGTATTGCCGCAAAGAAGCCCTGCTCCCTGCGTAAGTCCTATAGAGTTCAACGGAATCCGATCCGAGCCATCCGTGGAGCCAGGTGCTCGAATCATAGCCGTAATGCCGTATTGCCGTACTGCCGTAAAAAGGCCCCACCCCCTGCGTACGAAGGGACAGGGGTGGCCGAGAAAACAAAACCCCACTCCGTCACCCCATCACTCCGTCCCTTTGAGTCCCTGCACGATCTCCAGGAAGCGGCGGTATGGGATGGCCGTCCATGTCTCGGCCTGGAGGGCGCCGTGGGCCAGGGAGATGAGAGACACCTTGGCGGCTTCCTCCTCGTCGCGAGCCTCAAAGATGTCCAGGAAGTCGTAATGACCCAGGAGGGCGTAATGGGCGATGAACTTCACGCCGGGGCAGTTCTCCTTGACCCTTTCCAGCCACTGCCGACCGAGTTCCTCCCGCCGCTTGAGGTCTTTCATGACCTCGGGTGCCAGCTTGGTGACTAACACGTAGGTCGGCATCGGAAACCCCCTTAACTTAAATAAAAAATATATGCAAACCCGGTGGGCGCGTTTTCCGGTCCTCGGCACGGATCGGGTCCCGGGTACCCGGTACCGGGTACCTGTCTTCAAAAAATGGACCTTACCCCGTTACCTCGTCACTCCGTCACCTCATCACCGTATCATACAGGATTTCGTACTGGGGGACCACCCGCTCCCGGTCGAAGTCCAGGGCCCGCCGACGGGCCGCCTCGGACATCCGGACCCAGAGGTCCTCATCCGTCAGGAGCTGTTCGACGTGGGCGGCCATACCCTCGATGTCGCCGACGGCGTGAAGGAAGCCCTGGACGCCGTCCTCGATGACCTCGGGGACGCCCCCGACGGCGGTCGCCACGACGGGGACGCCGCAACTCATCGCCTCCAGGGCGGCCAGACCGAAGCTCTCCAGCTCGCTGGGAAGCAAGAACACGGAAGCTCCCTGCAGGGGCGGGCCGACGTCCTCCTGCTTGCCCAGGAAGTGGACGGACCGGTAAAGCCCCCGTTCCACGCAGTACTGTTCGGCCAGGATGCGGTCTGGACCGTCACCGATCAGGACCAGCTCACAGGGGACCCGGGTCCGAACCCGCTCGAACACCCGAAGGACGTCCAGGACCCGCTTGACGGGCCGAAAGTTGGAGACATGCACGATGCACTTATCGGTCTGCCACTGACGGCGGCGTTCCTCCAGAGGCTTCGGGACGAGGACCGACGTGTCGACAAAATTAGGAATGACCGTGACCCGCTCCGGCGGAACCCGGAAACGGTCCCGTACGACGCCCTCTAAGAATCGAGAGACGCACGAGAGGCGGTCGCTCTGGAGGAGGGCCAGACGGGTGATGGGGAAGAAGCTCGGGTGCTGGCCGACGAGGGTCACGTCCGTCCCGTGGAGCGTCGTGACGATGGCGAAGCGGGGAGCGTCCAGGCTGGCCCGGGCCAGGAAGGCGGAGATCCCGTGGGGCAGGGCGTAGTGGGCGTGGACGACCTGAAGGTCGGCATACTGCACGAGGTTGGCGATGGTCGCCGCCGCATGGATCGTGTAAAGGGGGGACTCAAAGAGGGGGTACTCGAAGACGGGGACCTCATGAAACACGATGTGGGGAGAATACCGCTGGAGCCGGACCGGCGGGGCGTAGCTGATGACGTGGACTTCGTGACCCCGCTCAGCCAGGCTCCGGGCCAGCTCGGTGGCGACGACGCCGCTCCCGCCGTAAGTCGGAAAGCACAGGATGCCGATGCGGTACATCGCGGGCTCCGGCCCCGTTAACCTTCATCCCTCCCCATTCGTTCTTAGGATACAGGATGCAGGGTGAGGACGGAACTGTGCCCTTCCACTTTTATGGGACTTCGTGTTGTCCAAGTTCGTGAAGGGGTGATGGAGTGACGAAGTGATGAAGTAGTGATGAAGTAATGATGAAGTGACGAGTAACGGGTGACGGGTAATAAACCATTGCCGTACTGCCGTATTGCCGAATTGCCACGTTGGGTCCACGGGGCGAGACACTACCGGAATGGAGGAACGGTATGCGGAACTTCTGGAACCGGTGGGCAACAGGCCTGGCCCTTTGGGTCTTCGGTTGGGCGGGGACTGCCATCCCCCAAGCCGGGGGAGACTTACGGAACCTGCCGCCCGGCGTCGTCCCAGCGGCGTCCCGTCTGGCCGACCTCGTCCGGGCCTGGGAGGCTCAGGCCGTCTCATGGCAGGCCGAGGCGACATACGAACTTCCCGTCCTGGATGCCGACGTCCGGGCCGACGGTAGCCTCGAACCGGCCTGGGCTCGGGCGATGGTCGTGCGCCTGCCCTACGAAATTCAGCGGGGCGAGAACCGACCGGCCCCCGTCGAGACGCTCGTCCTCCTCGGGGTGACGTCCCGGGCCTTCGTCGCCGCCTTTCTCTGCCTTGACCCCCGGCCCGAGCTAATGCGGGTCAGTCGGACCGACCGGGACCGAGTGTTTAACGACGACTTTGTGGGTCTCATCGTCGACACCTTTGGCGACCGTCGGTACGCCTATGAACTGTTCGTCAATCCCGTCGGCGTCCAGGCCGACGGCCTGCGGTCCGAAACCGGCGGCGAGTCGGAGGACATGAACTTTGACTTCCTCTGGGAGTCGGGTGTTCGGCGATTCCCGGACGGTTACCTCGTCGAGGTCCGAATTCCCTTCTCGTCCATCCGGTTCCGGGTCAGGCCCGACGGGCGGGCCACCTGGCGGGTCGTCGCCTTTCGAAACTATCCCCGGGACTACCGGTATTTAATGGGCCCCGTCGCCGTTGACTTCAACCGGAACTGTACGATCTGCCAGTTCCCGGTCCTCACGTTTCCGGCCCCTGAGGCCCCCACGGACCTCTTGCAAGTCCTTCCCTACGGGCGGATGACGGCTGAACAGGCCGAGGACGGGACCCGTAGCCGGGGTGCCGCCGTCGGTCTCGACCTCAAGTACCAGCCGTCGCCGGCCTGGACGGCCGACGCCACGGTCCGACCCGATTTCAGCCAGGTCGAGACGGACGTCTTCCAGATCACGACGAACATCCGCTTCGCTCCCTTTTATCCCGAGAAGCGGCCCTTCTTTATGGAGCGAAGCGACCTCTGGACGACGCCCCTTCCGGTGCTTTACACCCGGACGGTCCTCGACCCCATCTACGGCCTGCGGGTGACCGGTCAGGCAGGTTCCCACACGGTGGCACTCTTTCACCTCCTGGACCGCCGGACGCTCCTGTGGTTTCCAGGCGTCCAGGCCTCGGCCAGTACCGTCCTGGAGGAGCGTTCGTGGAACAACGTCTTCCGATACCGCCTGAACCTGGGCCAGCAGTCTACCGTCGGGGTCCTCTTGGCCGATAAGGAGTATGCCGGGGGGTTCAACCGACTGCTGAGTCTCGACGGCCGATGGTTTCTGAGCCGCCAGTGGTCGCTTTCGGCCCAAGCCGTCGGGACCTGGACGGCCTATCCCCGAGACGTGGCTCAAGCGTATGCCCAACCCGAGGACGACTTCTGGGGATGGGCCTATCGGGCCCAGCTGGCACGGGACGGCAAACACTGGCACGGGAGCTGGGAATGGGAGACCCGGACCGACGGCTTCCGGGCCGACCTGGGCTTCATTCAGCAGGTCGGCATTCGTCGGGTCGGCACGCGGCAGGAGTGGGTCCTCTGGCCCCAGGGCCGATGGGTCAGCCGCTTCGGCGTCTTCACGAACGGCGAGTTCCTATGGGATGCCCGATGGTCCCAGCAGGGGCATCAAGCGACCGTCGGCGTCTTCTTCCAGGCCGTCGGGCAGACGAACGGCTGGGGAGGCTTCGAGAGCTTCAGCGAACGGTCGGGCCCGACCCTCTTCCACGGCTATCGTAGGTGGGCGGGCCTTTCGACCCAGCCCCGTCCTTGGCTGATGCTTCAGCTCCGCCTCTCGGCGGGGGATGCCGTCGACTACCTCCTCAATGAGAGGGCCCGCCAGTTCCGGGTTGGTCCCGGTTTCACCCTTAAGTTCACCGAGGGCTTTCAGGTCACATATCAGACGACCTATCGTCGGCTGAAACAGACGGCCACGCTTCAGGATGCCTGGATCCAGTACGCCCGCCTCGAATGGCAGGTCACGCCGGCCCTGGGCCTACGACAGATCGTCCAGTGGCTCCAGTACCGATTCCCCGACGCCCGCTACCGGGCCGAGGGCTATCCCGCCCGACAGCAGGTCCTGGAAGCCCAAACGCTGGCCCGATACCGATGGAACTATGCGACGGCCCTGTACGTCGGCTTCTACGGACGGTGGACGACACCGGCCGACACGGCGACCGGCCGGACCGTGACCTGGACGGTCTTTACCAAGTTTTCCTATCTCTTCCAATGGCCCTGAGGCAGAGGTCCAGGGTCGACGCCCCGGTTTCTCGGTCTCATCCAGGCCCCGACCGCCAGGGATACCCGTCAAAATAGAGGTTCAAAGCCGGCGCCTTGTTCTGTGGGGGGAGCCACCCCCGAAGCGGACTCTCAGGGAATCCCGGAGCCTCCCTCACTTCAACAGGTAGACTAACTCCACGAGAACGGTCCCCTGCGACTTCTTCAGGCCGTCGGTCCCGCCGTCGAAGACCGGGTGACGGGCAAAGTCGTGGCGGTACTCCAGGCTGGCCCAGAGTCGGTCGACGATCTTGTAGCGGACCGTTCCCGTCAGCTCCCACAGGTCGCATCGGGCCGGGAGACCGGTTGTGGGGTCGGTCCATCCCAGGCGGAACCCCGCCTGGTCGATGAAGAACTCACCCCGCAGACCCACGGACCATCGGGTGCCGAGGTCGTAGAGGACATAACCCGCCGCTCCGTACCATCGGGCCGTCTTCCCGGCGCCCGTCTCGTCGGGAACGGCGTTTGCCTCAACCCCGTAGTCGAAGTTCACGATCAGGGTCATGGGGGCCATCGGCTTATACGTGACGACGACGTCGATCAGGCTCCGCTTGGGTCCGTTCGTATCCGTCTGCTCGGGACCCCACGTGCCGCCGACGGTGAGGGTCAGGTCCTCCAGGGGCTGGACCGTGACCATGCCGTGGAGGGACTTACCGCTGTTGTTGTCCCGTACGTTGTCCCATCCGTTGACGACGCCCAGAGTCACGATGAACCGGTCGGTCACGGGGTAGGTCGCCATCAGGCCGGTGTGGGTAAAGGGAATGGCGTAACCGAACAGGATCGAACGGGAGACCTGGAAATTCCCGGGTCGGCGGATGACCTCGGCGCCGTGAAGGGTTACAAACTTTCCGACCTTCAGGTCCAGGCCGGCCCCGATGGGGACCTTATAGGTGATGTACGCCTGGGTGAGGTCAAAGGCATCGTCCGCGCTCCCGAGGCCCGCCGCATGGATTTTCTTAGCGTCCGCCCCGAGGACCACGTCCACGCCGAAGCCGATGGGCGATTCGGGACTGGAGGACGGCTTCTCGAGCCAGAACTCGGCCTGATGGAGGGTCATCTGCCGAGCACTTTCGTCAAAGACCCGGAAGGTATTGACAGGACCGTTGAGGTTGTAGTTGTAAGAGACGGCGACGTGGCCGTTCCACTGCAGGTCCTGCAGGGGCGACGGGTCCGCGGCCGGAGCCGCCGACGGTGCGGGCTGGGTCTCCGGGGCCGGGGCTTCTTGAGCCCAGAGAAGGCAAGGCCGAATCAGACACCACCCCAGGAGCCCGACCCAGACCCACCGAGTCGCTTGGGGTACGCGGCGGGCCGGGGCTACGGACCCCTTCGGCATTGTCGCCCCTGGAATCTCCTGGCGAAGGACTTCTTCCGGCGTCATGGGCATCCTCCCGTAGGGGTATCGGAAAATTTCAGGGTTCGGTATCTATCCATCGGGCCCTCGATGGGCATTCCGAGGCCGCGGAAGCGACCGGGCCTTCGGACGCCGACTTCCCTCGATCCAGGGACCCGACCTGGACGGGTGGCATCGACTCGCTCCGAATCGGCTGGCTCACGCCACCTGACCCAAGACGATCTTCCGACCCTCGGGATAGGCCTCCAGGCCGTGCTCGGGGAGGTCCAGGCCGGTGAGTTCGTGTTCTCTGGGGACCCGCAGGCCGATCGTCTTCTGGATGACCCAGAACATCAGAAGGCTGGTCCCCAAAGACCAGGCCACTACGACGACGCTGTCAATGGCCTGGGCCACGAGCTGAGCCCACTCCCCGACGATGAGGCCCCTCACGCCCCCGTATGTCCCGTCGGCGAAAATCCCGACGGCCAAAAGGCCCCACACTCCCGCAAAGCCGTGAACGGCGACGGCCCCGACCACGTCGTCGACCTTCAGGACTCGCTCGACGAATTGCAAGGACGCGATCAGGACAAAGGCCGCCACGACCCCGATGACGACGGCCGCCCACGTCGGGACATAGGCGCAAGGTGCCGTGATCCCGACCAGCCCGGCCAGACAGCCGTTGCAGGCCAGGACCAGGTCCAGCTTGCCGGTCCGAACCAGGCTGTAATAAATCGCCGTTACGGCCCCCGCCGCGGCCGCCAGAAAGGTGTTGACCGCAATGATGGAAATCCGCAGGTCGGTCGCCGCCAGCGTCGACCCGGGGTTGAAGCCGAACCACCCGAAGAACAGGATGAAGGTCCCCAGCGTGACCAGGGACAGGTTATGACCCGGGATCACGTTCGGCGTCCCGTCTCGATTGAACTTCCCCAGCCGGGGGCCGACCAAGGCCGCCCCGGCCAGAGCCGCAAAACCGCCGACGGCGTGGACGACGCCCGAGCCAGCGAAGTCCCGGGCTCCAACGCCCTCGCCTAAGAAGGGGAGGTACTGGTACAAATTGGCCAGCCATCCACCGCCCCAAACCCAGTGGCCGTAAATGGGATAGATAAGCGCGGAGATCAAGAAGCTGTAAGCCAGGTAAGCCGTCGTCTTCGTGCGTTCGGCCATCGCCCCGGACACGATCGTCGCCGCCGTGGCGGCAAAGACCATCTGGAAAAACCAGAGCTCAGCCGTCGATACATCGTAAGACCCCCTGTGGAGTAGGAAGCCGGACAGTCCGATGAGGGGATTGCCACGGTTCAATCCCGGAGCCGCTCCCGAGCCGCCGAACATGAAGGCGAAGCCAAAGGCCCAAAAGGCCAGGCCCCCGATGAGACAGTCCATGAAGTTTTTCGTCAGGACGGCGACGGCGTTTTTGGCGCGTGAAAGCCCGGCCTCGACCAGGGCGAACCCGGCCTGCATGAAGAAGACCAGAAAGCCCGTCACGAGGGTCCAGGCAAAGTTTACGGCTTTGTTCGGGTCGGCTTGGAACGTCGCCGTTCCGGTCGGGTCCGGCGGCGTTTCGGAGGCGAATGCCCAGCCGACCCAGAGGATCCCGGTGATCCCCAGTAAGCCCAATCGCAGACGTGAAAACCGCATGGTACCTCCTCCGTAAGGTCTGGATGTCGGACGTCGGCCTCGATGCCGTATGAGCGGGGAGACAGGGTCCTCAGCGACCCAACGGGCCCATCTTTGGGGGGATACCAACCGGCAGACGACCCGAACCGGAGGACGTCACGGGTCTCTGGTCCGCCGATAGAGTCGAGACCGGCCGCATCGCCTCGGGGTGCCGACACGTCCTGAGGGGAGCGACCCGTAAAGCGCGTCTCAGGTCACCGCCCCAGCGCCCATGGCTGGAAAGACGGACGTCGCTCCCCTGGGTCGCGACCCCGCGAAAGGAGTCGATGCAGACGAAACCCTGTGCGGTGGTTTTTTGAGAGGCGCCTCGTCGTCGAGAAGCCTTCCTATGGAGGGCAAAAACAATCTACAGAGAGGGAAAAACTCCGCGCCACCTTGCGCAAGACACGGCGTCTTTGCGCCGTCCTCGCTTCTATTACCTTATCAACCCCATATGCGGGTTTTTCGAAGCACGAGCCCGGCCTTCCATTCCGGTATCGGCTACCAGGTACCGGGTTCCAGGTGCCTGGTACCTGGCACCTCATCCGGTCCGACGCCGAAGGCCGGATACCAGATACCGAGGACCGAGCCCCGGTACCTGGCACCCGGCACTTGTACCTAATATATTACCCCATTCCCTTCCCGATGTCAAGAACCGACTTTTCGGTCAGTGGCTTTAGGCTTTCCCTGTTCTTTAGCACCGGACCCGTAGTCCCGGAAGTCCCAACATTCTCTGGGTCGGGTCCGAATCCCCAACCTCGTCCACCTCACGCAGAGTCCGTCCCTCGGCCATGTCCAGCGTGCCCCGGAGGATGGTGCCCCTGGGCCCCGGAGCGAACCGACAAAACTTTCCAAACCTCACCACGTCCGTGCGGGGCTACCCGTCCTCACCTTTTTTCCAAGCCCCGCCTGCCAGAGCCGGGAGTCGTCCCAAGAGGTTCTGGGAGGTTGGGTCCGGCGCTCGAAGTCTTACGGAGTTGCCATCCCGGAAGGGCTTCACACACCCATGATGTGGAAGCCGGCGTCCACGTAGAGGACCGTCCCCGTGACGGCCGAGGCCATATCGCTCAGCAGGAACACGGCGGCCCGGGCGACGTCCTCCTGCGTGACGTTCCGCCGAAGGGGGCTCCGGGACTGATAGACCTCCAGGATGCGGGAAAAGTCGCCGATCCCTGAGGCGGCCAGCGTCTTGATGGGGCCCGCCGAGATGGCGTTCACCCGAATCCCAGACGGTCCCAGGTCATGGGCCAGGTACCGGACGATGGCCTCCAGGGCGGCCTTGGCAATGCCCATGACATTGTAGTTCGGCATGACCCGTTGGCTTCCGATGTACGTCATCGTCAGGACGCTTCCTGACCGACCCTCCATCAGGGGGAGCAGGGCCCGGACGACGGCGACCAGCGAGTAGGCGCTGATGTCCAGGGCCGTCATGAAACGGTCCTTGGGGACGGGGTAAAAGGGTCCCTCCAAGTCGTCTTTATGGGCGTATGCGACCGAATGGACGATGAAGTCGAGGTGGCCCATCGTGGCCTGGACCGTCTGCCGGAGCGCTTCGATCTGGGCCTCGTCGGCGACGTCGCAGGGGGCGGTCCGGGCATCGGGTAGGGTGTCGGCCAACTGTTGGACCTGTTTCTGGAAGCGCTCGTTCTGATACGTGATCACCAGCCGGGCTCCGTGTTCGGCGGCCATCCGGGCGATGGCCCAGGCGATGCTCCACTTGTTGGCGACGCCCAGGACGAGGCCGTGCTTACCCTCCAGGAGTCTCATGGCTTTCCTCTCGCGGAATGTCGGAGAAGTTCAGGATGTCCATGTATTCCCGCTCCCGATAGGCCATCGCGTAGACCCGTCGCCGGGTCGCATACCAGAGGACGTTCTCGGGAAACTCCAGGCCGGCCAGAATCCGCACCAGCCGCCGGTCCCGATACTCCGGGAAGAACTCAAAGAACCGCTCCGCCTTCTCGATCAACTCGTCCACAGCCTCGGGCTTCAGGGTCGACCGCACCTCGATCAGAAAGACCGCATGGGGGCAGACGACCAGCACGTCCACTTCGTAGTCCTGCCCGTTCATCCGACGGAAGACGTTCCGGGCCTTGAAGGTCGGCTCGCATCCGAAGTACTGCCGGATGACGGGCCGAGCCGCCGGGGACACGATGTCCTCGACCAGCGTCCCCATCTTGCGGGCCAGTTCCCCCCACTGCTTATTCATCTGCCGCCGTTCCTGGCGGGCTTCCTCCCGAAAGGCCTCCATCTCCTCCTTAAACACGCGCATCTCCTCCTTGAAGGCTAGCATTTCATCTTTAAAGGCCCGCATTTCATCCTTGAAGGCCCGCATTTCCTCGCTCAGTCGAATCAGAGCCTCTTCCAATCGGTCGACCCTCTGCTTCAGCGTCACCATTTTTGACCTCGACGGGGGGTGCTCCGCACGCCCGTGCAGAGCTTCCATCACTCCGTCACCTCGTCACCCCGTCACTCCATCACTCCGTCACCCCATTCGGGTCCGATGCGCTCCGGACGGCCGCCTCCACGGGTTCCGACGGACGAACGCCGGCCTTGACCTTCCGGAGGGCCTCCAAGACTCGTTCCGGCGTGATGGGGAGGCGGTCGATGCGAACTCCGACGGCGTCGTAGACGGCATTGGCGATGGCCGGGATGACGCCGGCCAGGGAACCCTCCCCGACCTCCTTGGCCCCGAAGGGACCCTCGGGGTCGATACTCTCGACGATGATGCTCTCGATGACCGGATGGTCCAGCAGACCCGGCGTCTTGTACTCCAGGAGGCCGGCATTGAGGATACGCCCGTCCTGCATGATGACCTGTTCCATCAGGGCCTGGCCGAGACCCATCGAGACGGAGCCTTCGATTTGGCCCTCGACGGCCAGGGGGTTCAACGCTCGACCGCAGTCGTGGGCCGTCCACACACGTTCGACCCGGACCTCACCCGTCTCGACGTCGACCGAGACCTCGGCCACGGAGGCGCTGTAGCTGTAAGCCGGCGAGGGTCCGACACCGGCTCCCTTGTAAGTACCGCCCTGGGCCTCGGGCGGGGGCGAGTAGGCCCCCTTGCCGACGAGCGTACCGCCCGTCTCCTGGAGGGCCATATAGACGGCCTCGTCGAAGGACACCCACCGGTCGGGTGCCTCCCGGTCGAAGACCCGCTCGTCTCGAAATTCGAGCCGCTCGGGCGGGACCGCCAGGGCCCGACTGACGACCTCGGCCAGCCGGTCCCGAATCTGCCGGGCCGCCTGAAGGGCGGCGTTACCGGCCATGAAGGTGACCCGGCTCGAGTAACTCCCCAGGTCCAGGGGCGTCAGGTCCGAGTCGCCCGAGACGACCCGGACCCGCCGGAGGGGCACGCCCAGGACCTCAGCGACGATCATCGCCTGGACGGTGTCGCAGCCCTGGCCGATCTCGGCCGTCCCCGTGTACAGGTTAATCCCACCGTCCACGTCGACCCGGACGATGACGTTCGAGTGGGGCATGTTGGACCGGATGATGGGTCGGCCGGCCCCGCTCACGTAGTGACTGCATCCGAGGCCGATCCCCCGCCCATACGGAAGCTTCCGCCACTTCTCAAAAAAGTGGGACGCCTCGACGACCCGACGGATGCACTCGGGCAGGCCGTAGCTCGTCACCCGCAGGTCGTTGACCGTCCGGGTATTCGGCCGCAGGAAGTTCCGGGCCCGGATCGTCACGGGGTCGAGACCGAGGTCCTCGGCGATCATGTCCAGCAGAGACTCGAAGGCAAAGCGGGTGTTGACGGACCCGTGGCCCCGCTGGGCCCCACAGGGCGGCTTGTTCGTCAGGACCCGGTAGCCGTCGTACCGGATGTGGGGGATGTCGTAGATGGCCGCCAGGAGTTGACCGGCGTAGAGGACCGTCACGACGCCGTAACTGCAGTAGGCCCCGCCGTCCTGGACGACCTTGCACTCGACGGCCGTGATGCGACCGTCCCGCTTGACGCCGACCTTCAGCCAGATATGCTGGTCCGGCCGACCCCGATTCAGGTAGAAGACTTCTTCCCGGGTCATCGTGACCCGGACAGGCCGACCGGTGACCATCGCCAGTTTGGCGGCGACGACCTCGTGGGGCAGGGGCTCGTCCTTACCGCCGAAGCCACCCCCGACGGCCGGCTTGATGATACGGATGCGGTCCATCGGCAGGCCGAGGACCTTCGCCAGGGTCCGATGCAGGTAGTAGGGCGTTTGAGTCGAGGACCAGACGGTCAGACGGCCCTGGAGGTCGTACTGGGCGACGGCGCTGTGGGGCTCCATCGCCGCATGGTTCAGGCGGGGACAGAAGAAGTAGTGTTCACGGACATAGTCGGCTTCGGCAAAGCCCCGCTCGACGTCCCCAAAGTGGTGATGGTATTCCCGCAGGATGTTGTTCGGCCGGTCGTCGTGGATCCAGGGCGGCGGGGCCTGCATGGCCTCGAGGGCATCGAAGTAGGCCGGCAGGGGCTCGTAGACGACCTCGATGCGCTCGAGGGCCTCCTCGGCGGCCTCGATGGACTCGGCGGCCACGGCCGCCACGCCCTCCCCGACGTAGCGGACCCGGTCGACGGCCAGGGCCGTCTCGTCCTGACCCACAGGGAGGATGCCGTACCGGGTCGCCACGTCCTGGCCCGTGATGACGGCGACGACACCGGGGACCCGGCGGGCTTTGGAAACGTCAACTTTCAAAATTCGGGCATGGGGAAGGGGGCTCCGCAGGATGCGTCCGATCAGCATCCCGGGGAGCCGCAGGTCGTCGGCGTAGATGGCCCGGCCCGTGACCAGGTCTTCCCCGCCGACGTAGGGCGTCCGCTTGCCGATAGTCTGAAACTCCATGACACCCCTCCAGAGCCCTTTTGTATTCTATCACAACTCTGGCCCCGGCAGGGTTCCAACGGCATGGGTCCCAGGTACCAGGTGCCCGGTACCCGATACCCGGTGCCTGACCCCCATGGAGCATACGTACATCCATCGTAGAACGCACCCCTGACATCCAAGCCCTTCATCGTCACTCGGTCACTCCGTCACCCCCGTCACTCCGTCACTTCTATTATGAGTAGCCGGTGAGATACCGCCCGACATCTTCGGGCAGACCCTCCACACTTTGACGACGCGAAGTCCAATAGTAAGGACTTGAACACTATTGGATTATTTAACATAAATTTCGGAATAGCGGGCGAGTTCCTTCGCAGGGTAGGGTCCTACCGGAGGCTCATGCCGGGGAGCCTTCCAAGAGGGTCCGGAGGCGGACTTTGCCATAGGCCTTGGCCATCGTGACGTACTGTTTGAGGTCTCGCCAGGACTTGATGGACTTCAGGGCCTTCGGGATCTTGCGGAGGACGCTGTAGCCCTGGACTTGAGACCACTCAAACAGGAGCTCGCTGATCTGTTCCCACGAAAGTTTGTCGATGTAGAGGGGGATGTCGCCCTGAGAGGCGGGGAGCGTCACGATGCCGGGGGGGTTAGGCACGCTCCAGGAGAAGTCGGCCGGGAGGATGCCCTCCCGCCGGGCCCGGGCCTCGATGGGCGTCCCAGGATAGATGTGCATGATGCTGATGGAGATGTCGATGGGCCGATTGCGCTCCTTGGCCTCCCGCTTGAGGCTCAGGATGTAGTCCATCGTCATCCGAGCCTCTTCGTACGTCTCCGTCGGATGGGAAAAGATGAAGAACGGGTTCGGGATGATCCCCAGGTCCCAGCACCAACGGATGACGCGGGTGACCTTGTCGATACTGAAGCCCTTACCCTTGCGGATGACCTCTTGGAGGATGCGGGTCGAGGCCGACTCGACGCCCATCCCGATGAGGAAACAGCCGGCTTCCCGCATCTTCTTGAGAAGGGCATAGTCGACCGTGTCGATGCGGATCTCACAGTACCACGAGAGGTCCAACTTTCGTTCGATCATCAGGTCGCACAGGTCGTGAATCCGGCGGGGGTTGAACGTGAAGGTGTCGTCGAAGAACCACAGGCCCCGAACGCCATACTGGTTCACGAGGATCTCGATTTCCTCCATGACCCGCTCGGGGGAGTTGGCCCGGACCTTGCGGCCCCAGTTGAAGGGCGTGGCGCAGAATTCGCACGTGAAGGGGCACCCCCGGCTCGTCATGAGGTTCAGGGCCCGACGACGGCCCTTGTGGGGGTCGTCGACGTGGAACGTGTAGGCGTCCATCGGGTACAGGTGGCGGGCCGGGAAGGGGAGTTCGTCGAGGTTCTCGACGACCGGCCGGGGCGGGTTGTGGCGGATGGAGCCGTCCTTCTCCCGGTACGAGATGCCCCGGACCTTCCGGAGGTCCCCGCCCCGGTCGAGGACCTGGACGAGCTCCAGGGTCGTGATTTCACCCTCGCCCCGGACGATGAAGTCACACCACGGGACGTGGGTCAGCGTGTCCTCGGCCGCATTCCAAACGTGGGGGCCGCCGAGGACGGTGATGACGTGGGGGAAGCGCTGTTTAATCTGGCGCAGGGTCTCGAAGGCATAAAAGCGGTTTTCCGTCGTAAACGTCAGCCCCACGATGTCGGGGTTAAACTTTCGGACTTCTTCGGCGACGTCGTCGTAAGTCATCCGGAGGGCGTTGGCGTCGACGATGCCGCAGGTATACCCGGCCTGCTCGAGGACGGCCGCGCAGTATCCAATCCCCAGGGCCGGAATGAGTTCCCCGTGACTCCAGCGTTCGGCCAGATATCCCCCCGGGGGAACCATAAAGAGGACCTTCATCGACATGCTGGCAAACCTCCCGCTTTCAGCCTTCGTGAGGGGGCGATACGCACAGGGAACGTACGACGGCTTCTTTACCCTAACCGAATCTCTCGCCCATGTCAACTGCGGGGCGCTGGGACGGTAGTGTCCCCTGGGGTCATACGGCAGTACAGCAACGATTGATTACCCGTCACTCGTTACTCGTCACTCCGTCACTCCAGTTCAGACGTGGGGAAAGCTTAGGATTCACACCCAGACGGCCCGGTTTGCAATTTCCGGTGAGGCTTTGCGGGAGTTCACCCCTCATTCACCCCTAATTTTGGAATAGACAGAGATCCGGGGGCTATTTGACATAAAGCATCGGTTGAGGTATATATAGGCGCCCCTGCGGGGAAGCGGGCCATCCCGCAGAGAGGGCCCCTATCCAAAAAAAGAAAAGGAGGAGGGGGTGGGATCGTGACCGGGAGGGGGAGTCACGATCCCATCGGGGCCCCAGGTGGCGCTTAATCACGGGGCTTGGCTGGGGTTTGGGGCAATAAGAGCCTTGGTCTTTCTATATATAGGTCTTTCCCCCCGGGTCGGCAAGTCCCCGGAGTCCCCTAACGCTCGTCGCTGTCTTTGGGCCGGAAGGGCGGCTTCTCCCGAGGCTGTAACACTTCCCGCTCGACCATCGGACGGTAGGACTCCACCCGCCGTTCCTCTTCCCGGGGCAATCGGGGCTGAACCACACTCGGACGCCCTTCATCGACCCTCGTCCACTCCAGGGGTACCGGTCTTACCGGCCGTCCGGCCCATCGCTCGACCTCCCGGACGTCCGGAGCCCGTCGCTCGACTCTTAAGTTAGAGTCGCGCGGGAGGGCCGGGGTTCGAACGTACTGGGCCACGTTGTCCCGGGTGAATTCCTGAACGGACACGAAGACCCAAACGTTCGCCGAGAACCGGGGTCGGGCCGGTCCGGGCTGGGGCCGATACCCGTAAGGTCCCGGATAGGGTCTGGCATCATCGTAGTCATCGTCATCCTCGCCGTAGTAGCCCCCGTACGGACCGGGCGGAGGGACGTCCCATCCCGGCGGCGGTAGGGGGGCCCATCCGATATAGGTCCCGACGACCACCCACTGGACCCATGCCGGACCCCAGGTGTAGTCCGGCACCCACAGCCAGCCGTAGACGGGGTGGAGGAACCACCGCCCGTAGTGATAGACGATCCATCCGAAGGGTTCATAGGACACCCAGAACCAGCCGTAGCGGGTCCAGATCCAGTGTCCGTGCAGATAGGGCCGCCAGCCGATCACGACCCAAGGCCGCCAGCAGTAACCGAAGGGCGGCACGTACACCCACGTCCCGTAATATTGCAGTTCCGCAAAAATCCCCACGGGCGAAGCGTAAACCCCGCCGTAGGCGTAAGCGCCGTGGCGCCTTTTATGGGCATAGGCCGGAGCGCAGGCCACGCAAAAGGCCAGGACGGCCACCGCGGCCGCCACGCCCAGGCTTCTCCGATCGAACGTCTTCATCGCTCACCTCCGATATGCGCGGGCTTTTTCAGGCACCGGGTATCGGGTACCGAGTGCAGGTCCCGGCCCTCGGTGCTCGGCTCCCGGAAAAACGCACATTTCCGATGTGCAAGACGCGTGCCAAAACGGAAGCGGGCTGTCTTGAAGCCTGGGCGGGGCGACCGCTCCGTTGGGCCCGGCCGGGTCGACCGTCCCCTACCGGGGACAGATGTCGCCCCCCGCCGGGTCAACCGTCACCGGCCATGGAATGCGGGATGGGGAAGGCATGCCATCCGAAGGCATCGAGCAGGCCCGCAAGACGCCGGCGGGCCGTCTCCAGTTCGGACCACGCGACCCGGGGCGGCTCCCGAAGATAGCGGGCCTTCCAGCGTAGAATCCGTCGGATACGGGCGGCCAGGGTCGGCTCAGCCGAATGGGCCAGGTGGGCTCGGATTTCGGCGAGGGCCAAGTCGGCCACCGTCAGGCCGTGGGCGAACAGGAGGCCGTCGGCCCCGGCTCGCAGGGCGAGGACGGCGGCCTCGATGGGGCTCCATCGGAGGGAGACGGCATCCATCTGGAGGTCGTCGGTCAGGGCCAAGCCCGAGTACCGAATGCGCCGCCGCAGGAGGTCGTAAACCCGAGGTGACAGGGAGGCCGGGACGCCGGGGTCGAGGGCCGTGTATTCGGCGTGGGCGACCATCGTCATCGGGATGTGAGGGGCCATCGACCGAAAGGGCCGGAGGTCCGTCTCCCACAGGGTCGCCTCGTCGGTCTCGACGACGGCCCGGCCCGTGTGCGTGTCCTGAACGGCCCGGCCCAAACCGGGAAAGTGCTTCATGCAGAGGGCCACACCCCACCGACGATATGCACGGGCGATCCGCCGGGCCTGCCGGACGACGGCCCGGGGATCGGCGGCGATACAGCGTTCGAGCCCGTGCATCCAGGCATCGGGCCGGCATAGGTCGAGGACCGGGTACAGGTTCACCCGAATGCCCAGGTGAAAGAGGCACTCGGCGACGAGTTCATGGTAGCGCTCGTGGGAGAATCCGGTCGTCTGACTCAGCCAGTGGGCCGACGGGAGGGCAGGCAGGATGCCCTGAAGCCGCTGGACCCGACCGCCTTCCTCATCGACGGCGATCCACGGCAGGGGGGACCCGACCGTCCGGTAGACGTCTTCGATGAGAAGGCCCAGTTGCTCGGGATGGACTACGTTGCGTCGGAACAGGATGACCCCGCCGGGCCGGACGTCCCGCAGAAACTCCCGTTCATAGGGAGTCAGTTCGGGTCCCTCCAGACCGACCCACACCAGTTGTCCCAGGTTGTCCCGGATGTCCTTTCCCATCGTCGCTTCCGGTCGAAGCCGGAATCCGGAGGCCGGCACCGGATACCCCGCCGGGGCTCAACGTGCGACCTTAGGTTTCTCAGCTACCGAGAGCCGGGGGCCGAGCGCCGAGTAATTTCCCGGGCCCGCTCCAGGACGGCCCGGAGCATCGGGAGCGTGAGCCGGCCCGTCTGGGTGTTCTGCCGGCTCGGATGATAACTCATGAGGAGCGTGCGGGTCTCGTCCAGGGGGACCTCGCCGCCGTGCTGAAACCGGACCCGGGGCGGCCGCCGGGACCGCCACGCCGACCAGGCCGCCAGAAATCCCTGCGTGGCGATTTGTCCCAGCGTCAGGACAACCCGCACGTCCGTCAGGAGTTGCAGTTCCCGAACGAGAAAAGGCCGGCAGTGGGCGATCTCGTCCGGCCGAGGCCGATTGCCCGGTGGGGCGCACCGGACGACGGCCGTGATGTAAACGTCCCGGAGGACCAGGCCGTCGTCCCGATGGAGGGAGTACGGCTGGTTGGCGAAGCCCGTCGCGTGGAGGGCCGCCATCAGGAAGTTGCCCGAGGCGTCGCCCGTGAAGATGCGGCCCGTGCGATTGCCGCCGTGGGCCGCCGGAGCAAGACCGACGACGAGGAGCCGCGCCCGGAGATCGCCCCAGCCGGGGACGGGGCGGCCCCAATAGACCTCGTCCCGGTAGGCCCGTCGCTTGAGGGCCGCCACGCGCTCTCGGTACTCGACGAGGCGGGGGCACCGGCGACAGGTGATGACTTCCTGCCGGAGCCGTTCCAGGTCCTGCATGGCCGTCCTACGGAGGCCCCTTCGCGGAGCCCCGCTTGTCCGATCGGGGTCATAGAATCTCAGCCCCCCACGCGATGAGGGGGTCATTCCCGGCATGCCCGAGGCATTATAACCGAAAGAAGTCCTTCGGGTTCCGTGCCGAACCCTGGACAGGCGGCCGGGACGCGTCTATACTCAATCTCCAGTTAGGTTTATGGACCTTCGTGTTGTCAAAATTCGTAGGAGTCCGATCTAATAAGATGTCGAGCCATATCGTACCGGCCACTTATGGTATAAGTGACGGAGTAACGGAGTGACGAAGTGACGGAGTGACGATGAAGAGCTTGGATGCCAGGAGTGCCTTCGAGCGGGGAGAATCTTGGAACATTTTCAAAACAAAAGTCAATAAGAACTGGTGGTGTTCCAGTCATTACGGACGCAGTGGGCGGGGTGCTGTTACGGCCATACGGGGCAGGGAGACGATCGGGCAATCAGGGTCAGTAAGGCAATCGGGCAATACGGCATTACGGCAGTACGGCAACACGGCAAAGAGGGCAGTAGGGCATTGAGTGATTACCCGTCCCTCGTCACTCCGTCACCTCGTCACTTCATCACTCCGTCACTTTCATCATGAGGTCTCTGGATGGAACGGACGGTTCCCCGGTATCCGTCCCGCATTCCCTGGGTGCAACTCGTCGTCCGGGATGAATCGGAGGCCCAGGCGTTTTACGGGGACGGCCTCGGCTTCCGCATCGAGCCCCGGGACGACGTCCTTTCCCTTCTGCCGGAGGGTGCCGCCACGGCCCCGCTTCGGCTCCGGGTCGTCCCCCACGCCCGGCCTAAACCGCCCCGCACGACGGGCCTCTTCCACGTCGCCGTCCGCCTCCCCCGACGGGAGGACCTGGCCCGCCTGTTCGTGCATCTGACGGAAGTCGGCCTTCCCCCCGAGGGGAGCGCCGACCACGCCGTGACCGAATCGTTGTATCTGCGGGACCCCGACGGCAACGGCCTGGAGTTCTACGTGGACCGGCCCGAAGAAACGTGGCCCCGGCGGGGCAGGGAAATCCTCATGACCGTCGATACCCTGAACTGGCAGGACCTCCTGAAGACTGTATCGTCGGACGGACCCTGGCGTATGCCGGCCGGAACGGTCGTCGGCCACGTCCACCTGCACGTGGCGGACTTGGGCCGGGCCGAGGCCTTCTACCGAGACCTGCTCGGATTCGACGTGACGCTCCGCTGGCCCTCGGCCCTGTTCCTTTCGGCCGACGGGTATCACCATCACGTGGCCGTCAACACGTGGGCCGGCGTCGGTGCCCCGCCGCCCCCGCCGTCTGCCGTCGGCCTGGACCATTTTGCCCTGGTCCCGCCGCGCGCCGAACCCCTCCAGGTCCTGGCCGAGCGGCTTCAAGCGGCCGGTGTCCCCGTGACTCGGGCGGAGGACCCGACGGGCCCGGTCCTCTGGGTTCAGGACCCCGACGGCCATCGCCTCGTCCTCCTGGAGCCCCCGGCATAGCCGAAGGTCCACCCATCCCCGCGCTATTGGAGTCCTCGGCCTCGGGGATTTCATCCCCTATCCCCGCCGTAAGTGCGGGTCCCGCATCCCAGTCCCGCTCGCCGGCGCGGGGTTCATTGTCCATATCCCTCACGTCCGTGAATCGTTCCCATGGGTTCTCCCAATCAGCTTTGCCAATATCGGACGTGAGTTGGGACAAAGTCTTAGCGGAAAAACTTGCGCTTCACTACGAGGGACGCCGACGATGCCCCCTTGCCCGGCGTGGTCTCCAGATATTCCACCGCATCGCCGTCCACCCGAAGGACCCAGACAATCTTGTCTTCACCACGACCGTCATACTCCCGCAAAATCCACCCCTCCGCCATGTCCAGCGTGTCCCAAGGAATACGGAGCATCAGGTCGACAAAAAAGATGCAACTCACTTGGCCGTTCGGCAGGGTCTCCCGCCAGGGACAAGGCTGGGTTTGCGGGTGCCGGAGGTTATACTGGGCTTCCGTTTCAAACACCGCCCCATGGACAAAACCCCATGCCGTATCCCTTCCTTCCGGGAACCATTCCATGAGGGTCGGCGAAGAAGCCAGGGAGATCGGCTGAAGGGGGCCTACCCCACGGGGCGGCAGGACTCGGAAGGACCGGCTCCTCGGGTCGACGTGGGTCAGCGTCAGGGGACGCTGGGTCGCCAAAAAGAAGCCCTGCTCGGGGTGATAAAACAGCCTCATCTGCCTGGGCGCCCCCTCGATGTGATACTGGAGGGTCTTCTTCAGTTCGGCCTCCAGATCGAAGCCCGGTATGAGGTCCAGCGCCAAGTCCCTCAGCTTCTGTAGTACGGAACGGCCGAGGTAAATCCGTCGCATCTCCTCCTCGAGCTTCGTCACCTGAAGCCATGTCCGATTCCAGTCTTCCCGAGGCACCAGCCGCTCGACCGTCTGGACCGTCCCCCTCTTGCGGCCTTCCGGGGCGGGATAGAGGTCGTAAATGGAAAGCAGGAAGGGTTCGCCCGACCGGATGACAGCGACCCGTAAGGGGCCTTCGGGGAAGACCCCCCGGTCGATGAGGCGCGCCCGGTAGCTCATCTGTCCTATGCACTTCTCTTCGGGACAGTCCCACGCATAAGGGACGGCCTCGCTACCATCCGGCCGGATCAGGACCCACTGGCGGATCTTCTCGACCAGGATGAGCGGCTGACCGGCTACCTCCAGGACACCGATCGGGCGAAACCAGCCGGTCCCGTGGCTCTCCCCCACGATGGTGTATTTCTCCGTGTCGAGGACCACGTGGCACCCCTTTCGGTAAGAGACATCCGGACCCCGGTCGCCGGAAGCCTTGCACCGGACGTGGATATCCAGCAGGGCATAGCGGCCCTCTATGAAAATCACGTTGGGGCTCAAATAACACGTCGAGGCCATGTCCTGGGCGTGTTCTTCCAAGAGTCGGGCGGCGCAGTCCGAGGGAATAGTCTTGACGACGTCATCGGCCCATACGGCCGACCATCCCAGGAGCCACCATCCCAAGACCCAAGCAGTTGTTCCGCGTAGCCGCCTAACCATGACTTCCCTCCCAACGGTTAACGTCGGCCCCACGGACGGGCATCTACGAACAATTTTTGCACGAAAGCGTCCGTGAAGACCAGGGCGGCCGGTAAGCATGAGGCTGTCGTAGCCCGGCGGTTCTGGCCTTCGGGGCTAATCGGCGGCCCCCATGAAACAAGGCATACATTGGAGTCCTCGGCCTCGGGGATTTCATCCCCTATCCCCGCCCCGCATCCCTTTACTGGCGGGCCAGGCGGACCATGTACCGGATGAATAGGGCGCTGGCTATGAGCAGGAGCGCGGTGAGCCCGTAGACGACCCAGGACGCCGATGCCCGGACTTGGACCCGAACGTCGGCTGACGGGCTCCGGACTGTCGTACCGCCGGACGTCCCTTCGGCCGCCAGATTGAGGATGAAGTCTCCGACACCGGCGTCTTCGGGTGGGGTCACCGTCAGTTCGACCCGAGACTCTTGGTGGGGCGGGAGTTCGTCGATGCGGGAAGGCTCCTGCCTCCATACCCAACCCCGGGGACCTTCGATACGGAGGCTCACGTTCGTCGCCGGCCGCACCCCCTTGTTGCGGACCCATATCCCGAGTCTTCGAGCGACCCCCGCCCGGACGTCCAGAAACAGAGCCTCGGGCGCGACCTCCAACCGAGCCTGCCCCCGAGGTATCAGGCGGAGGGGAAGTCGGGCGGCCTCGCGACCGTCCCCTACGGCGGTCAAACGCACGGAGAAGGGAATCTCGCGGTCGATGGCCCAGTCCGGCCCGGCCACTTCGGGCAGTCGGACCTCTAAGTAGAGTTGATAAGCCGACTGGGATTCGGAGAACGTCAACTGCCGCACCTGGGCCTGGGTCTCGGGGATGACGAAGACGGCCTCGACCGTCGCCGGCAATCCCTCCACGTCGAGGCGGTACGTCTCCGGCGGGGCATTTCCCCGCTCGACGGACAGGGCAAAGCGGGTGTTGCTCCCGAGGAGGGCTTCCTGGGCAGGCGTCGAGGTGCGAATCGTGAGGGGCTGGGCCTCCGTCAGGAGGACGGGGTACCGCCGGTCTGTATTGTCCCAACGGACCACGATCTCCGCCCGTTGGATATCCGGCCGGAGGAGTCGGAATCGGGCGGTGCGCCGGTCGCCGGGCCGGACGTCGTAAAAGAGGGCCTCGTAGGGGTAGGTAGCGATGACGCCGTCGGCCAGGACCTGGACCCGTAGGAGGGGAATCGCAAGGGAGAACTGGACGTCGGACCCCGAGACCCGCTGGGGGAGGGGCGGGACGAGGACCGTGACGGCCAGGCCCGCCGTCCCGTCATCCTGACGGAACTTGGCGACCTCCTGAATCGCCGGGGACAGGTGTTGACGGACGAAGGCCTCCAGGCTGGCCTGAAAGTCCGCCCAGGCCCGCAGTTCGGCCACCCGGGCCTCGTCGACCCGCTCGATGGAGCCGATCCCCTGCTCGAAGAGTTGTTGCGCCCGCCGATGGGCCCGGACCGACGCCTGCCAGGCTTCGTACTTGAACTGCAGTTCGCTCAACGCCGCCGCCTGACCCCACGCCGACCCGATCTCCCCGAGGCCGGTCATGAGGACGATAAAAGCCCATCCTTTCATCAGGAGGCGCATCGGAGCCCTCTGCTCCCCGTCGCCCTTGCTCCCGACGGTCAGGAGGCCGCCATCCATTCGAGGTAAGTCTTCCGCAAATCGGCCTGCCGAATGGCTTCTCGATCCCACTCCAGGACCATCTCCCCGGCCCGCATCAGACCCGCCCGGTCGGCTACGTGCTCGACGAAGAGGAGGTCCTGAGTCGCCAGGAGGACGGACCCGCCCGCCGCCTTGAAATCGACCAAAACGCGGATCATGTCCTGGATCGTGACCGGGTCGAGGCCCAGGGTCGGCTCGTCCAGGATCAGGAGGCGGGGTCGCCGGACCAGGGCACAGGCAATGGCCAACTTACGGAGCATCCCATGACTGTACGTCTTGACCCGCCGGGCCCACGCCTCCGACGGGAGGCGGACCGTCTCCAGGACACGTTCCATCTCGGCACGGTCCGGTCGCCGGTCCCGACCCAGCATCCCGAACAACTCCAGGTGATGGAAGGCATTCAGGTCCCCGTAGAGTTGCGTCTGGTCGGGGACGTAAGCGATCCATCGCCGGACCGAATGACCGCCGTCCCGATAGGGCATTTGACCGAAGAGGCGGACCGTCCCGGCGTCAGGACGAAGGAATCCCAGGATCAGGTTCAGGACCGTACTCTTGCCGGCGCCGTTGGGACCCAGGAGGGCGTAGGTTTCGCCCGCCGTCACCCGGAACCGGACGCCCCGCAAGGCCTGGACCGTCCCGAAGGCCTTGCGCAAGTCTTCGACTTCGACGACCGTCTCATCGTGGGTCATACCGCACGACTCCCAGAAAGCTGATCGCCATGGCGATGAACGTCTGGATGAGGACCGGAAGGAACCCCCACCCCGCCTTGGAAGCGTCCGGAACCGGCATCGTAAGCCGCGGCAGGGCCCTGGGGTCCGGACGAACGGGGGCGAAGGGGTCGGCCCCCTCAAAGGCGTAGGTGATGGCCCCCTCTTCCTGCACTTTCTGAGCGATGAGGGCGTCCCATTCCCGCCATCGGTCCCATAGGGTCTGCCGGTCGGCCCCCGGCTCTTGTCCCGTCGGTCCACCCATCGCCAGGAAGAGGGCGTGGGCGGGGCTGAACCATCCGGCCCATTGAACCCAGGCCCGGTAGCGTCGGAATCGGGCGGCATACTGTTCTTCAAGGGCTTGGACGGCCCGTAGCCACTCCTGTTGGGTCTTCCGACGTATCTCCAGGAGCGCCCGCTCGGCTTCCTCTTGAAGTTGTCGCAGAGCGGGACGGTCCCCCTGTCGTTCCAGGGCCTGTCCGATCCATCGCCGGGCGATCTCTGCCTGTTGTTCTTCGGCGGCCTTCAGGAGTCGAGCCCGGACCGTATACTGTTCCAAGAAGAATTCGGAGGGGCTCATCGGACGGGCGACCGCCGCACTGACCAGGTGCCATCCCCACGGAAGCGCAATGTTCAACCCGACCCACGTCAGGACGCCTCCCAGGACGGCCACGTCTACCCGCTGGGTCCAACTCGATACGGCCATCCCGATCGTCAGCCACGCCGTCAGGTAGAGGCCGCCGACCCAGAAGTCCCGCATCGTCGCCCCGATCCGCAGGTCGGCGAGAAAGCCCGGCACCCAGAGGCCCGCCAGGCCCAATCCCACGCCGAAGGCCCCGGCCCATCCGGCCCAGAGGGGAAGGAGCCGGCCCGACCACTGGGCCAGCCACCAGACGGAACGCCCGGGGGCCACCGCCCAGACCATCCCTAATGTCCGCCCCTGCTTCTCGGCGGCCACGGCAGGCGTCCCCATCAAAAGCGCCAGTAGCCCCGCCCAGAAGACCATCAGGTCCAGCCCCGATACGGGGCTCGCCAGGGCCGTCAGGAGCCGCATCAGAGAGTCGATCTGTTCCGGCGGGGCGTTTGTGCGGAGCCGCACGAGATGACGGCTCAGGCGTGGGCGTTCCCGGAAGGGAGCGCAACCGACCGTCTCGGGCGTCAGCCAATAGCCGGTCGTCCCCAAGTCCTTCCAATTGATGGCCAGGCCCGCCCGCAGACGGTTCGATTCCTCGACTCGGGCCGTCCACCGACGCTCCTCCATGCAGGCGGAGGCCGCCGTCGTAAGGGTCAGCCCGCTCAGGACCGTCACCGAGACGAGGAACAGCAAAAACTCCGCACTCCGGACCTGGACCCGAAATTCCTTCCGAAAGACGGCCGCCAGCATCAGGCCCACTCCGCCTGCCGAAACGTCCGCCACCCGACCAGGGCCCAGACGACCATATGGACGAGAAGCCCCCCGAACCATCCCGTCGGCCACGAGCCCTCCCCGGACCATGTCGGGACGTCCGGCGGAGACTCACCCCCGGCCCGGAGAAACCGCCGCTGGAACGTCCATAACCGAAACAGATAGGCCTGGAGGGCGGTGAACGAGGCTCCCTGCCACCGTCCCATCAGGGACTCCCAGACAAAAGCCGGGGACGCCGCCGCCCCCCAAGTAGCGAGCGTCCACCATCGGCCCCACCGGCCGACGTAGTCCTCGTAAAGCCGCCGAAGGGTATCGGCGTAATCCCCCATCTTTTCCCGCTCGACCTGCCGGGCGAGTCGGGACATTTCCTCGATGCACGCTTGCATCCGCCGGGCCTGCTCGGCCGGGTCCATGGGTCGGTCCGGCGGGGCACAGGAAGGAGGCGTTTGTTCGAGAGTCGTCCGAAAGATCGCCATCCGGGCCTGATTCAAGGCGGCCTTTTCGTCATCCAGGAGGGCCACTTCGGACGGTCGTTCCGTAAGCCCGTAAGCGACCGTCGTGGCCACGCGGGGGACGACCCACAGGAGCCCACTCCAGACGACGAGGCCCGTCAGTAACGCCGTCTCCCACCGTCGGTGCCAGGCCGATATCGCCATCCCGATGGTGACCCACACGGCGGCGTAGACGCTCCCCCCGAGGACCGTCCCGAGCCACGGCCCCAGGGCTTTCCAACCCTCTTTGGAGCCTATCAGGACCAGGGCCGTCCCCACCGTCATGGCCCCCAGGTATCCCCCCATGGCGACCCCGACCCGGGCCAGCCAGTGACTCCACCACAGAGCATCGGGGGAAGTCCCCGCCCCGAGGATCATCTTCAGGACCCCGGCCTGTCGCGGTAGGACCACCCCCCCCAGGCCCAGGAGGAGTCCCAGACAGGAGCCCAGGGCGGTCAGGGCCCGGGTGTAGGAGAGCCGGTATAATCCCGTCTCCCCGGCGGCGGGGTCCTGGTACAGCCAGGGGACGCCGTCGGGCCGAATGAGGACGGCCATGCCGTGAAAGTCCGGGAGCACGCTTCCGGGGACACACCGGTCGGGTGAGATAAACGCCAAAAATTCCCTGGATTCATAGATCTCTTCGGGTTCTGCAGGTCGCATCGGAGACGCCTGGAGGGCCCGCATCTGCTCGGCCCGGGCCCGCAGACGATGGCAGTCCTGAATTTCCAGCCATCCCGAGAGGCCGAGTCCCAGGGTCAGGCCGAGGACGTACAGGAGGAACAGCCACGACCGGGTGCACACCCGCCACTCATTCCGAAAAAGCGCCTTCATGCCGATGAACCTCAGTCCGTATGCCGGCCCCCATCGTTAGAGCCGAGTAACGAAGGGATGAGTAACGAGTGACGAGTAACGGGTAATTGCTCCGTCGAAAACCCCTTAGAATGATAGAATTGGAGGAGCTCGGATGGGGTCCCGGAAGGGAGGAGTCGCCATGAAACCGTCGCAACTGCTGAAGTTTGCCCAGCTGGCTTTGCAAGT
>Ga0079997_111715_pt1 | contig 50525 bp, 53 predicted proteins | sample PerSpoCPS_CMetaG_FD_69200 | JGI IMG/M metagenome (GOLD analysis project Ga0079997, IMG submission 69200) | Archaeal communities from Yellowstone National Park, Wyoming, USA - Perpetual Spouter C (PS_C) MetaG (SPADES assembly) (version 2) | ecosystem: Environmental > Aquatic > Thermal springs >... | reverse complement strand
CCTTCTTGAAAGTTCTATACTTATTGCTGCTCCAAATCCACTTGAAGAGCCAAGAATTAACGCCCAATTTTTCATATTGATAATTTTAAAGTAGAAGTAAATTATGCCTTGTCTAATAATTCTAAAACTATTTATTTTTCTATATTTTGCCCACCCACCCTTAAATTAAGCCTTCGGCTTATGAACTTCGCCCCCCATTAAACCCCCAATAAAATCTATAATTTCCTAAAATCTTCATAAGGTATTGATAGTCAATCATTTAACACTATTTATTGGACAAAGCAAGTAAATTATGCTTTTGCCTTGTCCAATGTCCAATCTATGCCCCTTAAATTCCTCCACAAAATCAATAATTTCAAATAAGTTTCCATTCTGAAATTAAGTAAAGTTTTGAGACAAAAATTTTTATAATTAAATTTTCCCTGAAAATAAAAATTTATAAACAATATAACTTCTCATAACCCTTCTATAATAATTTCTCGTTTCCCTATAAGGTATAATTTCAAAAAACAAATCACTATCCGAATAATCCAGAATTTTAAGCCAATTATTAACTGCATTTATGCCTGCATTATAAGCACAAATTGTTAATGAAATATCATAATTTAACTTTTCAAGAAACTCTTTAAAATGCATAGCACCAACAAGCAAATTTATTCTTATATCAAATGGCTTATATGGAACATTTAATTTTTTTGACCACCTTTTAAAGTCCTCAGGCATTATTTGCGCTATACCCATAGCTCCTGCTGGTGATATAACATTTTTATCAAATCTACTTTCTTCTCTTACAATAGCATATAATAATTCAATTTCAATACCACTTTTAGCACTAGCATTTAAGAAATCTTGAAAATAAGGTGTAGGATAAGCCATAATTAATATATCTTTTGGAGTTATTGAGCTAATTGAACTTTCTGCCAGTTCAATAGCTAAATCATAAGAACCAATTTTATTTAGCATATAAGCAAGATAAATTTTATTTTCATTTGTAATGAACTTCCAAAATTCACTTCTAAAACCTAAAATTTCAAGAATTATTGGCTTTTGATAATTTTCAAATTTTGATTCATCATAAAAAGTTGTATCAATAATTTTTGGAAAAAATCCACTTATTAAAGCATAATAGCCATTTGGACTAATTTTTGAAATTCTTTTTAAATTCTCATCATTTTTCGTAAGCTTGTATAACCAATAATATGCTCTTGAAAGCTCAAATTTATCATTTGTAATTTTTATAATTTTTTCAAGTGTAGATATTGCTCTTATATATTCCTTTTGAGCATAATAAACAAGTGCTTTTCTAAATTGAACCTCAGGGATATTAGTGTCTTTAAATGTTTTAAAAAATAAATCGTACTTCTTTGAAGAAATTGCAATATAACTTGAATGCCGAGCAGCAATTTCAGGATTATATTCATACAAACTATCAAGAAATTCAAAAGCAAATATAGTATCTCCTGTTTCTAATAAGTTTAATGAGCATTCAAAAAAGTAATCTGCCTTTTTAAAATTAGTAGTTTTATATTTTTTACATATTTCACTTGCTTTTTCAAACTGATTTAACTTTGATAGAGCATCAACATAAAAATATAAAGCACTTTCAGGTTCAATAGTTTCCACAACTTCTTTATACTTTTCATTATAATAAAGAATTTGAGCTTTTAATGAACTTGAAAAGTTGATTTTATTTAAAAAATTTAACAAAATTTTTGATTTTGGAAATTTTTTTGACAATTCAAATAAAATTGAAGTATCTTTTAAAATTGAAAATGTAATTTCATAACTTTTTTGGTCATAATAATTTTTATATTTTTGATAAATTTTTAAAATGCTATCTTTTAAATTCTTTTTTGACAAATCTTCAAGCAATATGTTTAAAATGGATGTGATGTAATTTTTTTTAGCATTTAAATTTATTAACTTTTCAATATCAAACTTTTTAAAATCTCTTTGGTAAAGATACTCAAAAACCCACTCAATATCAGGATATTTTTTCCTAAAATAATTTAGAATTTCAACATTTGGATTTTCTCTATAAATTAAGGCATTTTCAATATCAGAAGGAAAAAGGATTAAATAAATCATTCATTTTCATTATATTTCATATCCATAATCCCATTCACATATCCACCTTCATCAACAACAAGAACCTTACAATGTAATTCTCCTTCAATTTTGCCAGTGCTTTGAACTTCAACTCTGTTTTTAATATAAACCTTGCCCTCAATTTTACCACTAATAATTAAATCACTTGCCCAAACATTTCCTATTACATATCCATCTTTTCCAACTATTAAAATTCCCCTTGATTTAACATCACCCTCAACCTTACCATCAATCAAAACACCACCATCAACCTCAAAATTTCCTCTAAAAATACCACCTTTACCTAAAATTGTATCTATATTATCAGGCGAATTTTCCTTTTTCTTAAACATCATTTAAAACCTCCACACCCGGCATTTCCTCACCTGCTAATAGCTCTAAGGTTGCACCTCCACCTGTTGAAACATGAGTAAAATCCTCATCTTTTAAATTGGCTTTATGAATTGCTGAAACTGTATCTCCACCGCCAAGGACTGTTATTACACCTTTTTTTGTTAAATTACTTATAAATTTAGCAATTTCAAATGTTCCCTTACTAAAATCATCTTCTTCAAATTTACCAAGTGGTCCATTCCAAAAAATCATTTTCGCATTAATAAGCTCATTTTTAAATAATTCTATCGTTCTTATTCCTATGTCCATTCCTTTATATTCATCATCTATTTCTAAAACTTCTTTTATTTGAGAATTTTTTACAACATGGTCAATTGGAAGAACAATTTTTTCATTATATTCTTTAAGAAATTTTTGGGCAAAATCAATAGCACTATTATCTATAACAGAACTTCCTACTTTAATTCCCTTTACTTTTAAAAATGTATAAGCCATAGCACCACCTATTAAAATTTTTTCTGAAACATTAATCAAATTTTCAAGAACTTTAATTTTATCAGATATTTTAAAACCACCAATTACACTATAAAATGGTTTAATTGGATTTTCCTTAACTTTATAGAGATATTCAATTTCATTTTTCATAAGAATGCCTGCCAGTCTCAATTTATATTTTAATGCTAAACCATAAACAGAAGCATGTTTTCTATGGCTTGTCCCAAATGCATCATTTACATAAATTTCAGCTAATTGATAAATTTCATTTATAAAATTTTCATCATTCTTTTCCTCACCATCACTAAATCTTAAATTTTCAAGTAATAAAATTTCCTTTGATTTTAAATTTAAGACTTCATTTTTAATCCTCTTTAAATAATCAATGTAATTTTCCTCAACCATATCAAAAAATTTAACTTCTTTATTTAATAGCCTTGAAAGATGAATACTAACAGGTTTTAAAGAAAATTTCAAATCCTTACCTTTTGGTCTTGAAAGATGACTTGCCAAAATAATTTTAGCACCACAATCCATTAAATAATTTATTGTTTCAAGACTCTTCTTAATTCTATAATCATCTAAAATTTTTCCATCTTCAATAGGAACATTAAAATCAACTCTTACAAAAACCCTCTTGTCCTTAAAGGTTTCCTTTGGAACATCTAAAATTGAGAGCTTTTTCATAGTTTGAAAATTTTAAACGATAAACACTTGCCTTTTATTTGTGGTTTAAAATTTCAAATTATGCGAATTGGCATTCCAAAAGAAATAAAAACAGAAGAATATAGAGTTGCTATAACTCCATCTGGTGTTGAAGAGCTTGTTAAAAGAGGACATACAGTATATGTTCAAAAAGATGCTGGCATTGGAAGTGGAATAAGTAATGAAGACTATGAGAAGGCAGGAGCTAAAATTGTTGATAGTTTAAGAGAAGTTTATGAAAATAGCGATATTGTAGTAAAAGTAAAAGAACCTCAAAAGGAAGAATATGAATTTTTAAGAGAAGATTTAATTTTATTTACATTTTTACATTTAGCAGCTGATGAAGAATTAACTAAAACATTATTAAATAAAAAAGTAATTGGAATTGCTTATGAGACTGTTGAATTGAATGGAGAATTACCTTTATTAAAGCCTATGAGTGAAATAGCCGGAAAAATGGCTGTTCAGGAAGGGGCAAAATATCTTGAAAAACCATTTGGAGGAAGAGGTGTTTTAATTGGAGGTGTTCCGGGTGTTCCACCTGCAAAAGTAGTAATAGTCGGTGGAGGAACTGTTGGAACTAATGCTGCGTTTGTGGCAGCAGGAATGGGAGCGGATGTTTATGTTTTAGATATAAATATAGAAAGATTAAGATATTTAAATGAAATTATGCCCAAAAATGTCAAGACTTTATATTCAAGTAGTTATAATATAAGAGAAATCATAAAAGATGCGGATTTGTTAATTAGTGGTGTTTTAATTCATGGAGCGAAAGCTCCAAAAATTATTACAAAAGACATGTTAAAAGAAATGAAAGATGGTTCAGTATTTGTTGATGTAGCAATAGATCAAGGTGGCTCATCTGAAACTTCAAAACCTACAACACACAAAGAGCCTATTTATAAAGTAGATAATGTTATTCATTATTGTGTAGCAAATATGCCGGGAGCTGTCCCAAGGACATCAACATTTGCTTTAACTAATGCTACGATAAAATATATTATAAAATTAGCAGATTTAAAATGGCCAGATGCTATTTTAAATGACCCGTCTCTTAAAAAGGGTGTTAATACTTACAAAGGACACATCACTTATCCCGCAGTTGCTCAAGCATTTAATTTAGAGTATGTCCCAATTGAAAAACTACTTTAATGAAAACAATTATAATAATTCCTACATATAATGAAAGGGAAAATATAGAAGTTCTAATAAATGAAATTTTCAAAAACTTTCCTCAAACTGACATCTTAATAGTAGATGACAATTCACCCGATAAAACCTATGAAATTGTAGAAAATATATCAAAAGTTGATAAAAGAGTTCATTTAATAAAAAGGGAAAAGAAACTTGGGCTTGGCAGTGCTTATGTTCAAGGATTTAAATTTGCTATAAATAATAATTACGATGTTGTATTTCAAATGGATGCTGATTTCTCTCATCAACCTTCTGATTTATTAAGGCTATTTGAAAAAATAAAAGAAGGATATGATTTAGTAATAGGCTCAAGATATATTAGTGGTGTTAATGTTATAAATTGGCCTATGAAAAGATTGCTTTTATCATATTTTGCTAATGCTTATGCCAGATTTATAACTGGTGTTCCAATTAAGGATTTGACAGCGGGATTTAAAGCAATAAGAGTTAATGCTTTAAAATCAATAAATTTGGATAACATAAAATCCAACGGCTATGCTTTTCAAATTGAAATAACATTTAAAATTTATAATAAAGGATTTAAAATTATTGAGATTCCTATCGTATTTTATGAAAGAAGGAGTGGTAATTCAAAAATGTCAAAAAAAATTATATTTGAGGCAGCATTAATGGTCTGGCGTTTAAGAATAGAAAAAATTTTAAAAAAACTTTAAGTTAAGACTAATGCTTTGTCCAATAATTATTGTTAAGTTCTTGACAATCAATAAGTTATAAAAGATTTTCTAAAACTATTGATTTAATGGGGGATTTAAGGGGGGCGAAGCCCCCCGAGGCATAAAAATGGGTATTTTTAAGCCGAAGGCTTAATTTAAGGGTGGGTGGGCAAAATAAAAAAATAAATAGTTTTAAAATTATTGGACAAAGCAAAGACTAATCCTATTATCCTTTAAAATTTTCAAAACTTAAATCAAAAAGGAGGAAGAGGTTATGAATTTTGATATTGAAAAGTTCAAAAAGCTCATAGCAGATGAACTTTCAATAGACCCTTCACAAGTAAAAGAGGAGGCAAGATTTATAGAGGACCTTGGTGCTGATTCAATAGGACTTATGGAACTTGTGATGAAGTTTGAGGAAGAATATGGTATAAAAATACCTGACGAAGATATAGAAAAAATTAGAACTGTTGGTGATGCAATAAATTATATAAAAAGTAAATTAGGAACATGAGAAGAGTCGTAATAACAGGAATGGGGGCATTAACGCCCCTTGGAAAAAATGTTAATGAATTTTGGAATAATTTAATTGAAGGAAAAAGTGGTATTAGAAAAATAGATAGATTTGATGTATCTAATTTAAAAACACAAATTGCTGGATTATTACCCAAAGATTTTGAACCATTGGAAAGATTACAAAAAAAAGAAGCAGGTGTTCCAATAAATAAACTTGATAGGTTTTCTATATATGCTTTGTATTGCTCAATTGAAGCTTTTGAAGATGCTAAATTATATAATGTGAATCCCGATAGAGTTGGTGTTATTATAGCAAGCGGAATTGGTGGAATTGAAACATTAGTTGGAGAAGTTAAAGTTGCTTTTGAAAAAGGATATGATAGAGTTAGTCCATATCTTGTTCCAATGATGATACCTGATATGGCAAGTGGTTTAGTATCTATAAAGTTTGGTTTTAAAGGTCCAAATTTTTGCACTGTTTCTGCTTGTTCTTCTTCTGCTCATGCTATTGGTGAAGCATATAGATTAATAAAATATGGTGATGCAGATGTTATTTTGGCAGGGGGTAGTGAAGCTCCCATTATTCCTATTGCTATTTCAGGATTTAATCAAATTAGAGCATTATCAACAAGAAACGAAGAACCAGAAAAAGCTTCAAGACCATTTGATAAATTAAGAGATGGTTTTGTAATGGGAGAAGGTGCTGGCATTATTGTTCTTGAAGAGCTTGAGCATGCTTTAAAAAGAGGTGCTAAAATTTATGCTGAAATAGTAGGTTATGGTCAGAGTGCAGATGCTTATCATATAACCGCTCCTTGCTCTGATGGGGAAGGTGCTATTAAATGTATGATAAATGCTTTGAAAGATGCTAAAATTGATATTTCACAAATTGATTATATAAATGCCCATGGTACATCTACTGAATTAAACGATAAATCAGAAACATTAGCAATAAAAAGTGTATTTAAAGAACATGCTTACAAAATTCCAATAAGTTCTACAAAATCAATGATAGGACATTTACTTGGCGCAGCAGGTGTTGTTGAAAGTATAGCAGTTATAAAGACAATTGAAACAGGAATTATTCATCCCACAATAAATTATGAAGTTCCTGATCCTGAATGTGATTTAGATTATGTTCCAAATATCAAAAGATTTAAAGAAGTAAAATATGCTCTTAAAAACTCATTTGGCTTTGGTGGTCATAATGTTAGTTTAATTTTCAAAAAATTTGAAGGTTGAATTAAATTATCAAACAAAAGATAGAGTATTTAGACATAGTTCAACAGGTGGAAAATTTCAGAAGATATATGCCTTTATTGGTGATGGTTTAATTGATTTATATTTAAGACAAAAGTTATTTCAAATTTACTTTAATGATTTAAAGCATGCTTCTATTGAAAGAAGTATATTAGCAAGTAAAAGGAGTTTAAGTTATATTTCAAAAGAGTTAAATTTGGATAAGGAATTAATTTATGTTGGAAATGTAAATTTTTCATATGATTTATTAGCAACAATTTTTGAAGCATATTGCTGTGGAATATATTTTGATTATGGCATTGAGAAATTATTTAGATTTTTAGAAAATGTCCTTTGGTCAAAAAGGGAATTCTTATTAAGTAATTTTGATGATTTCATTAGTAGATTGAAAAGGGAATTTCCAAATTCAAAAATAAAAATTGAAAAGATAGGAAGCAAATATAAAATTAGTCTGTTTATTGATAATAACTTAATTTTGGAAATAAATCATAAAAACAAAGAAGAAGGAAAATACGAAATTGCTAAAAAATTTTACAGTGAAATAAAAAATAGTATATGAACAAAGTTTTAAGTGGAGGGCTTATTTTCAGGGTGAGTCGGCGAAATAAAGAAAAACAAATAGTTTCAGAATTATTGGACAAGGTATTTATTAGATGCTTTAAAATTTAAAAATGAAAATAAAACCAAAACGATATATTGTATGGTCTGCTGATAAGGAAGTAGATTTAAGTAATGAATGGCAAAGAAAATGGTATATAAAACAAGTCTTAATTTATGGAAGAGCAGAAGATATTGCGGAACTTGATTGGGAAGAAATAAAAAATGTAATTTCAGAGCTTGATTTACCTAAACACATAAAATCTTTCTGGGAGTTTTACTTTGATTCTAAAAAGTAAAGGAATTATTACTGATTTACAAAGGCAAATTTTACTTATCTTTTCAAAAATTCCCGATAGTAATGTTTTTTACTTAACAGGAGGAACAGCATTAGCGGAATTTTATTTAGGTCATAGAAAATCTTTTGATCTTGACATTTTTACATCTGAAATAGGAATTATTATTTCAACTTCTTATATTTTTGAGAAGGAAATTAAAAGGAATTTTTTTATTAAAGTTGTGAAAAGATTTGAAACACTTGTTGAATTTGAAATTTCAGATAAGAAAAATAGCACAAAAGTTCAGTTAGCACTTGATTCACCTTTTAGATTTGAAAATCCTGTTGATTCAGATATTGGAATAAAAGTTAATAGCTATATAGATTTAATTGTAGATAAATTTCTTGCTTTCTTTTCAAGATCAGAGCCAAGAGATGCTATTGATCTATTTTTTATTCTAAAAGAACAAGATTTTTGGAAACTTGTAGAACTTGCTAAACAAAAGGAACCAGGATTTGATCTATATTGGCTTGCAGTTGCTCTTTATAAAGTTAAAGAATTTCCTGATAACATAAATGAATTACCAATAGAGATGATAAAAGAGATAGATATAAAAGAATTGAAAAATCAGTTTTTGAGTTTATCAAAAGAAATAATGGAAAAAATTAAAAGCAAATAGAATTTTTAAGGAAATTATTGAATTTAGGGTAGATTATTAGGAGGGCAAAGCCCCACGAAGCAAAAATGAAGTCTTCTAAAGCCAATAACTTATGAAAATTTTAGAGAATTATTGAATTTATTGGAGGGTTATTGAAGGGGGCAAAAGCCCCCTGCCCAAAAATGGGTATTTATAAACCGAAGGCTTATTTTTAGAATGGACGGGGAAATGAAGAAAAATAAATAGTTTCAAAATTATTAGACAAGGCTATCTTATAATGCTTTGTCCAATAAATAATGTTAAGCGATTGATAATCAGCAACTTATCAAAATTTTAGGAAATTATTTATTTAAAGCCCCCCAAAGCAAAAGATAGGGTATTTATAAGGTGAAAATAATCCATATTTCAGAATTATTAAACAATGTAATCTTATAATGCTTTGTCCAATAAATAGTGTTAAGTCATTGTTAATCAATAACTTATGAAAATTTTAGGAAATTATTTATTTTACGGGGGAATTTAAGGGGGCGAAGTTTATAAGGCGAAGCCTTATTTTCAGGGTGGGTGGGAAAAATAAAAAAAATAAATAGTTTTAGAATTATTGGACAAGGCAATCTTATAAAACCAAAATACTTTAAAATTTTCGGTATGCTTTTTAAAGGAAGTTGGGAAGTAAAAGTTGGATTAGCTAAAATGTTAAAGGGTGGGGTTATAATGGATGTTACAAGTCCAGAGCAAGCTAAAATTGCTGAAAAAGCAGGAGCAGTTGCAGTAATGGCACTTGAAAGAGTTCCAGCAGACATTAGGAAGGAAGGTGGGGTAGCAAGAATGGCAGATCCAGAGATTATTTTAAGAATAATGGATGCTGTAAGTATTCCAGTAATGGCAAAAGTTAGAATTGGACATTTTGTTGAAGCTGAAATACTTGAAGAACTTGGTGTTGATTTTATTGATGAAAGTGAAGTTTTAACACCCGCTGATGAAGAAAATCATATAAATAAACATCAATTTAAAGTTCCTTTTGTTTGTGGAGCAAGGGATTTAGGAGAAGCATTAAGAAGAATTAGTGAAGGAGCAGCCCTAATTAGAACAAAAGGTGAAGCGGGAACAGGAAATGTAGTAGAAGCAGTAAGGCATATGAGATTAATTCAAAGACAAATATCAGAAGTAAAAGCGTTAAGAGAAGACGAACTTTTTTCAAAGGCAAAAGAATTGCGTGTTGATTATAATGTTTTAAGGTACGTTTGGGAATATGGAAAATTACCAGTTCCAAACTTCGCAGCAGGTGGAATAGCTACACCAGCAGATGCAGCACTTATGATGAGACTTGGAGCAGAGGCAGTATTTGTAGGAAGTGGTATTTTTAAATCATCAAATCCAGAAAAATATGCTAATGCAATTGTTGAGGCAGTTGCTTATTATGATAATCCAAAAGTTTTAGCTAAAATTTCAAGGAATCTTGGAGAACCTATGAAAGGTTTAGATATAAGTAAGTTAGAAGAGGATGAACTTTTACAAACAAGAGGATGGTAAAAGGAGGTGAGAATTGGAAAAGATTCATACAACAAGAGGAGAGCATTACATTGTGGAAGCGTCTGGATGTGACCCTGAAATTATAGGAAATGTTAAACTTATGCAAGAAATTTTGGTTAATGCAGCAAGAGAAGCAAATGCTGAAATTTGGGCTGTTTCCTTCAATAGATTTCCGCCTAATGGTGTAAGCGGAGTAATTGTAATTTCTGAGTCTCATCTTTCAGTTCATACATGGCCAGAATTCGGGTATGTTGCTATGGATATTTATACGTGCGGTGAAAGTACCGAACCTGAAAAGGCAGTTAAGTACGCAGTTGAAAAATTCAAAGCAAAGCATGTTCATATTACTGAAATAACAAGAGGACTTGATGATGGTGATAAAATTTTTTATCATAGTATAATAAGCTGGGAGGAAGGTAGAGAATTATAATGATTTTAAGAGAAGATCTTCCTCAAAAATCAACGATGCCCATTTCCGAAATAAAATACAAAGCCAAACTTGATCAAAATGAAAGCCCATTTGATATTCCTATTGAAATTAAAGAAAAGTTATTTGAGGAATTCAAAAAAGTTGAATTCAATAGATACCCTCAACCGTACTTTTACTACGAAACAAAAGAAATTTTCTCAAGTTATTTAGGTGTTAGTCCTAAAAATTTCCTAATAACAGTTGGTGCTGATCAAGGCATTTGGTTAGCATTTTTTTTAGCAGGAGGAAAAAATAGAAGTGCCATTATATATGAGCCAACATATCCAATTTTTAAACATGCAGGGATAATTACACAAACAAACTTGGAAATTTTAAATCTTGGTGTTAATTATAAAATTCATCCTGAAACATTTAAAAATCATAACATAATATGTATCGTAAATCCAAATAATCCAACAGGAAATTTACAGGATGATGAAGTTATATTAGAAGCTATTAAAAGAAATTCCTTAGTTGTAATAGATGAAGCATATTTCCCATTTTCAAATAAAACTTACAAACATTTAGTATATGACTATAAGAATGTTTATATAATAAGAAGCTTATCAAAAAGCTTATTAGCAGGCATTAGGATAGGAATTGTAATTTCTGATAGTGATATTGTAAGTATGGGGGAGGAAGTTTTAACATCCCCTTATCATTTAAGCACACTTCAACTTGTAATTTTAAGAAATTTTCATTTAATTGAAAGTTATTATAAAGATTCTATAAAAATTGTAAATGAAGAAAAAGAAAGGATTTACAAGGCATTTGATGAGCTAAAAATTGAATATATCAAATCTTATGCTAATTTCATTTTATTTAAGGTTAAAGAGGCGAATTTGGTTTATAATGAGCTTATTGAAAGAGGTATTAGAATTAGAAATGTTTCATATATGAAAGGTCTTGAAAATTATTTAAGAATAACAATTGGAAAACCATATGAAAACGAATTATTTATATCTGCCATAAAAGAGATTTGCTCTATGCTTTAAAATTTTCAAACCTTGCCAGCGTAGCTCAATTGGCAGAGCGGCTGATTTGTAATCAGCAGGTTGGCGGTTCGAGTCCGCCCGCTGGCTTTTGGGCGGGTACCCAAGCGGCCAACGGGGGCAGGCTGTAAACCTGCTGGGCTTACGCCCTACGTAGGTTCAAATCCTACCCCGCCCATTCCTGAAAATTGTTATTGCTTCAAATAATGAGGGGAAAATAAATGAAATAAAAGAATTTTTAAAAGATATTAAAAAAATTCAATTAGTTTCACTTAAAGAGTTGAATTTAAAATTAGAAATAGAGGAATTTGGTAAAACCTTAGAAGAAAATGCTCTAATTAAAGCAAGAACAGTTCATTATATTACAAAACTGCCAGTGATTTCAGATGATTCAGGTTTATTTATAGAAGCTTTAAATGGATTTCCTGGCATAAAATCATCAGATTTTCAAAAAGAAAATGAAAATTATTTAGAAGAAATTTTAAAAATGATGAAAGACAAAGAGAATAGAAAAGCATATTTTAGATGCGTTATTGTATTTATTGATAGTCAAAGCAATGAGTATATTTTTGATGGTGAAGTTTTAGGAGAAATAAGTTATGAAATTTTAGGAAATAATGGTTTTGGTTATGACCCAATTTTTCTTTATAAACCATTAAATAAAACATTTGCTCAAATTGACACTAAAACCAAAAATCAAATTAGTCATAGAGGACAAGCTCTTAAAAAACTTAAAGAATTTTTAATTAGATTTTCCAACAACTTTTTGCTTTAATTTTTGAGCTTTGTATTTAACTTCTTCAAAATCTATGAATTTTAATTCCTTTTTTTCCATAAGAATTTTACCATTTATCAAAACACTTGAAACATCTAAACCATTAGCACTATAAACAATAGCAGAATATGGGTCATAAATTGGCATTAAATGAAAACTATTTAAGGATATAGTTATTAAATCTGCTTTCTTGTTAATTTCAATGCTTCCTACTATGTTATCTATTCCCAAAACTTTTGCTCCATAAATTGTAGCCATTTTCAAAACTTCCTTAGCACTAACAACTTTTGGGTCAAGAAGATGGACTTTATGAATTAAAGCACAACTTCTCATTTCATCTATCATATCTAAATTATTATTTGATGCTGTTCCATCAGTGGCAAGTCCAACATTTATATTTTTGTTTAGCATTTTAACAATTGGAGCTATACCACTTGAAAGCTTCATATTACTTTGTGGATTATGTGCAACACCGACATTATAATTTTTATAAATTTCTATTTCTTCATCATCTAAATAAACACTATGAGCGGAAATAAATTTATGATTTAAAATGCCAATTGAATTTAAATATCTTACAGGTGTTAATCCATATTTGTTTTTTATTATTTCAACTTCTGATTTTGTTTCAGCAACATGCATATGAATAGGTATATTATATTTTTTAGCAATTTCATAACCTTTCAAAATTAAATCTTTTGAGCAAGAATAAGGAGCATGTAAGCATAATGTTGGATGAATATATTCATCATTTAAATAATTTTCAATAAAACTTTTAACAATTTTTAATCCTTCTTCGGGATTTTTAAATGAAGGCGTTGGAAAATCTATTAAACCTTCTCCAAGAAATGCTCTAATTCCTATTTCTCTTGAAATTTCAGCAGTTATTTCTTGAAAAAAGTACATATCATTATAAGTTGTTGTTCCTGTTCTTATCATTTCACAAATAGCTAACAAACTTGCTATTTTTATAAATTCTCTATCAACTGCTCTATTCTCAGCAGGCCAAATATAATTATTAAGCCAATCCATTAAATCTTTATCATCAGCAAATCCTCTAAAACCAACCATTGCTATATGAGTATGTGTATTTATAAATCCGGGAAGTAAGATATTAGGTCTATCGTCAATAATATAATCAAAGTTTTCATTTTCAATATCAGAGATTTTTGATATTTTTGTAATTTTTTCATTTTCAATAACAACCGCTCCATCTTCTATAACTTCATCTTTTTCATTCATCGTTAAAATATAATTAGCTTTTATGAGAATTTTCATAATGAAAAAAATTTTAAAGTTGCGTTAAGTTATAAAAAAATTTCTAAAACTATTTATTAACTTTAAAATTTTCAAGATTTTTATGAATGTTGATATTTTAACTTCATTTTTAGCTGGTTTTTTATCATTTCTTTCTCCTTGCGTTTTTCCTCTAATTCCTGCTTACATTTCGTACATTTCAGGAGTTTCAATTAAGGATTTATCTAATTCAAAAATTTCAATAAATACAATTTTTAATCTTTTATCATTTATTTTTGGTTTTTCACTAATTTTTATTCTTTTTGGTGCAAGTGCCACATTTATAGGTCAATTATTATCTCAAAATAAAATTATTATTTCAAAGTTTGCGAGTATTATAGTTATTATATTTGGTTTAAATTTCATAGGTATTTTTAGGATTAAGAAAAATTTTCAATTTAATAAATTTATTAAGTTTTTGAGCCTTATTTTTCTTATCCTAATTGTCATTTTTTTGTTTTTTCTGTTCAAAAATTGGCTATTTTTATTAATTTCAATAGTTCTAATTGTTATTTTTAATTTTTTCAATCTAATTAACTTTGATTTTTTGAATTATGAAAAAAAATTTAATTATGAAGTTAGGAAAGAAAGCTTATTGTCTTCATTTATTTTGGGAAGTTCATTTGCTTTTGGCTGGACACCTTGTATAGGACCAATTTTAGCAAGCATCTTAACACTTGCTGCTGTTCAAGAAACAGTTCTTCAAGGAATAATTTTACTAACTTTTTATTCTCTTGGTCTTGCTATTCCCTTTTTTGTTTCAGGTATATTAATTGACCTTTTATTAAAGAACATTAAGAATTTTAGAAAATTTTTTGGGATTATTGAATTTTTAAGTGGCTTACTATTAATTTTAATAGGAATTCTGATTTATAATAATGCTTTCACAATAATAGCAAGCTTATTTTCAAAGTAGTCTGAGTTTTTTAGACTCTATTTTAGATATGCTTTATAAAACTGCTATATTGACAATTGGTGGAAATGTTTCAATGTCCTGGTGCGAAAGTGAAGACATCCTTAGATAAGGATTTTTTTATCCTTTAAAATTTTCGGACTATGGCAACACATAAAGGGCAAGGTTCAACGCAAAATGGAAGAGATAGCAGACCCAAATATCTTGGCGTTAAGGTTGGAGATGGAGAAATTGTTAGAATTGGTAATGTTCTTGTTAGACAAAGGGGGACAAAATTTCATCCTGGATATAATGTTGCAAAGGGAGGAGATGACACATTATATGCTCTTGTTAATGGAAAAGTTAAATTTGAAAGGAGAAAAGGAAAGGTTTTCGTTTCAGTTTATCCAATAGAAGAATTTAATATATACTACGGAGGTAAATATGCCAACGATAAATCAACTCGTTAGAAATCCAAGAAAACCTAAAAAAAGAAAATCAAAAGCGCCTGCTCTTGAAGGTAATCCACAAAAAAGAGGCGTATGTATAAGGGTTTATACTACAACTCCAAAAAAACCCAACTCTGCACTAAGAAAAGTAGCGAAAGTAAGACTTTCAAACGGAAGGGAAGTCATAGCCTATATTCCAGGAGAAGGACATAACTTACAAGAACACTCAGTAGTACTAGTTAGGGGTGGAAGAGTTAAGGATTTGCCAGGTGTAAAATATCACATCATAAGAGGTGTATATGATGCTGCTGGTGTTGAAAAAAGAAGAAATAGTAGAAGCAAATATGGAACGAAGAAACCCAAGGAGGAAAAGAAATGAGAAGAAGAAGAGCACCTGAAAGAATAATAGCCCCTGACCCAAAATACAATTCGGTTTTAGTATCTAAATTTATAAACAATTTAATGTGGGATGGGAAAAAAGAAACAGCAAGAAAAATTCTTTATAAATCCTTAGAACTAATTCAAAAGAAAACAGGTGAAGATGGTTATCAGATATTTCTTAAAGCAATTGAAAATGTAAAACCTGAAATTGAAGTTAGAGCAAGAAGAGTGGGAGGTGCTACTTATCAAGTTCCTGTTGAAATAAGACCTAAAAGACAAATATCACTTGCTATTAAGTGGATTATTCAAGCTGCAAGAAGTAGGTCTGAAAGAACAATGATTGAAAGATTAGCTAATGAGCTTATTGATGCTTCTAAGGGAATTGGTAATGCTGTTAAAATAAGGGAAAATACTCACAAAATGGCAGAAGCAAATAGAGTTTTTGCTCATTACCGCTGGTGAAAGCAGTTATTATAAATAATTTTGGTGAATTAGATGTTCTTGAATTAGCTGAAATTGAAGAGCCTAAAATTAGTCCAAATGAAGTCCTTGTAAAAATAAAAGCGGTTTCAATAAATCATATTGACATTTGGATAAGGAAAGGAATAAATATAAGACCAAAATTACCACATATTCTTGGAGCAGATATTAGTGGAATTGTTGTTGATAAAGGAAGTGAAGTTAAAAATGTTGAAATTGGTGATGAGGTAATTTTAGCACCTGCTATATCTTGTAATAATTGTTATGAGTGTATAAGTGGAAATGATAATTTTTGTAAAAGTTATTCAATTCTTGGAGAGCATGTTTGGGGAGGATATAGGGAATACATCAATATAAGAAGTGAATTTGTTTTCAAAAAACCTAAAAATTTAAATTTTATAGAAAGTGCAAGTTTTCCATTAGTATTTCTAACTGCTTATAATGCCTTAATTAGAAGAGGAAATTTAAATAGAGATGAAGTAATTTTAATAATGTCAGGAGGAAGTGGTGTAGGCTCATCTGCTATTCAAATAGCCAAAAAACTTATTAATGCTTATGTTATAACAACAGTTTCAAGTGATGAAAAGGTTCAAAAAGCTTATGAAATAGGAGCGGATTATGTTATAAATTGGAAAAAACAAGACATAGTAGAAGAAATAAAGAACAAATTTGGAAGAATAGATATGGTATTAGATCACACAGGAAAGATGCATCTTAATAATTTAATAAAAATTGTTAAAAATGGTGGCAGAATAATCACTTATGGAGCAACAAGTGGTCATTTAGCAGAAATTGATTTAAGACATATATTTTACAGACAAATTTCAATAATTGGCTCAACTATGGGGAGAAGAGCGGACTTAATGAAAATTATCAATTACTTTGAAAATAATTTATTTAAACCTGTAATTTATAAAGTTTTACCATTAAAAGATGTAAAAGAGGGACATAGAATTATTGAAAGTGGTGAAGTTTTTGGAAAAGTTGTTTTAGAACTATGAACATTTTAAATATCGTTTCAAAATATTCAATTTTAAATGGTTATATAATTCTTGAAGATGGAATATATGTCTCAATTTCAATTTACAACGATTTAAAATCAAAAATTTCAAGTATGGAAGATGAGCTTATTAAAAATGGCTACTATATGGAAATTAAAGATATTGAAAATTCAAAAGTTATTATAAAAATTTTTGAAGCACCAAAGCCTCAAAAACAAAATTATATACTACATTTGGTCTTATTCATCCTAACAATAATTTCAACACTCATGGCAGGAGCATTTCAACTTGGAGCAAATCCATTTTCCTTAGAAATTTTAAAAGGATTACCATTTTCCATTTCAATAATGACAATTCTATTATTTCATGAAATGGGTCATTATATTCTTTCAAGAAAATTTAAGGTAGATGCGACACTTCCTTATTTTATACCATTTCCAAATCCTATAATAGGAACTATGGGTGCTGTAATTAGAATTAGATCAATTATTCCAAATAAAAAATCACTTCTATATATTGGAGCTGCTGGACCTTGGCTTGGATTAATTGTGGCAATTATTGCTTTAATAATAGGTTTAAAACTTTCAAAAACTGTTCCACATACTCCATCAGGTGAGGGATTTACACTTGGAGAAAGTTTATTATTTAAAATAATAGCAAATTTGGTAATTGGAGATATTGAAAATAAAACAATTATTTTACATCCTATTGCTTTTGCAGGTTGGCTTGGATTATTTGTTACAAATTTAAACTTAATTCCAATTGGGCAACTTGATGGTGGTCATATTGCTTATTCATTATTTGGAAAATATCAAAAGTACATTTCAATTATCACTTGGATTTTTTTAATAATTTTTGGATTTTTATATTGGAGTGGTTGGCTTGTTTGGGCTATATTAACATTAATTCTTGGTTTAACTCATCCAAAACCTCTAAATGACTTTACTGAACTATCAAAAAAAGATAAAATTTACGCAGTTCTATCTTTAATTCTTTTTATTTTAACATTTATGCCAAATCCTATAAAAGTATGAAAACTGCTATCATAACAGGAGCAAGTAGTGGAATTGGTAAAGCTATTGCTTATGAGTTAGCAAAAGAAAAGTACAATTTACTTTTAATCGCAAGAAGAGAAAATTTATTATCTGAAATTTGTAATGAACTTTCAAAAAATTATAACATAAAAGCACACTACATTGTCATGGACCTTTCCAAAAATAATGATTTTTCATTTATAAAGAATTATTTTCTTGAAAATTTTGATAGTATTGATGTTCTTGTTAATAATGTTGGAGTAGGTTATTATGGCGAAATTGAAAAAATTAGTGTTGAAGATATTGAAAGAATTTTTTGGACTAATCTATTTTCACATATTTTAATTACAAAGGAAATTGTTCCTTTAATGAAAGAACAAGGTTATGGAATTATTGTAAATATAATAAGCTTAATAGCATTTTATCCATTAAAAAAGTGGTCATTATATGCCGCTACAAAGACAGCACAAATGGGTTTCTTTAAAAGTTTAAGAAAGGAGCTTTTTAGAAGCAACATTAAAGTTATAAATGTTTATCCTTCCGCTACTGAAACAGAATTCTTTAAAAATTTAGAACTACCTTATAAATTTCCTAAACTTGATGAGCCACAAAAAGTTGCTAAAAAGGTTGTTAAAGCTATTAAAAAGAATAAAAATAAAGAAGTATTTATATCGCTTTGGGGTTGGCTTGTGCAGAAACTATCTGTTTGGATTTAATATCTTCCATCCAATCTTTTAAAATTTTTGCCCTTTTTTCAATAGGAAGATAATCTATCATAAGAATACCATTTAAATGGTCTATTTCATGTAAAATTGCCCTTGCTAATAATCCTCTTGCTTGAATTTCTATTTCTTCAAATTGTCTTGTTTTTAAATTTAATCTGTGTGCTTTGGCAATAATAAATGTTGCTCTTTGAACTTTAACATATAATTCAGGAAATGATAAGCAACCTTCGTCATCTATTTCTGAGCCTTCTTTATAAATTAAAACAGGATTTGCTAAAACTAAAAAACCTTTCCCTTCCTTAACACCTTCCAAATCAATAACACACAATCTATGAATTTCCCCAACTTGATTAGCAGAAATACCAAGTCCTTGATAAAACCTCATTGTATCAATCAAATCAAGAGCAAGTTGTAAAATTTCAAAATTAAATTCTTTAATTTCAATTGTTTTTTGTCTTAAAAATTTATTTGGATATATAAGAACTTGTCTAACCATTTATTTTATAACCTCATTTACAGCCCATTTCTTAATTTTTATTGGAGTACCCTCACTTTCTATTATAAAATAATCATCTCCTACAACTTGTATTTCACCAATAATTCCAGATGTTGTAATGATTTTATCACCTTTTTTCAAACTTTTTATCATTTGTTCTTTTCTCTTTCTTTCTCTTTGCTGTGGAAGAATAAGAATTAAATAAAAAACAAGAAAAATTAAAAGGTAAAAAATTAAAAGTGAAATCCAACTTCCACCTGTTTGATTTTGCATATTTCAAAATTTTAAAGCATAGCATACTAATTTTTTTGCCTTGTCCAATAATTCTGAAAGTATTTATTTTTCTATATTTTCCCCACCCACCCTAAAAATAAGGCTTCGCCTTAAAACTTCGCTCCCCTTAAATTCCCCCAAAAACAATAATTTCCTGAAATTTTTATAAGTTATTGATAGTCAATCATTTAACACTATTTATTGGACAAAGCAATGAGTTTTTGCCTTCCTTCAATATAAAACGCTATTTTTTAATAATTTTCCTTCTTTCTAATCCTTCTCAATTTTCATAACTTCTAAAAATATCTCTGCGGGAACTTCAACTCTTCCCATCATTTTCATTCTTTTCTTACCTTCCTTTTGTCTTTCTAATAATTTTCTTTTTCTTGTAATATCTCCTCCATAACATTTGGCAGTTACATCTTTTCTAATAGGTGGAATTCTCTCACTTGCTATAACTCTTTTACCTATGCTTGCTTGAATTTTAACTTCAAATAATTGTCTTGGAATTAAACTTCTTAATTTTTCTACAATACTTCTTGAAACTTCATATGCCTTTTGCTTATTTACTACAAAACTTAAAGCATCTATTTTTTCATTAGCAACATAAATATCAACCCTTACTAAATCACTTTCTCTAAAACCAATAAATTCATAATCCATAGAAGCAAAACCTCTACTTGAACTTTTTACCTTATCAAATAAATCAAAAATGATTTCAGAAAGTGGCATTTCATATTCAATCTCAACAAGCTTTTGGTCAATATAAATTATATTTTTCTGTATTCCTCTTCTATTTTGAAGTAATGTTATAATATTACCGACATAATCGGAAGGTGTTAAAACTTTAACTAAAACATAAGGCTCAAATGCTTTAAGATAATAATCAGGAAAGTCCTTTGGATTATTTATTAAAATTTCAGAATTATCCGTAAGAATAACTTTATATTCAACATTAGGTAATGTTATTACAACATCCAAATTATGCTCTCTTTTAATTCTTTCTTTGAAAATTTCAAGGTGTAAAAGTCCAAGGAAACCCATTCTAAAACCAGGTCCAAGAGCAGGTGAATTTTCAGGAATATAGACTAATGCTGAATCATTTAATGCTAATTTTTCAATAGCTTTTCTTAAATTTTCAAATTCTGATGGATTTATAGGATAAACACCTGCATATACCATAGGTTTTACTTCTCTAAATCCTTCAATTGCTATTGTTTGAGGATATTTAGCATCTACTATTGTATCACCAACTTTTGCTTCTCTAATTTCTCTTATATTAGCAGATATATAACCAATCTCACCTGCTGAAAGTTTTTGAGCTTTTATTCTTCCTTTTGGATGGAAATAACCAACTTCTATAACTTCATATTCCTTTCCTGTTGCTTTAAATAAAATTTTCATTTTTGGTTTAATTTCACCATCAAATACTCTAACATATGGTATAACTCCAAGATAATCATCAAATATAGCATCAAAAACAAGAGCTTTTAGCTTATCTTCATTAGTTTTAGGGCTTGGAATTTCTTCTATTATCCTATCTAAAAGCTCTTCAACACCCCAACCATATTTAGCTGAAATTTTTGATACTTTTATATTACCAATTAAATCTATTATTTGTTTTTCAACCCTTTCAACTTCCGCATTTGGTAAATCTATTTTATTTATAACAGGAATAATTGTTAAATTTTGCTCAAGTGCTAAATATAAATTAGAAATTGTTTGAGCTTCTATTCCTTGACTTGCATCTACCAATAATATAGCTCCTTCAACAGCTTTAAGACTTCTTGAAACTTCATAATTAAAATCAACATGACCTGGTGTGTCAATAAGATTTAAAATATAACCTTTATATTCCATCCTTACAGGATGCATTTTAATAGTTATGCCTTTTTCCCTTTCCAAATCCATACTATCAAGAACCTGCTCTTTTATTTCATCTTCTCTTAATGTTTTTGTAATTTCTAAGAATCTATCTGCTAATGTTGATTTTCCATGGTCAATATGAGCGATAATACAAAAATTTCTAATTTTAGAAATCATATTTTTTAGTTAATCTATTTAGAATACAAGAACGCTAACAAACCTTTTTGAGCATGGAGCCTATTTTCTGCTTGTTCAAAAACTATTGAATTTTCACTTTCAATGACTTCATCAGTTATTTCTTCATCTCTATGAGCAGGAAGGCAATGCATAATTTTATAATCTTTTGGAGCAGATTTTAAAATTTCACTATTTAATTGATAATTTTTGAAAATTTTCTTTCTTTCTTCTGCTTCATGTTCTTGACCCATACTTGCCCAAACATCAGTATAAATAAAATTACTATTTTTTATAGCATAATTTATATCATTTGTAATTTCAATTTTAGCAGAAGTTTTTTTGGAAATTTCAAGAGCCTTATTAACAATTTCTTTATTTGGCTCATAACCCTTAGGACCAGCCCATATAAACCTATTACCAAAATAAGAAGATATAAGCATAAGTGAATGACAAACATTATTACCATCACCAATAAAGGCAAGTGTAAAATCATTTGAAAAGTTAGTAATCTCAAAAATTGTTAAAAAATCCGCAATAGCTTGGCAAGGATGCTCTAAATCTGAAAGGGCATTTATTATAGGAATTCTTGTCCATTTTGCCATCTCAATTAAAGTGTTATGAAAATAAACTCTTGAAATAATACCATTAGTCCATCTATCAAGATTCCTTGCTACATCTTTAACAGGCTCTCTCTGTCCCATTCTTACACTTTGATGCTCTAAATATAATACGTATCCTCCAAGTTGATTTATTGCTATTTGAAATGTTGCAATTGTTCTAAGTGAAGGTTTTTCAAATATAAGTGCTATTGTTTTATTTCTTAATAGATTTTCAAAATAAAGACCTTTTCTAAAATTCCTCTTAAATTCATATCCTAACTTTATAACTTCTTTTGTCTCATCAATAGAAAGGTCTAAAATGGAAAGGTAATCTCTTTTCATAGTTTGAAAATTTTAAAGTGCATTATTCAATAATTCTTGCCTTGTCCAATAATTCTAAAATGTAGATTGTTTCTTATTTTTCCCACCCACCCTGAAATCAAGCCTTCGCCTTAAAAACTTCGCCCCCCTAATAGTCCCCCCAAAAAACAATAATTTCCTAAAATTTTGATAAGTTGCTAGTTATCAATAACTTAACACTATTTATTGGACAAAGTAAATAATTCTTACCTTTTAATTAATGTTTTCAAAAATTTTTCCTAAATAAACCTACTTCACAGCTATACCTACTAATGGCAAATGATTATCTAATTTTTCATTTTTTAAATAGTTTTCAAGGTCAAAAATAATTTTTTCAGGGATTTTATAATCGTAGTAAATAGCACTTCCAACACTTACAAATAATGCACCAGAAAATATATATTCAAGAGCATCTTTATAATCAAATATCCCACCAAGTCCAATAATAGGACATTTAAAAGTTTTATATGTTTCATAAACTTTTTTTAGAATAATTGGTTTAACAGCTTTACCTGAAAATCCACAAAAAACCCTCTCAAAATAAGGTTTTTTCTTTTCAATATCTATTTTTATTCCAATTGGACTATTTGCTAAATTTATAATATCCGCTCCATAACTTAAAGCTAACTCAACATAAGGTAATATATTACCTTCTGGTGAAAACTTAACTATTATTGGTTTTTTTGTTATATTTTTAACACCCTTTAAAATGTACTTTATTGATTGCTCGTTAAAGCAAAATAATCCTCCATCAACATTTGGACAAGATAAATTTATTTCAAATAATGATATTTTTTCAAGTTTATTTAGTTTTTCTAAATTTTCCAAAAATTCATCTTCACTATGTCCTGCTATTGAGCAAATTAAAATTGTCTCAAAATTTTTGAACTTTGGGTAAATTTCACTTATAAATTTATCTACACCAGGATTTTTTAGTCCAACTGAATTATAAACAACATATTCTTCAATAAGGATATTTGGAGGAGGATTTCCAATTCTTTCATTTTTCGTTAAACTTTTAAATGTAATAGCACCGAGAATTTCAAAATTTATTTTTCCGAAGTATTCTTCACCAAACCACCAAGGACCTGACGCTAAAATTACAGGATTTTTAAACTCTATATTTAAAAATTCAAATTTCATTTCTTTTCAAGATTTATAAAATTTGGTTTATCAGATATAATAACCTGAACCTTATCTGATAATTTATCAACATAAAGATAATCAATATATTTTGGATTTTGATTTAGTGCTTTTGCTATAATTTCAATTTCTTGTGCTTTTGATTGAGCTTGAATTTTTCTCTTTTGGGCTTCAAGTTCTTCTGATTGAATTTCATATTTTAACTTTTCTGCTTTTTGTTTAGATATTGCTATTTCTTCAATTGTTTTAAGAAATTCAGGCGTTGCTTTAACTTCTTCAATTGAAACACTATTTATGTAAATTCCATAATTTCTAAATTTTTCATTTAAAGCATTTCTTATATTTTCAGAAAATCCTTTTTTAGCAGTTGTCCAAATTTCAACTGCTTGATATTTTGATAGTTCAATTTTTGTAATTGATTTCGCTTCCGATTCAATTATTTGGCTATAATTGTCATTTCCTAACAATTTATGAAGTTTTATTATATTAGATGTATCTACTGAATACCAAATTCTCAAATCCAGACCAATTTGAATGCCATCTGCACTTGAAGACCATATGGTAAATGGTTTTTGACTATTAGGAAAAACCTTTATTTTGCTATCATATATACTAACTTCATTTATAAATGGTAAATTGAAGTTTATGCCACCTTTATAAAGATAATAACTTCCTGTAATTGAATTATAAACTAAAAGGTAATTTTGGGATGAAGCAAATCTGATAGTAATTCCTAAAATAAATAAAATTATTGAAATTACAATAGATGGAATTACTTTTTTAGAGAATGTAAATTTGCTTGTTGTTATAATCTCTCCTCCCTTCTCAACTAAAATCTCCTGTGATGAATGTTTGAATATGCTATAAATCAAAATGATTATGGAAATCAGAATTATAAAGTAATTATAAGCGTTCATAAAGAAAATTTTAAAGCTGAAAGGAATTGTATGATTACATTGTCTAGCAATTAAGTTCCCCCATAAAATTAGGAAATCTTTCACTTGAAAATTTGTTAGTACAATTCAAAACAAAGTCGGAATTCTATTATTTATCTTTGATTTTTCAGATGAAAATTTGTTCAAGAATTTTATATTTTCCCAATCCTTATCTCTAATAGTAATTATTTTTCCAAGATATATGCTAACATAAACATTATTAATTTTTGTAGGTTGGACATTTTCTAATTTTTCTCTTGCTATTTTCACATATTTTGAATCAATATCAATAGCGATGTATTTTCTACCTAAGCGTTTTGCCGCTATTGCTGTTGTTCCTGTTCCAACAAATGGATCAAGGACTATATCTCCTTCATCAGTAGTCATCAAAATTAATCTTTCTAATAATGGTATTGGTAGCTGACAAGGATGCTCATCTCTTCTCTTTTTATGTTTTATTCTATGAATATCTTTCCAAACATCTGAAATTAGAGGACCATAAGGATGCATTTTATTCTTCTTTCCACCATAATCCTGTAAAACAATTCCGCAATTTCTACATCTTGGATGGGCAGAACGAATGTCATAAAATTTGAAACCTCTTTTTTCCTTTGTGTACCATAAGATACCATAATGGCTTGGTAAAAGCGTTTTTCCAAGAGGAGAACTCATTGCATCCCACACTATCCAGTGCCTAAAATAAGCAATTTCATTAAGAAATCCAGCAAAATAAGTTAGCCACTTTGGGATGTGATGGACAAATATTGAACCTGTTGGTTTTGTTATTCTTACCATTTCTTTTAGCCACAATCTGCACCATTCTAAATATTCATCAATCCTTTTTTTATCATGATAGTTATTATATCTTTTACCTAAGTTGAAAGGTGGATCAGCAAATGTCATATCCACTGAGTTATCTGGAATTTCTCTCATAACCTCTATAGCATCTCCCTCTATTACTTTATCAACAAAGACGCTTATATCTTTCCCGCTCATCTTTTTTTGCTTCCCATAACAATTTTCAATAAATTTCTAAATTTGTTAAGTTCATCTTTACTAAAAGTAAACACAAAATCAAATGCTTTGACCATTTTCTTAAGATCGCTTTTCCTCACATACCATCCTATACCATCTATAAAACCAATAAATAACGTTTTTGGATAATGTTTTTTTATCATTTTTGATACCTGCTGTTCCGTCTTTGCCTTGTCTCCCATACCGGAACTTGTAGTTACAACATAAGAACATTCAATGACAATTTTGGGTTCTCTTTTACTTGGAATTATGAAATCAAGCGTTCTTGGTATTTTATCTAATTCTCCTTTTTCGAAAGAGCATCCAAGTTCTTTCAAAACTTTCTCAATAATTGCTTCAGGATTGTTTTCCTTACTTGCTGAATAAGAACCTTTAACTTTATAGCGAACTATTGTGTCTATAAGAGATTCCAAAGAAAAATTAAATTTGTTTATATCAAGTTTTTTGAATTCAAAAAGAGGTAAAACTCTTCCTAAAATTGGAACTGTTGAGCCTTCAAAAAATATATTTATTATTCCTTCTGCAAAAAATTCTTCCTTTTTTATATATGATTTAATTTTATCTAATGTCCAACTTTTTGGCAAATTTTTATTTAACCATTTCTCTCTATTGACAATTTTATTTAGTTTGTCATCATTTGTTACAGAAATAAAAGTGTATAAGCGAAGTAGGCTTTCTTCTGAAAAACCTGTAATCGCTAGTAGAGCATCTAAGCCATAGTCTGAATTTCTAATGTACTCCACAAAAACTTCTTTTTTTAAACCTTCTTGTTTAACTCTATTTTTAAGTAGGATAATATTTTGTATTAAGGAGTGTATATAAGCTTCATTTTTCTTTTCAAATTTTATATTCTTAAAATAAAATGTGTTTTTATCTATTACAATATTAAACTTTTCCTTGTTATCTGGTAATTTAAGTTTCTTCATTTTCCAAAATTTTAAGGTATAAAAATTCTGCTGTATTGCATTGTCCAATAATTCTGAAACTATTTATTTTTCTATATTTTCCCCACCCACCCTTAAACTAAGGCTTCGCCTTAAAACTTTCGCCCCCTTCAATAACCCCCCAATAAATTCAATAATTCTCTAAAATTTTCATAAGTTATTGGTAACCAATCACTTAGCACTATTTATTGGACAAAGCATTGTATGATTGAATTGTCCAATAATTTTGGAATTATTTATTTTACTATGCTTTGCCTACCTACCCTGAAAATAAGTCTTCGGTTTGAAGCTTCACCCCCTAAGTTCCAAAAAATTTCTCCTAAATTATTGATTTCAGAACATATTTTTCAAAAAAGTTGTTAAAGCTATATAATAACACGACTTATTACACCATGCATTTTATTTGAAGGGAAATTATAAAATTCATCAAATCTTGGAGATATTTTTTTAATGAAAGCAAAAATTTTATAAAACCACTTATTAGTTACAATCTCTTCAATGCCATAAAATATAACCTTTTCATCTATTCCACTTTCTTTTAAAATTTCTTCAACATTTACAAATTCAAGATAACCAAATTCAATTTTAAACAAGTCAAGACCAGGCAATAATTCTTTTTCAAAACCGAATTTAATACCAAATGGCTCATCTTTCTTTACTAATGAAAGAAATACATTTCTCTCATAAATTATTGCTTGATTAAACATTACATTTATGACATAAGGAGGAACTTTTTGATAATCTCTTACTAAAAACACTGCTGTTCCTTTAATTTTATTAGCATTTTCATAAGCATTATCAAACATAACCTCAAACTCCTTAAAATCCACTGGTTGAAGTTTTTCATAAACTTTTCTCTGTCCATTCGTATAATTTATTATAATGAAAATTAGAAATACAGCTATAACGATAGGAATATAAGCACCATTTGGAATTTTTAAAGTTCCTGAAAGAACAAATAATAAATCACAAATTGTTATAAAAATTGAAAGAAAAAATAAAATCCATTCTTTTCTATGAAAATGTAAAATTGAAAGCAAAATACCTGTTATTAGCATCGTCAAAGCTACAGAAAAACCATAAGCATGACCAAGATTTTCCGTTTTCTTGAAAATAATAACAATTAAAACAACAAGCACAAATAAAGTATAATTTATGAAACTTGAATAAATTTGTCCATAAAGCTCTTTTGAGAGATGCTTAAATCTAATTCTTGGGAAAAATCCCAAATTTGATGCCTGAAAAAATAATGAAAATACTGCTGTTATAATTGCTTGGGAAGCTATTATAGTAGCACTTATTGTTAGGATTAAAAATGGAATGTAAAGATAAGGAAAATTCTCTTTAAACATTTCAAAAAAAACACTTTGAGAATTTGGATTTCTTATTAAATAAGCCCCTTGACCTAAATAATTAAAAGTTAATGAAGGGAAAACGAAAAAAAACCAAGATTTTTGAATTCTTTCCTTTCCAATATGTCCCATATCTGAATAGAGAGCCTCACCACCTGTTGCTGCTAATATAACTTCTGAAAGAATAATAAATGACAACAATCCATTTTTTATTATAAATTCAATAGCAAATAATGGATTAAGAGCAATTAGAATATTTGGCACTTTTAAAATTTCTATAAAACCGACAATCAAAAGTGAAAGAAACCAAACTAACATTATAGGACTAAATAAAGGATAAATTTTATCAGCACCACCCTTTTGAATACTAAATAAAAATATGAAGATGACTATTGTAATTGCTATTATAATGTTTTGATCTAAATTCTGAAAATAACTAATAACTTTTATTCCCTCAACAGCACTTAGTACTGAAATAGCAGGTGTTATAATACCATCACCTGATAAAAAACCAATACCAAGGTAAATAAGTAGTAAAATAAATGAAATCATTCTTAAATTCTTTAAATTTCTAATAGCTATTTCACCAAGAATTATTTTACCACCTTCACCCCTTATACTAAAACGCATAGCTAAATAAGCATATTGAATTGAGACAATTATTACAATTGTCCAAATGATTAATGAAACAATACCATAAATATCATCTTGTTTTGGTTTTGTCATTAGAGCAATAATGGTTAATGTATAAATTGGACTTGTTCCAATATCTCCAAATACAATTCCAAGAGGTTTGAAAATATCAATAAAGAATTTTTTCATAAATAATTTTCAAAATTTAATTTTTTTAACAAATTAACAATATCCCTAACATTTTGAGCGTTTTCTTTTGGTATAACTAAAACTGCATCTTTTGTTTTAACAATAATTAAATTTTCAACACCATAAACGCCACAAATTCCATCCTTTGAAATTATTATACAATTTTTCGTATTAATTTTTGCCACCTCTCCAAAAACAATATTCCCATCTTCATCCTTTTTAAATATATTTTCAAGTGAAGTATATAAGCCTAAATCTTCCCATTCAAAACTTGCTTTAACAAGGGCGATATTATCAGATTTTTCCATAATGGCATAATCAATTGATATATTATTAACATTTTCATAGAATTCTAATTTATTCCTTGATTTTTCAAAAGTCTCAATAATATCATAAGCAAATTTTTCGTAAGCTTTTAAAATCGTTCTTTTGTTAAATATAAACATTCCCGAATTCCAATAAAAATTTCCCATTTTAACATATTCCTTTGCCTTTTCAAAAGAAGGTTTTTCATAAAATTTCTTTACTTTATAAACATTTTTTCTGATTTCATAATCCACTTCAACATAACCAAATCCCGTTTCAATTCTATTTGGTTTTATCCCAAAAACAACAATATAATCCATTTTAGCAATTTCAATTCCTAAATTAACATCATTTTTAAAAGCCTCAAAATTTTTAATAATATGGTCAGATGTTTGAACAAAAATTATATCATCATCTTTGATTTTTAAGTTCTTTATTGAATAATAAATAGCAGGTGCTGTATTTTTACCAAATGGTTCTATAATAAATTTGCCATCTTTTATTATTTTCTTTATTTGTTTTTGAAGTTCTTGTGTTGTAACGATATATACCTCTTCAAAAAGTTTGGCCCTTTCATAAGCTTCTAAAATTAGTGGTTTTCCAGTGAATAAATCCAATAATTGTTTTGGTCTATTTTTTCTTGAAAGAGGCCAAAATCTTTCGCCTTTTCCACCTGCTAATATAAGAGAAAGGATTCTCATTAATTTTTGAAATTTTAAAGGTTTAGATATTTTTTAAATTGCCTTGTCCAATAATTCTGAAATTACCATTATTACTTTATTTTCCCACCCGCCCTAAAAATAAGCCTACGGCTTTAAAATACCCATTTTTCGGCAAGGGGGCTTCGCCCCCCATTAAACCCTCGATAAAATCTATAATTTCCTAAAATTTTCATAAATTATTGATTATCAACCACTTAACACCATTTATTGGACAAAGCATTTTTAAATTGCTTTGTCTAGTAATTCTAAAATGTAGATTATTTCTTTGTTTTCCCACCCACCCTATATTTAAGCCTACGGCTTATGAACTTCGCCCCCCTTAAATTCCCCCCATTAAATCAATAGTTTTAGAGAATTTTTTATAACTTATTGATTATCAATCACTTAACATTATTTATTGGACAAAACAAAATTCTGCCACTACCGAGAAAAAACCTGATACCATTTATTAAGCAAACTACTTTTTAAACTTTAAACTTTTCAATAATGCTTTATTTCTTTAATAATGAATTTACAAATTCTGCCTACTTACCATTAGAAGAGAGAAGTGTAAATTTTGGTGATGGAGTTTATGAGGTAATTATTACTTATAACTTTAAGCCATTTAAATTAGATGAGCATATAAATAGATTATTTTATAGTGCTAATGAAATTTTTTTAAGAATTCCTTACAATAAAGATGAAATTAAGGAAATTGTAAATGAAGGAATAAAAAAAATTAAAAAACCAAATTTAAAAATATATATTCAACTTTCAAGAGGCTCTTATGAAAGAATTCATGAATTTCCTCCAAGTTATATAAAACCGAATTTTTTTATAATTTTTAGAGAATTTAAAAGAATTGAAGATGATTTTAGATTTAAGGGTGCTAAATTATTTACTTATCCTGATATTAGATGGGAAAGATGTTATATTAAGAGTTTAAATTTACTTCCTAATGTTCTTGCCAAACAATTCTCAAAAAGTAAAGGCGGATTTGAAGCATTATTTATAAAAAATGGCAAAATTACAGAATGTGCTTCAAGTTCATTTTTTGCATTTATAAATGATAAATTAATAACTCATCCATTAACTAATGAAATTTTGGCAGGTATTACAAGAAGTGAAATTATAAAAATAGCCAAAAGCCTAAATTTTGAAGTTATTGAAAGACCAATATACATAAATGAAATTGAAAAAATTCAAGAATGCTTTATAACAAGTACAACCGCAGAAGTTTTACCTATAAATAGTATTGACAATTATTATTTTGCTATTGGAGAAAGAACAATTAAAATATATAATGAATTTATTAAGAGGGCATTATGAATGTTCTAATAACAGGAGGTGCTGGATACATAGGTAGTTTTATAATCAAGGCATTAAAAAATAAATTTAATTTACTTGTTATTGATTCCCTTGAAGAAGGTCATAGATGGGCTGTTAATGATTGTCCATTAGTAATAGGTGATATTTCAGATGAAAAAATTTTAGGTGATATTTATGAGAATTTTAAAGTTGATGTTATTATTCACTGTGCTGCTTATGTTGTTGTTCCTGAGTCTGTTAAAAATCCCTTTAAGTATTATGAAAATAATTTCTATAAATCTTTAAAGATGTTAAAATTCTTTTTAGAAAGAAAACTAAAATTTTTTATCTTTTCATCAACATGTGCTGTTTATGGTAATCCTAAATATATTCCTGTTGATGAAAATCATCCAATTGAGCCAATTAATCCATATGGATGGTCTAAATTTTTCTTTGAAAAAGCAATAACGGACTTAAAGAATGTTTATGATTTTGAATATATTATTTTAAGATATTTTAATGCTGCAGGAGCAAGTCTTGATGGAAAACTTGGACAACACAAAAAAGATCCTCAACATTTAATTTCAAGAATTATTAAAACAATTTTTGGATTTTACGAGGAATTAAAAATATATGGCAGTGATTATCCTACAAAAGATGGAACAGCAATAAGAGATTTCATCCATGTTGTTGATTTAGCAGAACTACACAAATTAGCACTTGAATATGTTATAGAAACAAAGAAAAGTGATATATTTAACTTGGGTTATGGTAAGGGATATAGTGTTCTTGAAGTTGTTGAATTGGCAAATAACATTTTAAAACCTTTTAAATATAGTTTTGCTCCAAGAAGAGAAGGAGATCCTGCTATTTTAATAAGTGATAATAGAAAAATAAAATCAGTTCTTGGGTTTAGTCCAAAATATGATGATATGGAAATTATTTTAAGAACTGCCTATAATTGGGAAAAGTATAGGATTGAAAATAATTTAGATTGATTTTAAGTAATCAATTAAGGTATCAACAATAATTTTGCTTGGATAATATCGTTTAAATTCATTTTTTCTTCTAAAATTATAATAATTTTCAAAGAAATAGTTTATTTTCTCATCTTTAAGCTCTGAAAGAAATGCTGTTTCACCTAAACCTACTTCTCTTTCTGTTCTTTCTCTTAATAGCAAACAAGGGACATTTAGATAATATGTCTCTTCTTGAAGTCCTCCACCATCTGTTATCACAAAAGCACTATCTCTTACAAGATTCATAAAAGTTATATAATCCAAATAGCCCATAATTTCAATGTTTTTGTTATTTTTTATAATATCATATAATTTAAATTTTCTTAATTGAGCTTCACTTGGTTTGTGGATGATATATTTTACTTTTTTTAGTTTTGAAGCATTAATTATAACTTCAATACATTTTTTAAATCGCTCTTTATTATAAATTGTTTCTTGCCTATGGATTGCAGATACAATATAATTAGAATTTCTTGGGTCATCTTCTTTTGGAATTACAAATTCACAAAGTGCGTCATAAACTGTATTTTGAAAAGTATTAACAATTATTTTTTTCCCTTCGTACTTTTTTAGATTACCTTTAGCCCAATCAGAAGGAGGAAATAGAATATCAGAAAAATGAACAGAAATAATTCTAACCAATTCTTCTGGGAATGGATGAAATATATTAAATGACCTTAAACCTGATTCAATATGTGCCACTTTCATATTAAATAATTTACCTATGATTACCGCTAAAAGTGTTGATATTGTATCACCCTGCGTTATCAGAATTTTATATTTTTTAATTTCACTTTTGTGTTTAAAAGCATTAATTAAAACTTTTAAAATAAAAATTGGAATTTCATATATATTTTTTAAATCCTTTTGCTCATTTCTTAAATTTAAGTCTGGATTTTTTAACCCAAATTTTTCTTCAAGTACTCTGTTAAAGGATGGTTGTTGATCAGTTTGAACATATAAGTAATCTATACTTCTTCTTTTTAGTTCCAACATCACTCCTGCCATTTTAATTAATTGTCCTTTTGTTCCAATTAGAATAACCATAAAATAAATTGAAAATTTTAAAGATATGCCTTAAAATTATCAAAATGATAAAATTTAGAATTTGGAATAAAAGAGATAAAATCATAATTTATCCTCAAAATAACGAATTCGTTATTGATAGTAATAAGAAATTATATTATGTTAAAGATGGTAAAATACAACCTGTTGATTTTGAATATGAAATTAACTTTCACATAGGATTAAAGGATAAAAATGGCAGAGAAATATACGAAAATGACATTGTGGAATGGGAAGGTTATGTTACATCTGTTGTAATAAATGGATATTATGAGGACTGGGCTTATCTTAAAATTTGGCACAAGAAAATAAAGGATGATGAATACACTAATGGCGAATATTGGATATTTAGAGATTTAGTAAAATATAGGTTTGAAGAAGGAGATAGATATTGGTTAGAACATGAAAGCTTTGGATATGAAGGAGAAGATTTAATTTCTCCAGAAGATACTATTGTCATTGGTAATATATACGAAAATCCTGAACTACTATGTTCGTCTGCTCAAATTGTGGATATAAATCATTAAAGTGGCTTGGAAAATGCCCAAATTGTCAAGAATGGGAAACTTTTGTTAATGAAAACGAATTTAAAATTGAGAATAATCAAAATGTTGAAATTAAAAAATTAAAGGATTTAGAATATATTAAAGAAGAAAGACTTATCTCAGATATAAATGAGTTTGATAGGGTTGTTGGTGGTGGTATTTTAAAAGGTTCTTTAATTTTGATGGGTGGTGATCCGGGTGTTGGAAAATCAACTATTGCTTTACAATTGGCAAGTAAATTTAAATCATTATATATTAGTTCAGAAGAATCATTAAATCAGGTTCTATCAAGAGCTAAAAGAATTGGCGTAAATAATGATAATGTTTATATTGTTTGTGAAAGTAATTTAGATAAAATTTTAAATAATTTAAATGAAAATTTTGATTTAATTATTGTTGATTCAATACAAACATTATATTCAGAAGATGTTCCTTCAAGTCCTGGCAGTGTTTCACAAATAAAAACATGTGCTTATAAATTACTTAAATTTTCAAAATCAAGAAATACAGCAATTCTAATAATTGCTCATATTACAAAGGAAGGAGAAATATCAGGACCAAAATTACTTGAGCATATTGTAGATGTGGTATTATATATGGAAACTAATGAGGCAAATTTAAGAATTTTAAGAAGTTATAAAAATCGTTTTGGACCTACAAACGAAATTGGGATTTTTGAAATGACTTATAAAGGATTAAAAGAAGTTAATAAGCCTGAAAATTATTTCATCTCTGATATAAATTATGCTAAACCTTCAATATCAAGAAGTATCATTTTAGAAGGTTTAAGACCACTAATTGTAGAAGTTCAAAGTTTAATAGTAAAAACTTATTATCCTACACCAATAAGAAATTCAACAGGATATGATATTAGGAGATTAAATATGATTTTGGCAGTAATTGAAAAATTTTTAAATATAAAATTAAGAAATTATGATATTCATATAAATATCGTTGGAGGAATTAAAGTTTCAGACCAAGCTATTGATTTAGCTGTTGCTCTTTCTATAATTTCTGGATATAAGAATTTTCCGTTAAATCCAAAATTAGTTTATATTGGTGAGATAGGTTTAACAGGTGATATTCATAAGGTTTTTCTCATGGATTTAAGGAAATCTGAAGCAAAAAGAATTGGCTTTGAAATTTATGAAAATAAAAAAACATTAATTGATATTTATAAGGATATTTTTGAGAATCTCTAAAAACTCTTTTGGTTTCTCAATATGTGGCATATGACCACATTCCTCAATAAAGTAATTTTTACAATTTAAAATTTCACTTGTTTTTATTAAATTTTCAATATCAATAAGTTTATCATTTTTTCCAATTATGTGAAAACATAATAATTTTTTCCTTTTAAATGTTTCCAAATACTTAAATGGATTAAACTTATTTAAAATTTCAATATGATTTTTTAAAACATCCAAATTTTTAAACATTAAGTAATCTCTTTTTTTACAATCAGTAATAAGCCTTTGGGAATAATATAATTTTTCACAAATTTCTTCTTTATCAAAATTTAAATTGAATTTTTCAAAAATAGCACTATTTACTAAAATAAGTGCTTGAACATTATCAAAAATTGTTGTAAAATAATAACCTACCAAACCACCCATAGAATGCCCAATTATTATTACATTTGAATTAAAATAATTTTTAAAATAATTCGCATAACTCTCAATACTATTTGCTTTTGGTAAATCAACATTTATTATTTCAAAATTTTTTAATTCTCTTGTAATTAAAAGCCAATTTAAATGTGAGCCACCAGCCCCGTGAATAAAAAATAATTTCATTTAATCAGGCAAAGAGAAAATTCCACTCATTAAAATTCCAGACAAACCCCAAAGTAAAGAAGCAGAATATATGTAGAAAAAGTTTTCATTTGATAGATAAACAACAAAAAATATATCTGCTAATAGAAAAATAATTCCTGCTATTGAGCCAATTATCCACCTTTTTCCAAGGTCACTACCCCAAAATATCCTCAAATCAATTATAGCAAATATCGCAAGAATATAACCAAGAATTATTAAAACTAAATTGTAATAAAACTTCTCATCAAATTTATAATTATTCAAAAGCAAAGAATAACCTATTACAATAAGTATTATAAAAATTCCAAGAACTTGTAAAGCTTCACCAAGTGTAAGACCATATCCACTTTTTATAAGTTGAAAAAACATATAAACAACAGCACTTGCTAATGATAAGTGTCCAATATATAATAATGGATAAACAATAAAATTTTTAGCATTAAATTGAATTAGGAAGAATCCAAGAGCTAATAATACACCGCCAAGACCAAGTAAAAATGTTAGCTTTCCTCTTGCAGTATTTATACCAATAATAATAAATGCCCTTCTCATTGAAACGATAAAGAAAATTACAAATAGAATTGATGGAATTGAAAGTGAGTAAATTGGACTATAAGGATTAAAGAATAAATAATAAATTCCAAGAACGATCCATATACTTATATTTAGCAGTGTTATAAAGAATGTAAAGTTCATACTAAAATTTTAAAGTTTAGAGGAATTTACACACCCTAAAAATTAAACCTAAGACTTAATTATATGCTTTAAAATTTTCACAAATGAAAAATAATATAGGAACAACAGATAGGATGTTAAGAATTGCTTTAAGTATAATTTTAATAGCATTTTCCATTTCCGCAAGTTTGTCTTTCATTATAAAAACTATCTTGATAATACTATCAATTTTTCTAATTTTTACTTCAATTATAGGATTTTGTCCAATTTACAAAGTTTTCAATTTTAATAGTAAAAGAATTGACCCTCTTGAAAGGAGAAAATAATGTCAATTACTGAAATTTTAGCGAATTTCTTTTCTAATATCATTTATGAAATTGGATATGTTGGGGTTATGGTTTTAATGGCTATGGAAAGTATGATTTTCCCCGTTCCAAGTGAAGCTGTAATGCCATTTACTGGATTTCTTGTTTATGAAGAAAAATTTAGTTGGATAGGCGTATTTATATTTTCAACACTCGGAAGTATAATTGGCTCCTCAATTTCATACTTAATGGGGCTTTATGGAGGAAGAGCATTTATTTTAAAATATGGAAAGTACTTCTTGCTTGAAAAAGAGCATCTTGAAATTACTGAAAAATTTTTTAGTAAATATGGCGAAATAACAATTTTAATTAGTAGATTTATACCTGTTGTAAGACATTTAATTTCTATACCTGCTGGAATGGCAAGAATGAACTTTATGAAGTTTATTATATTTACAACAATAGGAGCAAGTGCTTGGAATATGTTTTTAGCTTATGTTGGATATATTTTAAAAAGCAATTGGAAAGAAATTATGAAATATAGTAAAGTTTTTGACTTAATTGTAATTTCAGCAATTTTTTTGCTATCAGTTTATTTCTTATATAAACAATTTAAAAAATCAAAACAGAAAGGCAAAGTTATGCTTTAAAATTTCAAAGTTATGGTTATTTTCATTATAAGAAAAGGTGAAAAAGAAGAGCTTTTAAAGATAAAGCAAGTTCCTTATACCTTCTCAAAAGAGAAAGGTGATTTTTTAGATAGTAATTTAAACGAAAATCATTTTACAATTATGGGTTATAATAATAAGGAAGTTTTTATAAGAGCAAATTCAAAAGTTATTTATAAAGATAAGGAGATAATTGGTGATTTTAAAATAAGAGAAAATGAAACATTTGTGGCAAATGGAATTGAAATTACACTTGCTAAAATTGATATTGGAGTTCAAGTGGATGATATGTCAAAAAGCCAACCAACACAATTTATAGATATTGAAGAAGCAGAAGTTCCTTATCTTAAAATTTTATCAGGTCCTGATGCGGGAAAGATAATTGAGATTGACAAAACAGGAATTATTGGAAGAGGAGATGAAGCAGATTATAGAATAGATGATCAATATGTTTCAAGGAAGCAAGCAAAAATATATGTTTTTGACGATAGATATGAGATTGAGGATATTGGTGGTAAAAATCCAACACTATTAAATGGTAAAGTTTTAACGAAAATAATGCCTTTACATAGTGGCGATGAGATTCAAATTGGAAAAACAAGAATTTTATTTGTAAATCCAAAGGAAAAGCCTGAAAGTGAAATTTATAGGTCCAAAGGTATTCCAGTTTATGTTTATGGAATTTTAGGAGTTATCATAATAGCTTTAATTGGTTTTGGCATTTGGTTTTATAATGCACAGCAAGAGAATAAATTTAATAATTTAATAAGCTCAGCAAGTTCAACAATTCCCATAATCTCACAACTTGAAACAACTGAAAAGAAAATTAACACTCTTGAAAGGGCAAGAAATGAAATAATTCAAGCTGAAAAAATTAAGAAAAATGACCAAAGAATTTTGGATTTAAAACCACTTATTGAAAAATTATTAAATGCTTGGAAAGATGTGAAAACAGCAGAAGATAAAATAAATAATGGTGATTATTTTAGTGCTTTAAATTCAATTGAAAACGCTATTAAAGTTTTAGAAAATGAGAGATATGTAAATAGTTTATATGATCAAATTTTAATAGCAACTGTTGTTCAACAAAATTATGCGGAAGCAAAAGCATTATTTGAAAATGGAAAAGTAAATGAAGCATTAGAAGTTTTAAATTTAGCACTAAATAGAGCACCAGATCATCCACAACTATTAGAACTGAAAAAAATCATTTTGGATGCTCAAAAGAAAAGAACAACAAAATCTGAAATCCAACAAAAACTTGCCTCATTAAAGGAAGTTAAACCAAAAGAAGAGAAAAAGGAAGAAATAGCAGAAAAACCAAAAGAACAAAAAACACTTGAGCCAACTATAAAAATTGATGTTCCAAAAATAAATTTAGAAACAACACAACCAGAAATAAATTTAGATATTACACTTGATGAAACAAAAAATTTAGTTAATGCTTATGAAAAGGAGCACAATTTAGACAAAACGATAAGAATAGCAACATCCATATTACAAAATGATCCAAATAATGTTAAAGCAAAGTACTATTTAAGATTAGCTCAAAAAGAAAAGCAAGCACTTGCTTATGAAAAACAAGGAAAAAAAGCGGAGGCAATATCAATTTGGGAGGAAATTTTAAAATTAGATCCATCAAATAATTGGGCAAAGCAAGCACTTTCAAGACTTGGAAAATGAAAAGATTTTTGATAATTTTATTAATAATCCAAACAATTATTATAATTGGGGGTAGTTTCTACATCTATAAAAATTATATATCTAAACCAAAACAAGAAACAATTATTGACATCAGAAAGGAGCTTGAGCTTCCAAAAGAAACGTCAATTATAAGCAAAAATATAAAAGAAGAAAAGCAGGTAATAAAATCGGAAAAATCAATAATTAAAAATCAAACTATTGATACTACACATAAAATTCAAAAACCTGAAACAACTATAACAAATGTTATTCAAACGCAAGTTCCAATTCCAGAGCAACCTACTGAAAAAGTTGAAGAAAAACCAAAAAATCCAACAAATCCAACTGACATAAAAGTAGATGTTGATATTTCAAAAATTGATATTCCAAAAGTAGGTACAGAATTATCAGGAGGATTTTCTGCAAGTGGCTCATTAGCTCTACAGCAAGCTTATGAAGAGGAGCATAATTTAAATAAAACGATACAAATAGCAAATGATATATTAAAATCAAATCCAAATGACCAATTAGCTCAAAAATATAAAAAATTAGCAGAACTTGAAGCTATGGCAATAGATGCTTTAAATAAAGGTGATAGACAATCAGCTTTAAATTATTATTATCAAATGCAATCAATTGACCCAAATAATAAGTGGGCTAAAAAAGGTATTATGAAAATTATGAGCGGAGATTAATGCTAAAAAAATTAGACTTTTACATAATTAACTTGCATATCCTTCCATTCTTAGGCTCAATTTTAGTAATTACACTTGTTCTATTACTTGACAAAATTTTTGAGCTTATGGACTTGTTAATCAGGAAGGGAGTTCCAATTGATATCGTCTTAAAATTATTTATATATGCACTTCCATTCATATTAGCTCTTTCCATTCCTATGTCCGTTTTAATAGCAAGTTTAATAGCTTTTGGAAATTTATCTCAAAACTTTGAAATTATTGCTGCCAAATCCTGCGGAATAAGCTTAAAGAGACTTCTATTAGGTCCAATTATATTTTCAACAATTGTCTTTATATTTATGGTTTGGTTTAATGATAAAATTTTACCTGAGTCAAATCATAAATTTAAAAACTTATTAATTGATATTTACATTAAAAAACCAATAGCTCAAATAAAATCTGGACTATTCAATGAAATTGGAAATTATAAACTATATATTGGAAATAAAGATGATAGGACATCTTATTTAGAAGATATAAGAATTTACGATATATCAGATTATGGCAAGACATTCATAACTGCTAAAAATGGTTATATTTATAGTTTTGAAGATAGCATTTTGATTTTAGATTTGAAAGATGGTCAAATTCATCAACTCTTAGATGGATTTACTAAAAAATATAGAACAATAGAATTTGAAAATTATCAAGTTTTAATAAAGCTTGATATTAGTATGCAAATTAGAGAAAGAGAATTTAGAGGCGATAGAGAAATGGGCATAAAGCGACTAATTGAAGAAATGGAAAGAAAGAAGAAGGAATATGAAATGATAAAAGATGAAGATTTAAAAAGATATTATAAAATGAGAATAAATCAAATTTTACTTGAAATTCACAAGAAATTTTCCATGCCATTTTCAGCAATTGTATTTGTTTTATTATCTGCTCCAATATCTTCAATAATAAGAAGGGGTGGCTTTGGTCCTGCACTTGGTATATCTTTTATAGTATTTACAATCTATTATATTTTTTTAATTGGTGGAGAAGAGCTTGCTAAAAAGAATATAGTAAATGGAGCATTAGCTATGTGGTTCCCTAATGTTTTATTCTTCATTATATCAATATATTTAATTAGAAGGGAAGAATACTAAATAATGAAAATTAGACTTGACCAATTGCTTGTTATAAAAAATTTAGCTGAAAGTAGAGAAAAAGCAAAAGCACTAATAATGTCAGGAAATGTTATTGTAAATGGTGTTATTATTGACAAACCCGGAAAACTTGTTGATGCAAATTCTGATATTAAAATAAAAGAAAAATTGAAATATGTTTCAAGGGGTGGTTTAAAACTTGAAACTGCTTTAAATTATTTTAAATTAAATGTTAAGGATTTCATTTGTCTTGATGTTGGTTCTTCAACAGGTGGATTTGTAGATTGTTTATTACAGAGAGGAGCAAAAATTGTTTATGCAGTTGATGTTGGTAAAAATCAACTCCATGAAAAATTAAAAAATGATAAAAGAGTTATTTCTTATGAAGAAAAAGATGCTCGTGAATTAACTGAAAATGACATAAAAGAAAAATTAGATTTAATAACAATTGATGTTTCATTTATAAGTTTAACAAAAGTTATTCCAAATGTTATAAAGTTTTTAAAGGATAATGGATATTTGTTAGTTCTTGTAAAACCACAATTTGAACTTGGAAAAAAATTCGTTAAGAAAGGTGTAGTTAGGAATGAAAATTTAAGGAAATTAGCAGTTGATAAAATTTTAAATTTTTTAAAGGAAATGAAATTTGAAATTATAGGTGTAGTTAGATCTTATCCCCCTGGACCAAAAGGAAATCATGAATTTTTTATTTTATCTAAAAAGCTTTAAAATTTTCAAACTATGAAATTTTTCGTAGATAGTGCTAACATTGAGGAAATAAAAAAGTTAAATGAATGGGGTATAATAAGTGGTGTTACAACAAATCCATCTCTTTTAGCAAAAGAAAAAGGAAATCCCTATGAAATTTTAAAACAAATATGTGAAATTGTAAAAGGTCCTGTTTCAGCAGAAGTAACAACCTTAAAATTTGAAGAAATGATTGAAGAAGCACAAAAATTAGCAGATATTCATCCTAATATAGTAATTAAAATTCCATTTACAGAAGATGGAATAAAAGCTATAAAGTATCTTTCAGATAAAGGAATAAGTGTTAATACAACATTAATTTTTAATCCAATTCAAGCACTTATTGCTGCAAGAGCAGGTGCTAGATATGTATCGCCATTTATTGGAAGGCTTGATGATATTGGTCATGATGGGATTTCAATTATTAAGGAGATTGTTGAGATATTCGCTATTCATGATATTGAAACTGAAGTAATATCAGCGAGTATTAGACATCCAAGACATGTTTTATTATCAGCATTATATGGTGCTCATATAGCAACAATTCCGCCTCATGTATTTTATCAAATGATAAAACATCCATTAACTGATATTGGACTTGAAAAATTTTTAGAAGATTGGAATAAAAAGGAAAATTAAATGATTTTTTTAATTCTATTTTCTGATAGTTTAAAGCTTTTAGATAAAGTAATTGCTGTTGTAAATGATGAGCCAATTTTCTATTCTGAATTAGAAGAAGTTTATAGAAGCACAACATTAACTGAAAATGACTCAATAAAGAATGAGATTTTAAAAAATTTGATAAAGCAAAGAGTAATTCTTGTTCTTGCCAAAAATGATAGCTCATTATCCATTAGTGAAGATGAATTTAAAAACTTTTCAAAAAATTACCTGGATAATATATATTTCCAATATGGAAGAATTGAGATTTTTAATAAAATTCAATCACTTGGTGTAAATCCCAACGATACAATTGAAATCAAGAAAATTTTGAAAAGTTATGAAATTCCAGATAGTATAATCATTTTTTCTGATCCAGAGCTTGCTAATAAAGTTTTTTTAATTGTAGGAAAGAAAATTTTTGATGAAGAGTTAAAGAAAAACAATTTAACAATTAATGAGTTTATTGAAAATCAAAGAGAATTTATAAAAAAGCAAATATTAATCCAAAAGTACATTTCAAAATATATTACTCCTGAAATAAGTATAACTGAGGATGAGATTAAAAGTTTTTATGAAATTCATAAGGATTCATTTCCTAAACAACCAAATATATACTACTTACAACAGATTGTAATTCCAGTTTCCGCTTCATTTGAGCAAGAAGAAAAATCATATAATAAAATTAAGGATATTTATAAAAAATTACAAAAAGGTGAGAATTTTGAAAAATTAGCAAAGAAATTTTCAGATGATAGTATTTTAGAATTGGGATGGGTTAAAAGGAATTATTTATCTCAATTTTTAAGTCAGGATTTAATTTTAGAAATATTTTCAACACCAAAAGGCTCTTGGACAAGACCAATAAGAACACCCTTAGGTTATAATATATTTAAAATTGATGATAAATCTTCTGATTCAGTAAAAATTAGTCATATTCTTATTAAGGTTAAACCCTCAAAGGAAGATATTGAGAAAGCAAGAGAAAGGGTTTTAATAATTCTTGAAAAAGCTAAAAAGAATTTTGAGGAAACTGCTAAGGAAAATTCTATTAGTCCAGTTGAAATAGGTTATGTTCCTGAGGATGCCATTCCCGATGAATTAAAACCATATTTTAAAGATGTAAAAGAAAATTCAATTATTGGACCAATATATAAAGATGGCTTTTATCTAATTTTAAGAGTTAAACAATTCATCCCTGAAAAAATTACAAGATATGAAGATGTTAGGGAACAAATAAAATTCATATTAATGAATAAAAGAATTGAAGAGAAAATATCTGAAATTTATGAAAAGAATAAGGATAAAGTCCTAATAAAAATATATAAATAAAAATGCCCCCGGGGGGAAGGGGCATCAGGAGGTGGAAGCAATTATTTTAACAATTATTTAAAATCAATTTTTAATTTTTGAGAAGGCGTATATTCTAAAATTTTATAATCATTTGAATTTATTTTAAAGAACCAATAATTTCCATCAGTATTAAAGCTGATATATAAAATTGAATCTTTTTGAGTTAAATTATATGGATAACTATTTTCATAAAGAAATATAAACATCTTATATGGTGAAAATATAGGGACTTCAAGAGAGCCTGTTTCAATAACATTATCATTCAAATAATAAGTATAAGTATTTTCAAAAAATTCCATTTTAACTTTTGAGCCATTTAGCAAATAACCATAATAAATTGTTTTATCTTTATTCTCATAATAATTTCCCAAAATTACATATTGTATTCTATTAAGCTTTGATTTGTAAATTTTTACCTCAACATTAGCTTGTAATTCATTCAAGTTTTTATAATAATTAGCGATATCTCCAACGAGAGAAAATAAAATCATTATCATTTCTTAACCTCCTTTTTTGATATAAACTTATGTGTCTTATTTTGAGTTTTTAGTATAAATACACCATCTTTCAATTCTAATCTCATCGGCTTTTCATATACACCTTTATAAATCACTTTACCTTCAATGTTGTATATTTCAAATGGACCTTTGTAGTTGTAAATGTAAAGATAATTTTTATCATAACTTACAAGTTCTTTTAATTCAACAGGTGTTGGAAATTCCGCCGCATCACACATCCAAACATTAGTATCACAACTAAAATCCCCTTCTACTATTACCATTTTTCCTGTATTATCAGGATTTAAAAAGTACTTAGCAACTATTAAATCTGAGCTTATTGGAGGCTCACTTGCACAACCGCCAGCGTTCCATATTGGAGATGAAAAGCCATTTGTTCTACTAAATCCATAAGGATTACCACAACCACATTGTGAAATTAAGGCATCCCATACTCCATCACCATTTATATCTGTTATGGTAGGAGCGCCACAATAAGAAGCTGATGTTGAAGCAACAAGTGAGCCATCCGATGCATTTATAATAAGTAATGAACCTCCTGAATTTACTGCTATACCAAGAGCATTTCCATTTAATATGGGACCAATGGCAATAGCAGAACCTGTTGAATAATTTGAACTCCATAAAACATTAAATGATGAGCCGTTGTATTTAAGAGCTAATAATTGGGAACTTGTTCTTACAATTAACTCATCTTTTCCATCATTATCTATATCATAAGCAGTTAAAACATTAGAATAAAAATCATAATCAAGTAAATTAGGAAAATTTGAAGGAAGTGTATAGGAAAACTTGAAAGCACCATCACTTGCTCTTCTTACATTAATTATATTTGGAGCGACAGGAAAAGCAATATCCCAATCTGGGTCATTATCAATTTTACCAATAACAGGAATTCCAACAGTATTACCTAAATTATAATTCCATATTTCAATATAATTATTAGAGCATCCATCTATAGCAACAGCAATATTATTAACTCCTCTATATATTTCAGGACAACCATCATTATTAACATCTGCAATAGTTAAACCTGATGAGCAAACATTATCACCTGAGCAATCTTGTCTTTGATATATAACTGAACCTCCTCCACCGCTTAAACTAATAGCAGTGAAATATCTTTTAGGACTTCCCAAAAAACCTTCTTTATAATCTACGCTAAATAATCTTCTTCCGCTATTTGTTATAGCACCTGCCATAAAAGCATCTACATTAGCATCAGTATTACTAGCAGAGTTATTCCAATATAATTGCCACAAGTAAGAGCTTGAATTTGCAGGATAAACTCTTAATCTAATACCAATACTTATAAATGGACATGTATAATTTCCAGCTCCAAGAACCTCATTAATACCATCTCCATTTACATCCATAACAACATTTACAACATTATTACCACCAGCACCAAAACAATCTGAGCTTGTTCTATCATTCCATATTCTATCTGTAATGGCAGGATTATTACATTTCCAAGCAGATTTACCAGTCTTCTTAAAATCATGTCTTCCTTGGAACCAATCTGGACTTTCTGGTCCATATAAACTCATTTGAGATAAAAGGGAAATTAGCATAGTGCGAAAATTTTATTCTATAAGAAAGTAAATTTTCAAGTCTTTAAAAATTATGTTTTTTATATTAAACTAATTACACTAAAAATTTTTTGTCTCAATGATTTAAAAAATTTCAAAAAAAGAAACAAGGGTTAATAAAAGCCCCCAGAAGGGGGCTAATTTTAATTTACGATAATTTTACCAACTTTATTTTCTATTATGTAAATATAAGCACCTTTTGGAAGCTTGCCAACTTTCAAAGCTCTCGTTCCTTTTGAAACTTGAATATCCTTAACTAATGCACCATTAGTGTTGTAAATTTGAATTCTTGTGTCTTTTTCAATCTCTTTATTAAAGACAATTCTTCCATTATCATATCTTAAAATTTTGGCATCCTTAGGTAATACAACCTCTTCATATCCCGTAGATTTCTTTTGAACTACAATTCCAAGAATCCAAGAGTAATTTAAACCATAATCAGTTAGCTGACCCCAAGCACCACCAGAAATAGCATCCGCTCTAATCCAGCAAGAATAATTTAAAATACAATTAGAAGCATTATCAAAACCAAATGGGAATGTCGCATTTATATTCCAACTTCTTCCTGCATAAAATGGAAGTATGGCTTGCTCTATTTTAATAGGAGTTGGAAGAGATATAAACCATAATTTTGCTCCGTTAGTTCCACTTGGAAGTGTTGTATCCTTTCCAATAATTTCAAGACTTAAACTTGGTTTTCCTGTTCCATCATCAAGCCAAAGACTTACTCTTGTATTTCCACCTGGACAAGAGCTTGGATTAAATGTTGAGCAATGATAAAAGAAAATTTTTGTAATATAATAGCTATCTGCTGAAACTACAAATGGCCAAATTGTAGCACTATCATATCTAACAGCTTCATGTGAATTTCCAAGATTTCCATTAGAGCCAATAGCATCATTTGCTGTTAAGGAATTTGGATAATTTAGGGTATCAGTTGCTTTGGCATTTAAACTAAGAGTGGTATTAAATGTATCATTACCTACAAAATCATCACTTAATCCATGCCATGCTTTTATATTATTAGTTCCAAGAGCATATTGAACATTTGTAAATTGAACAGAATCTGTTTGATTTGAATTTAGTGTGCCTGCGTAAGTTTGACTATAAGTATTAGCATTTACTTTAAGATATACTGTAAATCCACTTTGGGGATTTGTTCCAGTATTTGTAATTTTTACCCAAGCACTTCCAATAGGATTTATAGTGCTTCCAGATGGATAAAAGTAATAAACACCAGCATTTGGACTAACACCAACAATACCCAAATCATTATTAAGTGTATAATCACCTTCAACTACAACATTATCAACACCTGCACTCCATCCCCAATCTCCACCATCATCATAAACGAATTCAATTTGAATAGTGTCATTATTTCCTGTCATATATGAAGTAAAGTCAAAAGTAAAGGTTTTATTTAAGGAATCAGCAGTTCCAGGAAGATTTAGAATTCTAACACTATTCCAAGGACCCCCACCAGATTTATATCTTAAATTTACATAAAATGTTTCAACAGGAGTAGGTGTATAAGCGTCAAAATCATAATCAAATCTCAATCTATAAGCACTAGCACCTGGTGGAACATATATAAGGGGTGTTCTTAAAACTTCATAAGCAGTAGTATTTGAAGAGCCAGCACCATCATCATCATAACATACGAATTTTGAAGTAAATGAAACACTACCACTACAGGAGCCAGAAGGGTAGCTTTGCCAGGTGTTTCCATCACCGTCACCATCTATCGCAGTCCATCCAGCGGGAAGAGCAGGTGGTGTTACACCTTCAAAGTTTTCTTGGAATATAGGTAGCCAGGTTTGGATAGATGGATTTGTAGGAGATACACTCTTTGGACCTTCTACTGCCCTTTTTTGAATATGAACAGGGCTTTCCTTTGATGTTGATATTTGAACGGACAGCACAATCAGCTCAATCATGTTCAACCTCCTTTTAGTTTTTGTATTAATTCTGGAATTATTGTATTTACATCTCCGACCAAACCATAATCTGCAATTTTAAAAATAGGTGCTTCACTATCTTTATTTATTGCTATTATATATTTTGATGTTCTCATTCCTGCTAAATGCTGAATAGCACCAGAAATGCCAATTGCGAAATATATTAAAGGTGAAACAGTTTTGCCTGTTTGACCTACTTGATGCGAATGATCTATCCATCCAGCATCTACAACTGCTTGACTTGCTCCAAGTGCTACTTTTAAATTTGTCTTTTCCTTTAAAACATCAATTAATTCTCTTAATAATTTATTATAATTTTCAGCACTTCCAAGACCTCTACCACCTGAAACTACAATATCTGCTTCCGTTACATCAACTTCTTTTGTCTCTTTTGGTTTTATTTCAATAATTTCAATAGAAGAGCTTTTAGAAGGCTTTAATTTTATAACTTCACCTTCAGTTTCAAGCTCCTTAGGAATTTTAAAGGCTTTTGGTTTCATTCCGAAAATTTTAAAGCCTGGATAATTTACTTTAAATTGGGCATAAACTTTATTTGAATAAATTGATTTTATAAAATAATCATTCTCATAAGCTTCAATATCTTCAATCATTAAAGCATTACACAATCCCGCTAAATAACTCATTATTTCTTTTGCTTTGTTCGTTGAAACAAAGAATATATATTCAATTTTTTCATTTTCAATAATTTTAAAAATTTCCTCAGCAACTACATCTGGAAATTCATTTTCAGTTTCAAGAACATATAATTTTTTAACATATTTTTTAGCTTTATCTAAATTAGCTACAAATCCGTAAATTTCATTTGAAAAAATTTTAGCAAATTCAACAGCTGATAAACTCAAATCCCTAATTTCATTATTTATCGTCTCAAAATAAACAAGAGCCTTCATAGGACTTTAATCTCCTCCTTTAAAACTTTTATAAGCTCATCCACACTACTTAAAAATTTAACACCTGCTCTTTGCGGTGGAAGTCTTAAAGAACCTCTTATAACATAATTATCAATTTCAATTCCAAATTCATTTATATCAATAACATTTAATGGTTTTTTCTTTGCCATCATAATACCCTTTATATTAGCAAGTCTTATTTCATAAGGTGCCTTATCGTGCGTTAAAACAATTGGCATTTTTGATTTTAATTTTTCCTTTCCAATATCACTTTCCCTTTCAATAATCACATATTCATTTTCTACTTGTGCTGTAATGATATTTGAAATGTAATTTAATTTTAAAAAGCCTGCCACAAATCCACCAATTGAAGAAAAATTAGTATCAATATCAACTTTTGGAAAAAAAATTATATCAAAAGGACCAAATTTTTCTATGAATTTTATATAAATTTTTGAAATTGATATTGGAGATAATTTATCGTAATTATCGTATTTTATCAAATAAGCATTATCAAATCCGAGTGCTAATGCATTTCTTAATAGCTCAGAGGAATTTTCAGGACCAATTGTTAAAACATTAAGCTCAATAGCATTATTATTGTCTTTCATCCTTAAAGAAGTTTCCATAGCGTATTCTCCATAAGGGTCAATTACATAATTTAAGTTTTCCTTGTCTATATCAGAATTATCTGAATTTAATTTAATTTCAGCATAAGTATCAGGAACTCTTTTAAAAACATTTAATATCCGCATATTAGAAAATTTTAAAGGATGGATTAAAACTCTAATTGCATTGTCTAGTAATTCTAAAATATAGATTATTTCTTATTTTTCCCACCCACCCTAAAATCAAGCCTTCGGCTTAAAACTTCGCCCCCTAAATAAACCCCCGATAAAATCTATAATTTCCTAAATTTTCATAAGTTATTGGTAATTAAGAACTTAACACTATTTATTGGACAAAGCAAACTCTAATTGCCTTGTCCAAATTTATTTATCTTGCCCACCTACCCCCAAAATAAAAGTTTTTTTGAACTTTAAAATTTTATTCTATTTATGCTTGAAATTGAAGATATTATAAAATATGCTTTATTAGAAGATAGTTTTTATGGAGATTTAACAACGGAAATTTTAAATATAAACGGTAATGGTGAATTTTTACTAATATCAAAGGAAAATTTTGTGCTTTGTGGTATTGATATATTTGAAAAGGTTTTTAAATTTTTAAATGATTCAATTTCAGTTGAAAAAATTTATAAAGATGGAGATTTTATAAATGAAAAGCAAGTTATAGCAGTTGTTAAAGGCAGTATTAGAGATATTTTAAGAGGTGAAAGAGTTGCTTTAAATTTTATTCAAAAACTTTCAGGAATAGCAACAACAACTTATTATTTTGTAAAAGAAATAGAAGGAACTAATTGTAAAATTCTTGATACAAGAAAAACAACCCCATTATATAGAAAGCTTGAAAAGTACGCAGTTAGAGTTGGTGGAGGAAATAATCATAGGTTTAGTTTATTTGATGGAATTCTTATTAAGGATAATCACATAAAAGCTTTTGGCTCAATAGAAAAGCTATTAGATATTGCTATTAAGAATAAACCATTTGGTAAGGAGATTGAAATTGAAGTCTCAAATTTAGATGAATTAAAAATTGTTTTAAACTATCCAATTGATATTGTTTTACTTGATAATTTTAAAATTGAAGATATTAAAAAAGCAATAAAAATAATAAATGGGAAATGTAAAGTTGAGGTTTCAGGTGGTATAAAATTGGAAAGTGTTAAAGAAATTGCTAAATTAGGTGTGGATTATATATCAGTTGGAGCATTAACGCATTCTTCAAGATGGGTTGATATTTCATTAGAATTGAAGTACTTTGTCCAATAATTCCCCTTCTACTCTAACCTTCCTTTAAACTTATCAATATGTTCATAACTTTAAGGTTTAAAATTCTTCCCAAAAACAATAAAGACAAGCAAACAATTTTAAACCTAATGAGAGCATATAGCTCTT
>Ga0079997_126727_pt1 | contig 51029 bp, 82 predicted proteins | sample PerSpoCPS_CMetaG_FD_69200 | JGI IMG/M metagenome (GOLD analysis project Ga0079997, IMG submission 69200) | Archaeal communities from Yellowstone National Park, Wyoming, USA - Perpetual Spouter C (PS_C) MetaG (SPADES assembly) (version 2) | ecosystem: Environmental > Aquatic > Thermal springs >... | reverse complement strand
GTGATAAATGGGTTCCTGTTTAGTTGATTTAAATATGATGTCATAAGTCGTGTGGTTTATGACATATTTAAGGAGGGTGGTTGTAAAAGGTACTGGTTTATTTTGGGCTGGAGAAGGGAAATTCAGGCATATGTCATATTCTATAAGGTTGGTTGTTCTTTGATGTGTATAGGGTTGGGTAGGTATTACAAGGGTATTACCTATTTAAAGATATTTTTGGTTGTGTGAGGGGTTAGTAGTGTTATGGTGGGTTGTTACTATTAATATTAATATTGGTGGTTAAGAGATTATTGATATGCCTGCTGTAACTGTAAGTGTATCGTTACCTTTGGAGATATTTAGGATGGTTGAGGAGGTTATGGAAAGGGAAAAGATGAGTAGGAGTAATGCGGTAGCATATTTGATTAGGATGGGTTATGTGTATAGATATAAGGTGGTGCCTGAAAATATTGGTGAGGTGGGTAAAGGGTAATGGGTAGGGGGACTTTGTTAAAGTCTGAAGTTAAATTGAGTGAGGAGGAAGAATTGACGGCTGAATGGTTAAGGTATCTTTATCTGAAATATGGTGTTGGGGAGAAGGTTAAGAAGGGAGAGAGACCGCCTAAACGTTGATGGTTGATGTTCTTGGTTATTTTTGGATGTTAAATGTTATTACGCGTTATTTTGGGATTTGGATTGGGGTTATGTGGTTTTATGTGTTGTAGACTTTTAAGAGTGATTGATGGATTGTAGATGGGATGAAAAAGGATCTGCATACTACTATTTCTCCTGACGTTTCTGATATGGTCGAAGAACTAGAGAAGTTGACTGGTTGGAATAGGAGTAGATGTGTTGATGAGGCTCTTAGGATTGGGTTACGTGAACTGATTAAGAAGTATAAAGCGATGGTGAAGAAGGCTGATAAACCTACTTCTGAAGATGAAGAACGGGCTAGGGAAGAGTATTGGAGGAAAGTAATCCTGGGAGAGATTCATGGTGATAAATGGGTTCCTGTTTAGTTGATTTAAATATGATGTCATAAGTCGTGTGGTTTATGACATATTTAAGGAGGGTGGTTGTAAAAGGTACTGGTTTATTTTGGGCTGGAGAAGGGAAACAAGACAATATGTTACATCAGACAATATAGGTGGTTGGTTGGTGTGTTGTGTTTTGGGGTTTTGTGGCGTGGTGTGGCGTTTTTTTGATGCTGTTTCTCTATGTTTTGGGCTTGTGGGGGTTAGGGGGTTTGTTGTTGGAGAGGTGGGAAAGTGAATTTTGCGATGTAGGTTTATTAGAGGGATGTGGTTTTGATGATGGGTTGTAATAAGTCTATGTTGTTTTGCAAAGCCTTGGAAAAAATCCATCTCTCAAAGAAGCGGTCAAAAATTATATCTATAATTCCTGATAGGGAAGGAGTGGTTGATGGGGATGGGGAAGAGATTGAGTGTTAGCCTACGTGGCAGAATTATATCTATAATTGCGGGTAAAGGTAAAACAGGGGAAATGTTATTACATCCAAGACAGCGGCAAGAGTGGATTTATAGGGTTTTACATATAGGGGTTGTTTTTGGGGGTTTAGGCGGTCTCTCTAAATGTTATTACAGATGTGGGCGGGATGGGAAAGGGGTTATGTCTCTTTACATATAGGGTTAGATTTTAGGTGGGGCCTAAAGGTAATACGCTTGATTTTAATTAAAAATAGGTTTATATATTACCCCATATACGTATAGCCGCCTTGAAAGCGGTTGAAAACGTGGTTGGTCGGGCGGGGGCGGCCCCTACCCAAGAGGGCGGCCTTGTTCCCGAGAAGGGAACCCATGCTTTTAAGAAGGTGGACATCCTTGTGGAGGTGGATGAGTAGATGACAACCATATGTGTGGTTGCGAACGTATATCAAGGAAACACATTGGTTGGTTTGATTAAGTTCTTCCTGACGGAGGAACGGAAGTGGGGAGAGGTGTTGGCGTATGAGCATGTCAAAAAGATTATCGAGGACAGGGTAAGGCTCTGGGAAGGGAAACTGAATAACGGAGACGACATTTTTGACGTGCTTGCGGACATAAGAGATGTGTTGGGGTTGGAGTGCAGGGTTACGGGATTCCTGCCGGTAAAAACGGAGGTGTCAGTGTGATGGCGAGGACGATGTTGTGCGCAACTAAACGCCATGACCGATGTCCGGGGAAGGTTGTATCCATTGGCGGGTTCATATTGGGCGACTGTGAATGTGAATGTCATAAGGTTGAGAGGGTGGTGGAGTGATGAAAGTTTGTGTTAGATGCTGGGCCTCTAAAGATTTGATTTCTGTCAGTTTCAGAGTTGATGGAGAGTTTGGCTATGGGGAAGACAGCTACATCTACTGTCAGAGTTGCATAAAGGAATTGGGGTGGGAGTGATGTTGTCTATAAGAAACAAAAAGACTGGTAGGCGGTATTGGAGCTGGGACGAGGCGTTAAATGAAACATGGGGAGATTTTGAGGAACGGGTTTGGAGTGGGGAAAAGGTGGAGGTCTGTAAAGAATTTGGCGGCATTGTCCGGGTCAGAGTAGAGCATTTTGGACAGGTGGAGGAAAAGACTTTCTATTCCAGAGAGGAGGCAAGACAATATTTGCAATGGAGGGGATGGAGATGAACAAGTTAGTGGGAAGCTGGGTTAACAAGTTAAGGGTTAAAAACGGAGACAGCCGGTTCAAGAAACTTATTACGGATGAAAACGGGGATGTAGTTGCGTATGTATATGTATTTGACGACTACAACATTCCTTTTGGCCGCGGGATTAAGCAGGTTGGGGTATGGAGCAATTACTTAGACCCGAACAATGTCATACTTCCGAAAATAACGAAGTACAATACTGACGATGTTAGGGAAGAGCTGGGCAAATACTTCGCGCCAAAGTTGGTTAAGAAAATCCTTGAGGTTGCGGATAAGATGTTTGAGAGGTGGGGAGAATGAGTTTAAGACAAATCCTTAAAATGGGTTTGCCATTGGTTGGGATGGCGATATTGGCGGATGTGGCGGATGGATTCCCAGACCAGACAATACTTCTTATCATATGGTTGGCGAGGTGGTTGCGATGGTGAAGTATGTTAAAATCGCTATAAAGGATTTGGATGGATTTGACGTGTTTGAGGACGTACTTGCGCGGCAGTTGGATGGGTATGGTGTGGTTGATAGGATTGAGGGGTTGATTGAAGTGAAAACCTATGCCAGACACGTAATTTCAATATTGTTGAAAAATGAGAAGGACGGAGTGTTATTTGGGGCTTCTATAAATCCAAACCTTGACGGATTTGAAAGAACTGATGCGGTCATATATCCGAGGCGGGTAACGGCAATTAATGTTGACTACGCGATACACTTCATATCCCAGACGGTTTTAGCTTTGAAAGATTGCCTATTCCTACTGTCCCAGATAGTATTAAACAGGATAGTCAAAGAAAGGCCGCGGTATTACTGTTTAGTGGTCAGCATGGAGGAGGGGCAGAATGGGGATTTTGTTGCGGGGTCTTCGAAGGTGTTACTTTCATACGGCAATGACATAGGGTATGAGGTGGTGCGTGTGGGTTATAGGCTGGTGTATCGGATTAATTTGAGGAGCTTTGAAATATTCAGGGACTTCATGAACGTGATACTGCCCGAATTCCTTGAAAATTCTGGGAAGGTGGTGGAGTGATGTCCCAGAAAACAGCTAAACAACAGACAAAAACCGATGTAGGACAGGTGTCCGCGATAACCATAAGCAAACTGCAACAACTAATAGAAGAAACATACTTCGCGGTATTGGAGACAGGTGAGGAGATGCCGTCAATCCTGTTAATAGGTAGGCCGGGAGTGGGTAAGACGGTTGGGTTGATGGAGTTGGCTAAAAGGATTGCGGAAAGGATGGGTAGGGAGTTTGTGAACCTTAAGAAGGAGTGGTGGAGGTATGATGAAGTATTAAAGGAGCCAAGTAAATACTTTGCATTCCTCGACTTCTCGGTAACACATGTGGAGCCAACCGACTTAAGCGGGTTCCCGCGGGAGAAAAATGGAGGCGAGTATGTGGCGTATTTGCCGTTGGAGTATGTTAGGTTGTTCAGCCATCCCGACTGTGCTGGGGTATTATTCCTTGACGAGATAACTCTTGATAACAGAGTTGACCGGCAAAGCAGTGAATATAAAATCCTTGACGAGAAACAGTTTGGGTTCAGGACGTTATCGGATAAGGTTTTACTTGTTACGGCTGGGAATAGCGATAAGGATAACGCGATGGCGCAACCGATACCTGATGCAATACTTCGGGGAAGGGTTATGCGGTTCTATATAAGGCCGCCTACTGTGGACGAATGGATTAGCTACATGGATGCAAAGTATGGTGAGAGATGGGATAGGCGGGTTGCAGTATTCCTTAAGCGATGGCCTGATGTGTTATGGGTAGCGTATCAGGACGATGCTGGGTATGACCCTCGTGCAAGTCCAAGGAATTGGTCAAAACTGGCGGTATTGCTTTACGCTGTTGGGGACAGGTTTAGTAAAGAGGACGTAGAGTTGTTGGTGTCATCCCTTATAAGCGGCAATGAGCTGGAGTTGTTTAAGACGTTCATATCAACCGAGGTGCCTTCATTAGACGACCTGCGGGTAAACGTGAACCTGTGGCGGCAGTTAAGCCTTGAGGCGAAATATCTAATCACATCAATGCTTTCCCAGAAAACGGTTGACGAATTATCGGAGAAATATGTGGATATACTGTATGTCATGGCGGAGGCGGACAGGGAGTTTATCGAGTTAGTCAAAAACCTGTTACCAAGCAATAAGAGGACGCAATTTACAACGAGAATGGCGCGTAGGCATCCAAAAATATTTAGTGCGTTGGCGGATGCGAGACATAAATCCGTAAACTTTGGGTTCGAGGGATGAGACATGGAAGAATTGATGAACCTTGTTAAAAATTTGCGGATAGCGTTATACCGCAAGTCCCCATTCCTTGCCTTTGCTTTAGACAACATGACGATAACTTACGTGGATGACGATAACCCGAAGTGTGTTACTGTATCTGGGAAGGAGATAAAGATATACAGGAATGCGGTCAACATTGAGGCGCGGGAGTTTGCAATATATATGGTGAAGGCGTTGATACACTCGGTTCTATATCACTCATTGAGGGCGGCAAGGTTGTATAGGCGGCTGGGGTTTGACAAAGAGATGGAGAAAATATTTGTAAGTATGGCTAAAATGGTTGGTGCGGTTCCCATCACTTTCAGGGATATTGCTAGAGTTGCGGCTGAGATAGTTGCGTGGCGGATATTTCCCAGACGATTGCGTGGTGTTGCGTTTAAGTTTGACGAGGAGTTTTTACGTAAGTTGTTAGGCGATGATTGGGAAGGGGACAGCATGGAGAACATCTTTTATAAGTTGTTGAACGAGTTTTCAAAAAATGCTATGACGATACAAGTATTGGTGGATGCCGCGGGGTATGATGTTTTTGATGAAAACTTCGGAAAGGAAGCCGAAAATGGCGAGGATTTGGATGCGATGATTAGCGAGGCAGAGAGGCGTCTTGTGAAGGTTGCCGCGATGACGGATAACTTTACTAAAAATGCTGGGCTGGAAGAATCAACCGCGATAAGGAAGCTAATAGACGACATACTTAAACAAAAACCGCTTCCATGGCATATATTGTTGAGGCGATTCCTTGAAGGACATTACAGGAAACAGTTCAAGACTACTTGGAAATATGTCAGTAGGAAGCATCCAGAGTTGCCGGGGTATGAGATGTTTAATAAGCCTCGACTGATTGCCGCGGTTGACGTTAGCGGCAGTATTGACGATGTGGAGTATTCAAAGTTTTGCCGTGAGGTATTGAGGATGGTTAAGCTGGGGATGGAGGGACACTTCGTATGTTGGGATACGAAGGCGGTTGACTATGGCCTGATACGGGTTATTAGCGATATGAGGCGGAGAGCCGAAGAAGTTAAGGGGTATGGTGGGACTGTTGTATCGTGTTTGTCTCCTGTGTTGGATGGGTTGAAGGTGAGGTCTGGGGACTTGCTTATTGTCTTAAGTGATGGGGAGTGGCGTGAAAGCGATGATGAAGCCCAGAAATTCATTAGGCAATACAAATGCAGTAAAATCCTTGTTACAACGAAGTATCGGCATGAGGGGTTTGATTTGGTGGTGGAGGTGAAGTAGATGTCCGTGGCTATTGATTCGTGGTCTCTTGATGGATATATGGTTGCGAATTCAGGGATAAACGTTGATGTCTATAGAACATTAGATAAGGTGAGGCGGGGCGTAGGTGTTTGGCTAGATACATTCTTCAAGTTTAGAAGGGTTTTCAGGGACGGACTAAAGAGGCGGCTTGTTTACACTCCCAGACCGGCATATGTATTTTACCCAGACAAGTATATAGACTGCGATGTGAGGGTTGCTGTGTTTAGTAACTCGATATGGTTGGCGAATGTGCCTACATATATGGAGCCGGATGTTTGGTATGTTGTGCGGGTTGGATGGGGAACTGAAAGGGGTTTAGTATATGATGAGTTGCTAATGTGGATGGAGATAGATGAGGAGAAAATGACTCAGGTGTTTTCGGGCTATGTGGGTAATAGGTTTGACATACATGCTACTTCTCGGGAATTCTATAAGCAGGTGGTTAGGGGATTGATGTTTCATGATAAGTTTGAGCAGTTTAGAAATATAGGTGGCGAATCGGTATTAGAGGCGTTGCGTGGAATCCTTGACTTTATTGAATTTTTGGAGGTGGCGGATGCATGACTTTTGTGAACGGGAAAACGTTTACGGTAAGTTTTGACATTGACAAAAAGGTGGAGCATCCATTTGGATACGTGGAAGTTTACTTGCGTTATAATGGCGAAAAATCCCCTTACAAGGCGGTCGTGAAAGATGGTAAGTTGATGGCGATTGTTAAGAGAGGATATAAGTTGATACCTCATGAGTTGGTCGAGAAACATATGTTATCGGTTGAAGGGTTGAGGGTGGTGAATAAGGAAGACTATGGAAGTCGGGTATATTGGGAAGTCGAGGTTGAAAATGATAAAGAAGTCAAGTTGATGGTTATCAATAGTGTGGATGGAAGTCATGCCTTGATGGTGCAGACTATATTCGTGGTTGACGATGTTAAGATATTGGTTCCGCGGGTAAAATCTAAAAAGGTTGCGTCTGAAATTAAGAAAGTCCATAAGAAATCCGCGAAGGTCGAGGAGCTGTCAACCGTCATAAGGGAGACATTGAAAGCGTCAAAAGGGATTAAGGATATGGTGTTTAAAGCGTTTGACCAACCCGCGGCAGGGTTTAAGGATGTCTGGGACATGGTTGTAGAGTTGATTCCTGAAAAATATACTAGGATGGTTATGGCAAGGCTTTATGGTGCGAAAGAGCCTTTGACGGTTGGGGATGTTTACAAGGAGATGATGCGTAAGATATGGGCTTCGGATACGGACATGAGGACTAAATTGACTTTCATAAACCACATGAATGATGCCTTGTGGATTATCGCGGATGCGGTAGGTGTTGTAGATGAATGAGGTGTTTAGGAGTTTCGAGTTTTGGTCAAAATTTGTTGTCCGCAGGCCGGTTCCAATATACCGCTATAATGAGAGGTGGTGTTCAAAGTGTAGGATTGTTTTTAACAAAGACTACCCAGAGTTGCGATGTCCATCATGTGGCCAATTGTTGAGGACATCACAAAGGCATGCGAGCAGGAAATTGGAAAGGCGGTATATTGATTTAGGGGATGGTTGGGATGGTTGAGGTTGATGGTCTTTTGACTAATGTGGAGTTGGATGTTACTAAAACGTTTGTTAGACGGTTTTACGAAGACGCTTTTGTTCTTGCATCGGAAAGGGGTAGGAACTTGTTGGTGGTTAGATATTTTGAGCAGGATGGAAGGGGTTATACGTCTATTGCGTGGGGGTTGTTGCATGAGGCATTAGATAAGGCGTGTTATGAGCCTATGATTGATGGGACGGTTGCTATGAAGGTGGATGGTTGCGTGTCATCTGTTCTTATCGGTTGTATTGCTAAATTGGCTGGGTATAAGGTTGTGTTGGATAGGAAGATGGATTTAGTCAGCAATGTTGCATATTTAAGGTCATTCTTAACAAAGCTCGACTTTATACTATTAGAGTTTGAAAAGATGTTGGAGAATATGAGCATCCGGCTGGGTTCACATATTAATTGCGATGGTATGGATATTTTGTTTGAAAACGGCATAGTGTATCACAACCTATATTTCGGGGTAGGGGAGAACGGCCATTGTTACTACGGGGATATAGGTGTCCATCGTGCGGGTAAGGGATTGGATATTGGGGTTGGGTTTGAGTATGACTTTACTGGGTGTATCAAGTATTGGGTTGGTGCGTGGGGTATCCGCGAGAAGATGATTCCATACATGTATTCTATGGCGGTTGAGGGTGATATATGATGACGGATGGAAAGGATATTGGGGCATGGTTGGGGAGACAGTTAGACGACGTAGAGAAAGAGCTTCGTGGCCGTATTATACGTTCTTCAGAGGAGAACCAATCTTTTGTGGCATTTCCCTTAATTTCAAAGAGCGGCAGGAACATGCTTATATGTGTGCTTGAAGCACATGATAACAGTTTTGTTATTAACTACGACTGGTTTATACTACATGACACCTATAAGAATATTAGGCAAAAGGAAGTAGAGACAGACAGTCCAAATGATTGTTTATCTAACATAGTTTTTGAGATACAGACAAGTAGATGGATGGTGCATGTCAAATGGACTCATCCTCCATCTAGTTTGGTTCCATATCTTCGTAGGGTTTTGGAAGTATTAGATAATGTGCTAGTGGTGTTTGATGGTTTGATAAAAAGGTATAATATTGATATAGGAAAGCATGCAAGTTGTTATCTGGGATGTATGAGCTACTTACGCTCGAAAATCCACTATGGCCTTTATTTAGGCACTTGGGCAAATCTAATCTACTTGGGGACTGAATTAAGAGCGTCTTTTAAAAATAGTTTAAATGGCGATATATGGATTACTAGAAGTAAGAAAGAGTTATCCTTGGGGATGAGTTTCAAAATAATAGGGTCTGAGTGGTGGTATGAATTGTTTGTTAAAGGGCAGTCGGATGCTTTGATAAAGTATGTTGATGCGATGGTCGTGGAAGATGACTTATAGACTTATGAGTGGGCTGGGATTATTATGTTTGGATGAAGCTGGAGATTGGGAAGCCGTATCTCTATGACGGTTCTGGGATTATTGATACCTGTAACTTTTGCGGGAAGTCGGATATTGTAACCCCAACAGGGACACTTCACCTATGTCCTTCATGTGTCAAGAAAGGTGATTGGAGCTATAAAGGCGGCAAACCTATTTTATCGGATGTGGGGTTGCGTAGTAGGGTTAAGATTATCAAGGGGTATGGTAGGTGTGATATTTGTGGTGTGATGGCTGTGGGGTATCTTTTTGCTGTGGAAGGTTGGAGTTGTTTTAAATGTTTGTGGGGTAAGATTGCCAAAAGGACGGATGCGTTGAGACCCGAAGGGTTTAGATTAGTGTAAGTTTTTTAGTGTGTTGTGATTCTTTAATAGTTAGATGAAAGAGGGAGAGACGGTTGATTTTGAAAAAGTCAAGAAAGACATAGTTAAAGGGGTTGAGGATGCGGCATCCATGCAAAACTATGACACTTCCAACGTTGTTCTGAATAATGCGATTAGGGTTGGCGGGGTTGACATTGTTATTAGGCAACCAACCGGTTCCGAGGAGCTTTTGTTTAAGGCGTGGTATGGTAAAGTCCTTGCTCCGCGGGTTAGTGGCAACGTTACTGTTAGGATTATGCCTGACAGATACTTTAAGAGAAAGATGGGCGATGTGTTTTCAGTTTTCGGCATTAGGAAATACTCGGTTGGGGATATGCCTGAAGTATTTAATGGGAAGGGGTATTATGTTAAGTCCCATCAATCTCTTGCCGATGTTTATGTTGGTGCCGCGGTTTTGAATGGGAAGGATGTATTCACTATCAAAGGCTCGGTATATGAGAAGGAGATAGTTGATGCAGTAGAAGTTGCGGCAAGGCTGTCCAAAAGCTTGGCTAAACATGTCATTCCTGTAACATCTATTGTTTCTGGGGACATTGTTGATTATGCGGCTGTTGGGTATGAGGAGTTGTTGTTTATGGAGATACTGCGGTACTTGCTATACCGGCAAAGAGTTGAAGAGCGTGAGGCGATGTGAGCCATTCCCCATTATGTCTTTATAAGAAACAGGTATTAAGTAGCCGTTTAAGGAAAAGCATTACAGCAGAGATTGTCCATGAAATTTGTGAAATACTTATTGAGAACGGTATCGCGGTTGATGCGGATGATGTGGTTAAGTGGTGTGAAGGTGCGCCTATTGCCGAGGTTGAGGAGATATATAAGTTGGCGGAAGAAAGGCGGAAAAAGAAAAGGCGGATGTGGGAAGACCGGAGAACCCGTTATGTTTATTCCTACATAGGGTAGGCTTAAATATTGTTTAGGGTTTGTTGAATTATATCTATAATCCAACCTATGATTTATAAGTTAGCCGTGTATTGTGATAATGGGTTGGCTGGGATAATTGAATTGTTGATTGGATTTTTCAAGGCGCTTCTGGGTATAAAGAAATCTGGGGTAAAGGAAGATGTTGTGTCTGATGAAAAATCCTTGGTTGGGGTTCAGCTTGATTGGGATGTCGTGTTAAAGGAAGGTGTTGAAGGTGCTTTACCGGAGCCGGGCTACGAGGTGTCATCGGTTGATGCTGTGAATAGGGTTTTAGCCGAGGATGTTGAACTCGATGTTGATTTGGGGTTTGTTAAACTTACTTTGGATGGATTGACGGCTGTGAATTGGAAGGACAGTAGTTTGGTTCATGTTGATGTTTCTTTCCCTGTCAGGTATGTTTACAAGTATAGGCAGGCTGGGATGACGATGGTGAGGACGGGGTTGGTTCAGGCAAAGAATAATGATGCTGTTATTGGGAAGGTTAGATTGCCGAAGGGGACAGAGTTGGATGGATATGTTGACCAAGGATACTTTTACTTTAACACTGGGTTTGATGTTGATGTAACGTTGCCATCCCTAACAGATATTGAGGTTGCATACTCGAAGTCTGAAAACGGTTTTGCGATAGGTAGTGTGAAAGAGAAAACATATACGGCAAGGTTTTGGATACGCGGGGTTGTAAAAATCCCAGAAGAAGGCGGAGTTGTTGAGGAAGAGTTTGATGATAGAATACCCGAGATAATTGAGTACGATGATAAACGGATTATCAGAACAACCCCGCGGGTTAAGCATGTTCTTAAAGAGATTCTTGATGCGATGCTTGATTTGAAGCCGAACGTGCCTAGCAACCTTGAAGGTGCGAACCCATTCTTACTTATCGAGGTTGATGATAAGTTGGTGCAGGCGGATGTTTACGTGGATGTCAAGGTGAATGGGGATAGGGTTGCTGTGTTTAATGCGATGGTTCCGTATAGGCGTGTAATACTTCCCGTGGGGTTTGGCAAGAAATATGACTTGGATGTTAAGATTGTTGTGGATAAGGCGGTAATGCCTCATGCAATATACAAACCGATTCTTGATATATGGCAGTCGAAGCGTCATAGAAGTGGTGGCTGGGAGTATGAGAGGAAGGTTGCATTTGTTTCTGGGAATGATAGTAGAGCGTCAAATACCGATTTGCCGATTGGTCAGACAAGTTATAGGTTATGGGTTGATAGGGAAGGACGGAGTTATACTGTTAGGATTGGGGCCGAGGTTGTTGGGGTAGAACATTGGGAGTTAAGAGGCAGTCTTAAGAGGGAGGGCAATGTCTTCGTGTTGCGGGATTTGAGGGTTATTACAAAAATCAGGTCTGGGGACATATTTGCTGATGTGTGGGATGTTGTTGGTTTGGGTGATGGTGCTAGGTTTAAGGCGGTATTCTATGGTGTTAGGAAGGATTGGACAGTTCAGGGGCCTGTTACTGTGGATGGGGTTGATGACTTGTGGGTCTATAAGGTGGTTGAATTCACTAAAGAGAATGAGGTTCTTGGTGCTGTGATATTTGACGGCATCCCAGATATTGACGATGTTAAGAAGGTAAGGATAAGTGTTGAGGGACTGGTGGATGACGGGTTTGTATGGTCATATGCTCCAACCAAGGATGCAATTGTTTACGAGGTGTAGTTTATGGGCCATGAGGACTTTGTTATGATGGTGGCGATTGGGTTGTCCATATTCCTTCAGGTTGTTGGCGGCAACCCCAACATTCCATCATGGCTTCCTGCGGTAGGTGCTGGACTTTACAAGTATTCCGTGGATGCTTATCGTGATAGGAAGAATGGCGGCAACGGCAACGGGAAGGTAGGTAAAATAGTGTTGAAGACTAATGAGGTAGAGGTTGTGGCGGATAAGATTGAGGTGAGGCCGGAGTGAATGTTGAGTTTTTATCTTTTGTTTTACTATCTCTTTTCTATATAATTATTCAGGACAAGGCAGCGGTATTGGAGAGGCTGGGAAGGTTTGGAGACGCCTATCAGGCGGTTTGGGGATGGATACGTGAAAACATGTCGAAGGTGATAAGGGATGAAGAGGACTGGGAAGGTGCTTGGTCAACCCATTCCTTGATTATGTTGAATGTTGCGGCATTTGTTATTGCTCTGGGTATAGGGTTTGAGCAGATACTTGCAGACTTTGCGTTTATACCGGCATTGGCATTGGAGGCATGGAGATGGGTTACTTATCAATTCTTGCATGCCCCGGTTCCGGCAATACTTGCTCCATTCTCGGCCCACCTATTGTTTAACATGCTCTTCCTATATGTGTTTGGCGATAATGTAGAGAAATATATTGAAAGGTTTAGGCTGGTGAGGTGGGGAACGGATATTAATGTGTATGCTGGGCTGTATGTTATTTTCGGGGTTATTGCTGTCGCGGCTCAAGCAACTGTGGTTGGATGGGGTTCTTATGTGTTGATGGTTGGTGCGAGCGGAGCTATATCCGGTATTCTGGGAATGTATTTGGTTCTATTTCCCGATAACAAGGTGTATGTGGCGGGTAGGGAGACTTTGCCAGCATCGGTCTATCTACTGATATGGTTTGTTTCACAGTTTGGTCTTGAAGACCCAACTATTGCATCTACGGCCCATATAGCTGGGTTTCTGTCAGGCGTTGCAGTTGCATTAATATTCAAAAAAGTGGAAAGTTTAAGTGCAACGGGTGGCGATTCCTAAAGCGGCTATTTCTGATTGGGCGATGGCGTAGTGGCGGTATGCGTTATCCCATTTTCCTGTGAGGAATTCATCTATCATGGATTGCATTGCGGTAAGGGCTTTAACATATTCCTCTGGGGGTTGTGTATTGCTTTGCTGGGCTTCTTGGATGTATTGGGTTATCAGGTTTTGTGCGTTTGTTAATAGTGTTGGGTTGCCGAAGTAGATTACTTCATCAATCCCGTATAGTATGAGTGATAGAATTTTGGTGGCGCGGGAGTATGGGATGCAGTCATATAGCGTGGATGTGGTTGTTACAGTTTGGGTTGTAGTTGTTGTTAGCGTTAGTATGGTGATATTGTTTGTAAGGGATATGAATATGCCTATGGCTATAATGGTGGCGAGGGCTATGTTTGTTACTTCTTTTAATCGGCTCAACTACATGTGTTAGTGGCTGGGGACTAATATACTTAAACTTATTAGACTGTGGCTAGTTGAAATATACGGTATGACGTGGAATGTTGTAGTAGTTCTTCAGAGAGGCGATGGAAGTAAAGAGATATACCTGTATGAGGACGTTAATATAGTAACTAATGAAGGAGATAAATACTATGCACAGAAAGCGGCTGGGGAGACACCAACAAACAACTTCAACACTATGTATCTGGGGAACGGAACACAGCCCACATGGTCAAAGACAAGCAATCATGGGACTTTGGCGGGGTTGATTTCGGGTTCCGCTAAAACTGTTGCCACGGGCTATCCTAAAACAAATGATACCGACCCTGATAACACAGGTGGCGGTGTTGATGTTGTTACTTGGAAGTTTTCATGGAGTAAGACAGATTTTTCGGCCACAGGGATAAACCAAGCGGATATAAGCGTGGCAAGCGCAACATCTACTTCTCCAATACTTACGGGCTTTAACATGACTGCATTTGACAAAACATCAAATGATACTTTAACAATATTCGTGAACCATAGCTTCGAGGGAGTGTAAATTGAGGGTTGATAAGGTTAAGGCGAAGGAAAGGGTAGTTGTTATAGTATCTGGGAAGAAAATATTTGATAGTGGTGGATGGTTGAGGCGGATATGGAATGTCATCAATCCCTCCTCAAAGACCAGATAGGGCGGACTACTATATCATTAAAGATGTATGGGTAGATGATGGTGTTTCTGGGAAGGATGTAGTGATAGAGGTTCAGGGAGTTAGAGGCGATGGGAGCTACTGGGTAACGGGGTTACAGGTAAGGATACCTAAATCAAGTTTCGACTCTATGAAGCCGCAGGAAATCCTATCCCTTATACAGTCGAAGGTTGCGGAGAATGAGGCGGAGTTGGATAGTGCTTATGTTAGGGCGTTGGAAAATGATGCGCTTACCGATGTTTTGAAGAAGGATAGTAGGGTAGGTGGGTTGATAGGAACCCGAGTTGATTATAGAAAGATAGATAGAGAGAAGGTGTAAAGATTGCCGGCAACAGCCGCACAAGTATTCGGCCCGACGACGGTTGACCCCGGCTTCACCACTACTGGCGAAAAGACTTTGTTGAACATGTCCACGACGTTGCCGGCTGGTGGGAAGAATGTAATAATCGTTACGATGGGGAAAACTAGCTCCGTAGATTCGGTGGCACAGGGAACATACAGGATATATAAGGGTGCAACATTACTATATGAAAGTAAAATCTCCGGCGAATATTTTAATTATCTTAGAACTCGGGCAACGCCAGTCTTGTTAATAGCTGTTGATACATCTCCAGCGGGTAATGATACTTATGTTTTCAAAATAAATATTACTACAGCCGGGACTACCTCTGGCTCAGTCCATGTTCAAGGCATCGTAATCAAAACAAGCGATGCTGTATGGGGATACAATACCACTGGTGTATCTATAGCTAGTGGTGAAACCGCTACAGTTACAAGTATATCAACGAACTACCCAGCTAATTCTAAAGTCGCTCTGGTCGCTATGGCACATGCTTCTGTCACACCAAACTATACTGCACTGATAAGTGGAGGGAATATTAAATTGAAATCTGGGGCAACAATTGTTTCGTCGAATCAATTTAGTGTTGGTGCATACGGCGAGAGTTATCCTTTATGGGTTAGCTTGGCATATCTCGACTCACCTACGTCAAGTACCCAGACATACTCCCTTGAGGTTACAAATAATAGCGGTTACACCCTCACTTTTTATGCTGAAATAGTGGCGTTCACAGTTAGCTCTGGCAGCTTTCTTGATACTGGCTCGGTAGCTCTTACCAACGGTTCACAGGTTACTGTTGGAAACCTTTCAACCACATTAACCGGTGATGTGGTGGTAATAGGATTAGCGGCGGTTGAGAACACAAGAACCTCAAATGTAACAGCATTTAACGCTGGGGATGTTGTTTTGCAGAAGAATAATTCGACGACGGGGCAAATAAGTAATTTGGTTGGTTGGGTTCTTTATTCAACGTCTGGTTATTATGGTAGAAGCGGTATACTTCCATTATTCAGACTTGACACAGCCGTAACCAATCCATCATACCAAATAAAGATGACAGCAAGAGCAAACGGAATTAATGGTGAGGCGAAGATACTGGCGTTTTCATTGGTTGCGGGAGTTGACATAAAGAAGGTGTTTGGTGAGACGTTACGATTGTTGGAGAATATTATATTGAGGAGAGGTCGTTTTAGGCGTATTGCTGAACAGATTAACTTACTTGAAAATATTGTTTTGTCAAGGATGTGGCTAAGGGTTCGGGGTGAAACTATTAACTTGGTTGATGCTTTTCAACGGTCTGCGAATAAGTTTAGACAGGCATTAGAGGGATTAAATATTTTTGAGTCGTCTTGGTTAATCAGAGGCCGTATTTTACAAATTTCGGAGATGGTTAGGATTTCAGAGATAGTTGCAAGGGTTAGGCAAATGTTTAGAGAAGTGGTTGAGGATATTAATTTAAACGAGGTGATATTGATTTCCCGTGGGGTTGTTAGGGTATTTGGGGAATTTGTTAATTTGTTGGAGAATGTTGTCAGGTCAAGGATAATTAATAAGGTTGTGAGTGAAACAGAGAGGTTGGTTGAATCATTTGTATCAGTTTTAGGTAAGGTGGTTGGGGTTATTGAAAGTGTTAGGATATTAGAATCAACTTTATTATCCCGTATGTGGGTTCGGATAAGCAATGAGTTGGTTAGGGTTTCAGAGGTGTTTTCAAAGCATATAAGTATGGTTAAGACTATTACTGAACAAGTAAGACTTTTAGAGACATTCAAAGTTTTAAGTAGTAAGTTTAGGGCGATTGCTGAAAGCGTAAGTATTGGTGAGGCATTTAATAGTTTTAGGGGCGCCGTAATGCAGGTGGTGGAAATTGTGAATATTAGTGAGGTTAGCTCCAGATTGAGTAATCTGTTCCGCTCTGTTGTAGAAAGTGTTAGAATTGGGGAGTTTGTTATGGGAGTTAGAAATATGTTTATTCGAGTATTGGAAGGCGTGAATGTAATAGAGTCTATTACATCGTCTAGATTTTTAGCAAGGGTTAGGAATGAGTTAATAGAGGTTGGTGAATTGTTTTCGGGCTTTATAGGCCGCGTAGAGGTGGTGGTTGAAAATGTTAGGATAATTGAGGCATTCTTGTTATCCGTTTTCAAGACTTATATAAAGAGGCTGAAGTCTGTCTTAAGGGGGATGACGAGAAGTAATTTAATGGGTTCATCTAAAGGTGGTGAGCCATGACTATTTCAGAGCTTGGGATGTATAGGGGTTCTACTAAATACTTGAGACTTGAGATAAGGGATAAAGACGGAAACATGGTTACAATAGATACTTCGAGACTTTCCTTGTATGTTTACAGGCCTGATGGTAGCGTCATGGCTACCTATACTTCTGGGTTTGACCCTCAGCCGGACGGTTCTGTCATAAGAAGTCTTACAATTCCTTCTAATGAGCCAACCGGTATTTGGCGGGCTGTGTGGAATTATACTGATACTAGTGGAAATACTTTTGTAGAGGAGACTGTGTTTGTTGTTAGTAATCCTGAGAGGTGATTAGGATGGGTTACTATACTACTGTTGCGGATGTTGCGGCTTTGATGGGGCAGACTGTGGGTAGGTTTAATGAGGATAGCCTTCCCGCGAAAGAGATTGTTGAAAAGATTATTTCGATGATGGAGGACTATGTTGATATTTACTGTAAGACATCGTGGCGTGAGAGAAAAAGGTGGGAAGACCCAGACATGAATAGTGTTTCAGGCGGGTATGAGTATCACAGGGTTCAGCGAAGGATGTTTATGGGGTTCTCGATTTTCGGCAACTCGGTTTTCCTTAACAGGCGTAAGGTGTTGCCCTTTGACATAACTAAAGGGGATAGTTTGCAGGTGTTTGACGGTAACGGGTTTCAGGAATGGCTGGGTAGTAAGATTGAAGGCGAAGACTTCTGGGTAAACTATGATAGCGGCATCATTTACTTGAGGCGTTTCTTTTCCTATGGAAGGTTTGAGGGGCCGATGGTGCGTGTGAGATATAGGTATGGTGGCGGGGTTGTGCCGGGCGATATTAAGTATGCTACTTCACTGCTTGTGTTATGTCATATTATTGAGAGTGGGGATTGGACTATACTGCTCCCAGAAGGGGCTAACAATATCGTGAACGCTACAAATAAGGTGTCTATGTGGCGTGAGAAGGCTCATGAAATATTAGATAGGTATAGGGAAGTGTTGGTCGTTGATACGAGTTAGCATCTCAAGAGAGGATAATAGGCGGTTCTTTGAGGATGTGATACGGGCGGTTGGGGATAGGTTGGTCGAGTTGATGAAGGAAAATCTTGAGGAGAGGGATGCTATTGCAACAGGTTATCTCTATAATTCTTTTAACGTGGTTGTTGAGGGGGAAAGCGGAGTTGTGAAAAATGATGCTCCGTATAGTTTGGTTTTAGAGGTTGGCTGTGTGCCACACAGACCTCCGTATGATGAAATACTGAATTGGGTATATGTTAAGAAAAAGGAGACAGGTGAGTTGGCGGAGACATCGGCTTGGCGGATTGTTAGAAAGATTGAGAGGGAAGGTTATGAGGGAAGGTTTTATGCGAGGGATGCGTTGAGAGAGGTGGTTAGCCGTGGCGGCAACCTATGACCCAGTAGAAGAATTCTATGCCATGATAACCTCGGCATTTAATTGGGTGGACTTTAACGTTAACGTGATACGTGCTTATGAGTATAAGAATATTGATTTGCGTGTTGGCGATTACTTGGTTATTGAAGGGGCTACGGAGAGAGACGAATTTCTGGGTATTGGTGGGATGGAGTTTGTTAGATACATTACGTTAGGTGTCTCTGTTAGGACAGCGGAGTCAAGGGCAAGGGTTAGGGAGATAACCGAAAAGTTGCGGGATGTTTTGCGTAGGAAGGAGAATTGGGATATTGGCGGTAGGTTGATGTTGAATGTCCGTATATCGAGGCAGGTGGATAGGAGCGATATTGAACGGGGCATTTACTCACAGTTTTTAGAGGTGGAGTGGTTTGAAATCGAGAAAAGAACTTGACTTTGAAGAGGCGAAGGCGGCATTATTCCTGCTGTGCGATATATGTAAAATCCCATTCCCTAATGTTAAGAAGATTGACGCATCTGGGTATGAAGCGGAGTATACGGCTATGGAAGTGAGGTTTAAAGAGAAAACCGATTTTGACGCAGTTGTTCATGAATGGTTACATCATGTTTTCAGGGTTGTGTTTCTTGAAAAGATAGGGTTTGGTGAAAAGGATGATTATACTTTGGATGACGCAGATAACTATGAGCATCGGGTAATTATTTTCCTTGAGCCGATTTTGGCGAGAGAGGTTTCCAAGCTTTATAAGAAAGTCGTGGAGAGTTTAAAGAGGGATAGGTAATGTCATCGGTTATGACCGCGAGGACGGGTTTATTTGGATATGTGAAGTATGGCTGGGAATCTACTTTTAAAGGTGGAGCGACGACAAGAGATAAGGTTTTTGGTCGTGGGCAACGTGTTACATCCATTACTAGAAATGAGAACCCAGAAAAGATATATGAGCTTGGCTCTAGGCCGTCAAAATATATTGCGTTTAAAGCGTTTGAGGGGACAGCGAGTTTTGACTTCTTCCTGTCTAATCCTTGGTTGTTTAAAGCTGTGATGGGTTCAGTATCAACAACTGGGTCAGGGCCATATACCCACACCTATACGGTTGCAAATCTTCCTGTCAGCATGGAGATTGAGGCGGCTTTTCAGGGAAGTGGGGGTAATGTTGTGAGGCTTTTGCGTGGTGCGGTTGTGAATACTTTTTCTTTGACGTCTTCGGTTAATGAGTTGGTTAGATGTAGGTTGGATGTCTTATATGCCGATGAAGCATCTGATTCTTTAGGAACTGCGATTGTTGATACTTTTGACCCCATGGTCTTCCAGCATGGGACATTGGAGATACCTACAGGGACGGTTGTGGGAGAGGTTCAGAGCTTTGACTTAACTATTGCGAATAATGCGTTGATGGTTTGGGGGTTAGGGGATATTAAGCCGTCTTCCGCGGTTTGGCAGAACTTTGACCCTACGGGCCGTATATCGGTTACTATGAAGGATAGGACATTCCTTGACAGGTTGAGGAATACAACTGCAACAGGTAAGTTGGTTTTCAATTTTTCGCCAACCCATCAAATTATATTTAACTTTGACACTATTGGGTATGGTGAACATACTGTTGGGGTTGAACCTAATGCTTTGGTGGTCGAGGAAGTGCCGATACTGATACAGGGACTTACTAATATTCAGGCAATCAATAACGTGGCGAGCCATCCATGATTTGCGATATATGTAAGAAGTATGAGGCGATATACGAGTGTCTGGGATGCGGTCAAAAGTTATGTTTAAATTGCGAGGATGAATGTAGAGTAGAGGTGGATGAGGATGCCGAATCTGAGAAGGGAGAAGGTTGAGATAGAGTATAATGGCGCTAAATATGAATTCTATGTTAAGGAATTAACTGTGAAAGATTACTTGGAGGCTGTTAGGGCTGGAATAGGTAATCAGGGTAAGATAAGAGCTGTTGTTGGCGAGCCGGCGGTCTTGGATGTGGACATTGTATCATATACTCTTGAAGTTGTTAAGAGAAGTGTAGAGAGTTTTGGGGAATTTGTTTCGGTAGAAAATTTGCCACAAGCGATATACATCAAATTGGCGGAGAAGGCGATGGAGTTAAATCCCTTTCCTGCGTTCTTTTCAGGTTGAGACAGAGGCGGTATTATCGGACCCAGAGTCATTGAGGTATATTCCTTATGCTTTGGCGGGGCTTTTGTTTGGCTGGACTGTTGATGACGTGGATAGGTTAGGTGTCTATACATTTTCTAGGATTTTAGGTGTTGGAATGGCTTTGTGGAAGGAAACCAACATTTTAAATATATTAGGGAAGGCGTTAAAGGGGATGGGTAGAGGCATATGAGCCAGAGGGATTATAGACTAGTGATTAGATTGGATATTGACAGACAATCACTAACTAATTTGGCGGAGAAACTTAACGAGGCTGTTCAGAAGGCATTTGGGAAAATTTCTAAACAACTTGGTGGAGTGGGTAGAGTAGTAAGCGTTGCTGATGGACGGACTATTACTTTACTTACTCAAATTGCTAATGAAGTTTCTGCGTTGAACGGAAACATATCAAGGCTAATTAGAGTTTCAGGAAGGATTGGAGTTAGAAAGGCCGGAAGTAGGAAAGATGAGGAGGATGAAGAAGGGGACAGAGATATTTTCTCAGTAATTAAGAAAGTTGTTGCAGGAAGAGGTGGTGGATTGATGGGTCTAGGAACATTCGGAGCAATTATAGGGATTTTTTCAGCTATTGGAGAGAAAATTATTGACTTGCTTGAAGCATTGGTTAGGAAGGGGGCAGAGTTTAGTGGAATATTTAAATCAACATTTAAACTACTTGATGTTGGAATATCTTTAATGTTGAAACCCATAGCGGATATTTTCGGATTGTTGTTTAGACCTTTGGCGAGACTTTTACTTCCTGTTGCGTTGTCTTTGAATAAGCTTTTAGAACCTTTCATAAAAAATGCTTTGGATGCAATTGATAAACTATTTGGTAAAGGTGAAGAACAGGGTGGGGCTAAATTCTTTACTCCCGAAGGGAGGCAAATAGGGACTGTTGGAGAAATTGACCTTGGTAAAGTATCTGAAGATTTGAGAGATAAAATTAAACGGAAGATTGAGGAAACAATTGATAATATTTTAATGTATGTTCAAATTTTTGGGGGGCCGTCTATATTTGGCGCTATCGCTGGGATAGGTAGATGGATATGGGATTTTGTGAAAGATAAAGGCGGCCCGATAATTTTAGATGTGTTTTCAAATATCGGTAAATGGTTTGAAGAAAATTTCGGGGCCAAGATAGGACCACTCTTTCAGGGCGGAGTTATGGGGCCTATCCAATCTTTTGTTGGTTGGGTTAGTGAAAATTGGGGCAATATTGAGAAAATGCTTGGTGGGGCGTGGGATGGGTTGGTTAAGTGGTTTGAAGGGGTTAAGGAGGGTATTGGTAAGACACTCGGTCCTGTTTGGGATAATTTATCTAAAGTTTTTGACAACATTAAGGATACAGTATCTAAAACATTAGAGCCTGTGTGGAATAAGATTAAAGAGGTTTTTGGCGGCGCATGGGATACTTTAACTAAAATCCTTTCGCCTGTGTGGGATACTATTAAAGATGTTTTCAGCTCTGTTAAGAAAATTTTAGATGAAAATTTTACTCCGGTTTGGAACACTATTAAAGACGCCTTTGAAGATATAAAGAAAAAAATTATAGATGTAATTTCGCCGTCTTGGGAAAGCTTGGTTAAATTCTTTTCCCGTCTAGGCTCCATTGTGTCAAAACTCCTTGCCAGAGACTTTGTTGGGGCTATTCAAGAGTTGTCTGAGATGTGGCGTGGGCAGTTTGGTTTGACGGTTCCAAGGGCTGGTCAATACTTTTTAGAAGCAGGAGAACTGGTTTTATCTAGGTCTGATGTTATGAGGTTGGTGTCGGCTTTAGGAATTAGTGGTGGTGGCAATACTTTGAACGTCTCTGTTACTGTTACTGGGCCCATTTATGGGGTGTCGGATTTGGATGATAGGATTAGGAGAGTTGTTCAAGGTGAGGTCGGGAACATCCTATATGATATTCAGAGGCGAGGTGTTAGGTAGTGTTTGTGAAGCTTATTAAGGCGCAGGGAGTAACTTCAAAAACCTATACAGCGAAGCGGAATGTAAGTCTTAAGGTAAGTAGAAACAGAGAAATCTTCTCTATTAAAGTCCCAGACCAGAATGAATCAACTCTCGTTGATATAGGTGGGGCAGAGGGAATTATTACTGTTGATTTTGACATGGTTGATGGGGATACGGAGACAGGTGTTAGTCCGGCGGATATTATTTCTCAACTTGCCTATCTCTACGACTATGTTCATGGTCAGTCATCTCAGGGCGGGGATAAGGTGCAGGTGTGGGATGATGCAACTATGAGGTCGGAATTTGTTGGGAAGTTTGTCGGGTTTGAATTTTCATGGGTTACTCCCGGAAGTCCGACGATAGCAAAGTGTAGTGTTAAGTTGTTGGTTGGTGGTCAGATAGTATGATGCAGTTAATTGTAGCTGGGGCGGCGGTTGGTTCAGCTTATGTTAAGTCTATCGAGGTTGAGAAACAGGAGAAGAGGGGTGCGGATAGTTGTAGGTTTATGGTGTCGAAAAATGTTAGTGTAAGTGTTGGGGACGACTGTAAGGTAAAGGAATTAGTTGGAAATACTTACATTTTCGGCGGTAAAGTTGTAGAGGTGTCTAAAGGCTATGGTGGGTTTAATTGTGTTGCATTAAGCTATGGAAAGGTTTTTGACGAGATACGCGTATTTCCTTCAATTGTATATGTGAATTTAAGTCCAGAAATTATTGTTAATGATTTGAGGTCGAAATATTTTAGTGATTTTACTTTGAACTATGTGGCCTCCGGTGTTACAATTGGGAGATATGAGGCAACAGGTACAATAAGCGAGAACCTGAAGATATTGGCGGATATTGCGGGCTTCGATTTTTGGACAGAGGTTTCAACCAGTGGTGCGAAACAGCTATACTTTAGACCCGCCAACTCCAATCTTGGAAGAACACTATACTTGGGCAAGGTTGGCGTGAACAATCCTAATGCGTTTAGGGAGAGCTTTGAAACTGATGATAGCCAGTTGTTTAATGCTGTAGAGGTTTATGGACGTGGAAAGAGTGAGAACGTTTATTATAGGTGGGACTCTACTTATGAAAATGCTTCTTACTATTTTGCTAGAACACTGTCATCGGTTGGCGTTACTTTGCGAGATGTGAGTTTGAAAGAAGGCGTTGATTACATATATAACATTGATTCAAAATTTGTTAACTTAAATACTTTAACCGGAGCAACATCTACAAATACTTCGAAGGTGGAAATAACTGGGGTTGCAGATGTTACGCCTTTAGGTTATGGAGAAAATTCATCATCAATTTCTACATATGGCAGGAGGTCTGCGGCTGTATTTCTTGATAAAGAAACCTCGCAAGCAGATATTAATGCATTTGTTAATAAGTTCTTATCCCTTTACTCTAATCCTCGTCTAACTCTTAAGGTTAAGAAACCGGGGTTGGATTTCGGTATTAAGAATGGCGGGTATGTTACTGTCTATGACCCGTATCTCGGAATTAGTGGAGCTACTTATGTTGTGCGGGTTGTTAGGTGGAAGTATCCTGAAGGCGTTACCGAGATGGTGTTGGCGCAGTTTGAGCCAGAGCTATATGATTTCCAGAGGGATACGAGGTTCAGGGTTGAGTCGGCATCAAAGTCTTATGTCCAGATACGTGATATTGGGATAGTGGAGAAGAAGTTTTATCTATCAGGTTCTGGGACAACGTTTACGTTGGAAGAGTTGCCGCAAAACATAACATCTGGATATGCTGAGAAATTGCCGGGTTCGCCTCCTGCTTGGATTAGGTTAAGGTTGCAGGTTATCGGTTCAACCACTACGGATTATAACACAATTTACACAGCGCCGACATACATCTATGATACTTCAACCGCTTCTCCTGTCAGGGCATATTATATGTCTCCTTTTAATGTGAGTGAAAAATTGGCTAATGCGTCTAATCAAATAACTTTGAACGTGCAATTTTATATAAGAAACAACTATTCAAGCTCGACCGAATTCATAATTGGGCCATCATCCACATCAACAGCGTACTTTTTCACTACTACGGTTAGTGGGGTATCTAAAATGCTTGCCACGACTATTGGTGGGGTTCTTTATGTATCAATTGATTTAAGTGATTATGGGCATCGGTTGCATTGGTCAACTTCTAATCCATCCCACTTGTTTGGGTTTGGGTTTAAGAAAGTGTAAGGTATAGAAATTTTTATCTATAATTTTTCAAAGGATTTAAATATCATGAGGTTTCTAATAAAAGTAGATGAAGTGTAAAATCTTTGACGTGGAACTGGGTAAAGGCGAGATGTTGATGGTGGAGCCGCTTGGGGACATGCACTATGGGAACCCCGCCTTTGTGTATGAGAAGTTTAGTGAACGGGTTGAGGCGATAAAGAAGGACAGTAACAGGTATTGGATTGGGATGGGAGACTATATTGATAACATACGGCCTTACCGTGGTGGAATGGTTGATAAGAGGTGGACTACTGAGTTGTTGAAGGGTATTGGGGATTGGGATGAGCAGTTAAGTGGGTTGTTGGATTTGTTTGAGCCTATTAAGCATAAGTGTATCGGTCTTCTCTGGGGTAACCATGAGTGGGCTACTATTACAGCGAAGGAATTTAGTGATAGGGTTTGTTGGCCGCTTGGTGTTGACTTCCTTGGCGGTAGGTGTTTTGTGTTGTTGCGGATAAAGAGTAAGGGTAAGGTTGTTGGGGAGTATGCAATATTCGCTATTCATGGACACTATTCGGGGACAAGGGTTGGCGGGGCTTTGAATAGGTTACAGGATTTGGCTAGAATATATGACGCGGATGTTTACTTGATGGCTCATACTCATTCAAAGGCTTTTCAGACAGAGCATCGTGTATCGGTAGAGGTTAGGAACGGTAAGTATGTGGTTTCGGAGCGGCCTGTGATATATGCTTTGACAGGTGGGTTTCTTGACCCCAACAATTTGGCGGTTGAACAATATTTTGACAAACATCCACTTCCCAGAAGCATAAGGGTTGGGACTGTTACTATTGGAATAGACCCTTGGAGGGGGAAGATACATGGGTTCGAGTAGGAAGTTGTTGAGGCCGTCAAGTATTATAGAGGTGATGGACAGGATGGTGAAAGAGGCTGGAGCGGAGTATGTTGGGCCGATGGTTAGAGAGGAAAAGGTTAGGTTCACAAAGTATCAGCTGACTGTTTATGACTGCATTAGGAAAAATCCGGGTATATGGCATAATGAGTTGGAGAGGCTTGTTGGCCGTGGTGCGAGTGATGCGGCATATAAGTTATACAAGTATGGTATCGTCAATATTTCCCGTGAAGATGGCCGTGTTAGGTATTATGTGGTAGGTGATGGGGTTGGTGAAGAAAGGAAGGATTGAGGTTATTGATGGCGTGGAGTATGAGATTAAAGGTAGGGCCCGTTACTGCGATGATTTCCGTTTTTGTAGCAGGTGTCAGGATTGGATTAGGCGGGTTGATTTGAAGCCGATTGAGCGATGCCCGAGGTGTAGGACTTATTTGAGAGGTATAGGTATTGGCGGAGGCGTAAAGAGATATATAAACCTTGATATAGATATTGATGGGTAGGTCTGGGAATGGGGTTGATTGACGTAGTTAAATCTGTGTTTGGGGTTGGGAAGCCGAAAAACATGATGACTTTACGTCCTACGGAGCTTGATTCATGGACTCGTGGGGCCGCGGATATTGCGAAGATGCCGATTATCCCATTTGTTGGCTATAGGTTTGTGAGCGAGATATACATGTATTCCGATTTGTTGAAGACGATTATACGGTCTTTGGTTCAGGAGACGTTTAGGAAGGGGATTACTATTGTGCCGCGGTTTGTTGTGAAGTGTAATATTTGTGGCACCGATTATGATACGAAGGTTGAAAAATGTGAGGTATGTGGAAGCGATAGTTTGAGGCCGCCTAATTATTTTGAGAGGGAGTATCTGGAGAAGTGGTTGAATGATGTTAATTTCAATGACCAGAGCCTTATCGAGGTGTTGCAGGACGTTGATACTGACTTGAACATTTATGACAACGCCTACTTGGCGGTTGTAAAGAGATATTTCTATAATGACGAAGGAGAGATTGTTGGTTCCGAGGTTGTAGAAGTGTTAAGAGCGAATCCCGAATACGTGATGCTGGTTATAGATAGAGAGGGAAGGCCTGCGAGGACGGATGACGGTAAGGTGGCGATGTTTTGCCTCGAGCATAGGGACAGATATGTTACCTTGCTTCCAGAGCAGGTTGAAGGTGCGAGGTGTACTGTTTGCGGTAGGAAGCTTTACCCTGTCTACTATACGGTTGGGAAGTGGAGCCAAGGTGGGACAGTTTGCTATACTAATGGTGAGATTTTACATATCAAAAAATTCACTCATGGGTTGGGTTATGGGGTATCCCCAATATTCTCTGTTTGGATGAAGGTTTTGACTTTGATTAAAATGGACTTCTTTATCTTGACGGCATATCATTTAGAGAGGCCGCCTAAAGGTGTGTTGGTTTTACGTGGTCAGATGGAGAGCATTCAGAAAGCATGGCATAAGTTGCAGGAAGAGGCGAGAAATAACCCACACATGATTTATCCTTTTGTTGTTGAAGGGGCTGATAAGGCCCCAAGGATTGCGGAATGGATTGATTTGTCTTTTTCAGCGAAGGATATTGAATTTATACAGTATCGTGAAGAAATAAGACGCACCGTTGGAAGTCTCTGGGGGGTGATGCCCATTTTCCAAGGTGATGCGAGTGCTGGGGTTGGTTTAGCTAATGAGGGTTTGCAGATTGTTGTTACTAATAGGGCTGTGGAGAGGGAGCAGACGTTGTTTAATGAGAAGGTGTTGCCGTGGCTGATGCGGCAGATGGGAGTAAGTGATTGGGAGTATCAACTCATCCCGAATGAGGGAAGGGATGTTGTGGCAAGGATTCAAAGAGAGACTATGAGGATTGCGAATGCGGAGCGGATGGCGGCGTTGGGGTATAAGCCTGTGGCGGTTAAGACTGATGACGGGATTGATTTCTACTATGAGGTTGGTGGGAAGGAGATAGGTGAAAGTGAGAGGTCGGGATATATTGCGTCAAAGGTGTATCAGGAAATCCCAGAAAGGGAGATACCGCGTTATGAGGGCGAACCCGAGCATGGTAGGCCGAGGACGGATGAGCAGAGGTTTGAAGGCGAGGAATTGGGTAGGCGGCCTAAAGGTGGGGATGTTACTCTTGGGTTTGATGATGATTTGAGGAAAGCTTTAGATACATATTCTACCATGCTTGATGATTCAGATTTTGAGATTATCAAGGTGGGTTGGCAGTTAGGTGTTAAGAGGTATGCGAAGGAGCAGAGGATTGCTGGGGTTGTCGGGTATGAGGAGTGGGAAGGTTATGAGGGGCTGGGTAGGGAGAGGTCTTTACAGTTAAATGATTTTCTATGGGACATGGCTTTTAACAAAAAACGGTTTGACCTAGACGAATTAAAGAGGGAAGTTGTTAAGGAATTCGGTATTGATGAAAAACAGGCGGAGAACATTATCCGAACCGAATTTGCAAACATTTTCAACAAGATGCGTGAGTGGGCTTATCTTGAGAAGACGAAGGTTAGGAAGTTTAGGTGGGTTGCGAAGGCGGATGCGTGTGAGAAGTGTAAGGCGGTTGAAGCGGCATCTAAAATTGGGCTATCTTTGGAAAAGCTGAAGGAATTGATAAAGGAGTATGGCGGTAAATATGCTAGGGAGTGGAGTATCCATCCACAGTGCAGGTGTAGCTTTACCCGAGCAAAAGGTTCTGTTAAGGGATGGGAGAGGGTTTGAAGATAGTTTTTGTGGATAATAGGTTGGCGCTTGACCATGCCTTGAGGTTGGCGAAAGAGGGGCATGATGTCTATTATTTCCATGAGTGGCGTTACAGGTATGGTAGGGTTGAGGACATGATTGGTATCGGGTTGCATGATAGGTTGATTGTTATTCCTGAAATATGGGATTACGTGGATGATGCCGATTTGGTTGTTATAGCGGATGTTGGTTATGGCGGTCTTGGCGGATACTTGAGAGGGTTGGGGTTGTCTGTTTTTGGCGGTAACGAGTTTGGCGATAGTCTGGAGAACTCGAGGCTTTATGCGGCTTCTGTGATGGACTCAATAGGCGTGAACCATCCCAACTACTATGAGGCGGTTGGGGTTGAGAAATTGATGGATTTGGCTGAAAGGTTGGATTATGACTTCTTCCTTAAAGTGGATATGTTGCGTGGGAATATGGAGACGGCGAGGATAACAAGTAGAGAGAAGTTGTTGGCGGTATTGAATGATGCGAAGTTTGGGCCGTTCCAGAGCAAGATACGTTTTATTTGTAGTGAGCCTGTTGAAGGTATTGAGTTAGGCGTTGATGCGTGGTTTAACGGCCAAAGCTTTGTTAGGCCGTATCATTTTGGGAATGAATGTTTTGATGGAGAAACTGAAATACTTACAGAAATGGGATGGGTAAGGTTTGATGAGTTAGAGAGACACATTAATGATGGTATTCGTGTTCTATCTATGGATTTAGGTAGCGGACTCTGTGAGTATGTGCCTATAAGGAGATTTATTAAATATTGGTATGATGGGCCGATGATTTATCACAAAAACGGAAGCTTTAATTTCTTGGTAACGCCCAATCATAAATTCTACGTTAGGAATCAATTTGATTATTATTCTTATTCTGGCGGGTTGAGAAAATCCTTTAGAGGTTGGAGAGAAATGTCTATTTCTGAAATTATAAAACAGAAGCGATACTTTTACGTTCCGAGGAGGGTAAGGTTACAGAGAGAAGATATTAAATATGTTGAGATTGCGGGGAATAATTATGACGCAGATAACTTCTTTAGGTTAGTTGCATGGGTTTTAGCGGAAGGACATTTAGTATGGAATGTAGATAAGGGGACTTATTGTATATTTATTGTTCAATCTAATAAAAAGCCCGAAAATGTGAATAGGATAAGCTTCATACTAAAAGATTTAGGTATAAAATATAGCGCGTATGACTGGAATGGGGATAAGACGATATTTTACCTTAGTGGGAAGGAGCTTATTGGATGGTTTAAAGATAATTGCTTTGTTTCTGAGCCATATATTTCCAATAATAAGAAATTGCCTGAAATAATAAGGCGGGCCTCGCCAAGGCAGATGAGACTATTTTTAGAAGAATATGTTTTGGGTGATGGTCATAGAGAGGGAAACGGTAGGATGAAAATATTTTCAGTTAGTAAGAATTTAATAGATGGAATTCATGAAATTCTAATATTGTCCGGCAATTTCGGTGTTATTCATGAAAGAAAGGTAACCCATTGGGTAGGTAAAAATGAAATAATTTATATCTTAGATATTTCAACAAGAGAGGAAGATTTGGGAGATAGGATATATCCGAGTAAATCATCTATAATTAATTATTCTGGGTTTGTATATGATGTCGAAGTAGAGCCTTGGCACACAATTTATGTTAGGAGAAAGGGACATCCGTTCTGGAGTAGTAATTGTAAGGGGACTGGTTGTTGTTTCGGTAAATGGGTTGAGGAAAGTGTCTGGGATGATGTTCTTGATAGGTTTGAGACAGTTTTGAGGGGAAGGTATTGGGGGACTATTAGTTTTGAGGCAATATATGACGGGGAAGAATTATACGTGTTGGATGTTACAAGCCGATTTGCCAAACCTGCTGGAGCTTTACAATATTTTTCCGTGGATAACTATGGTTCCGTTTTGCGGTCTGTGGCGGCTGGGGAAGATTTAGAGATTAAGCCGAAGGCGACTTATACCGCGCAGGTGTCAATAGATTTCTCGGAGACGGAGAAATGGTGGTGTCTTGGTCAACTTCCCGATAATGTTGTGGTGAGTGAATATGCGCAAGGGATTGATGGGGATGTGTGGATATATAACAGGGATGAGACGCATAACTTGGTTCACTACTTGGGGGCTGGGGATGATTTGGATAGGTTGTTGATGGATGTGGATATTGGTGCTTTCAAAATGGCTAATAGGCTGGGTTTAACTTATTCTTCTTACGGGGTTAAGCGATTTATCGAGTTAAGAGAAGATTTTAGGAAGTATGGTATAGACTTTTAAGACCGTGTTAATCTTTTTTATCGGCATGCCGAAGCCTTTTGAGATACTGAGTGAGGATGACAGGATTGTTGCGGGATGGGCTAGTGTGGAGATACTTGATTCCCAAGGCGATATTATCCCAATTGAGGAAATTGAGCGTGCGATGTATGTTTTGATGGATAGGGGCGGTCAAATACTATACGGTCATGGGAATAAGCCGATTGGTAAGATTTTGAAGTGGGAGATAAGGAAGCATCCCGAAGCGAATGCTAACGGGTTATGGGTTGTGGCGAAAATATACAAGGACTATCCTTTGGACGATGAGGTATGGCGGCTGGTGAAAGAAGGGCAATTGAAGGGATTTAGTATTGGTGCGCAGGGTAGGAAGGAGAAGCGGGTTTTGAAGGATAAGTCTGTCAACCTTCCAGATAGCGTTAATGTTGTTAGGGATTTGAACTTGATGGAGATAAGTATTGTGCCAACCCCAGCCAATCCTTTGGCAACAATCGAGCAAGTGAACTATATAGCGAAAGGCGCGGATGGTGGCGATAAAAAATTGGATTTGGATGCTATTCTTTCAAAGTATAAGATTGACAAGGCGGTATTTGATAAGACAGAAGGATGCGGTCTGTGTTATGAAATTTCTCAAATCATTAAGGATGTCGGGGATGTTGATATAGGTGTTAGGGTTTGGCGTGCGATGAAAATGATGAAGGGCTACATCCCCGAGGATAGGATGAAGAAACTTGTTGAATTGGCTGAAGAGGTTAAGAAATCAATTGATGAATTAAAAGAGTATGAGAGATGGGTTAATGAGAGGCGGGCTGAAGAAATCGAGGAATTCCATTCCCCGTATGACGAGTTTTGTGATAGGTTGGATAAGCAGTTGGATGATTTGTGGAAGGAGTTGGTTGATATTGTTAAGCCTTTCGGTAAGTGGGATAGTTTTAATGACTGTGTAAGCGATATGAAGTCGAAGGGGTATAGTGAGGAGAGCGCTAAACGGATTTGTGGGTCTTTGCAGGCTAGGCTTGAAGGTAAGGGTCTTGATTTAGACGAATTAATTGAGAAGGTTCAAACAAAGCTAACAGATTTTGGCTTCCCAGCATTCCCGAGGGGCGGTTGGCCGCGTAGGCGCAGGAGTGGCGGTAAGCAGACAAAGATGACAGAATATTTGAGGTCTCTTGAACCTATTGATGCCGTGGTTGAGGGGTTGGATGAAATTTGTAATAGGTTGGATGGCGTTGAAGGATATGAGCCTTTGCTTGCAATTATTGACTCGGTTTATGACTTGGCTAAAGCGATAAAAGAAAATGTTGATATTGTTAAGGATAAGAGACCTCCGAAGGAATGGTTTGACAGATGCGTTGAAAGGACAGGCAGACCCGCGTTATGCGGCTGGGTTTTCTACCATCACCTATATCCAACAAAGCCGGAAAGTAAAAGAGAGCCGGATGAGCCGCATACTCGTGAGGCGAGGGAAAGGAAGAGAAGGTGGTTAGGTGGTTGATTGTGATATTTGTAGATTTATTAGAATGCTTTATTCCTTATAATGTAGGTGTTTAGGTAATGCCTGAACATACAGAACCTGAAAAACCAATCGCAACTCCTGAAGAGGAGAAACCCCCGAAAAAGGTTGGCGAAGATGAGGATGTCATGGAGGAAAATATTGAGCGTATGTATAAGGCGATAGGTGAATTAACGGAGGCGGTAAAGGCTATTGCAACAGGGATTAAATCGGTTGAGGATACAAATCGCGGATTACTTGAGGCGGTTAAAGGTGAAATATCTACTTTGAAAGAGGAGTTTAAGAAATTCACAGCCGGGTTTAGCGATGCAACATCCGCTCATAAAGAGCAGGACAAATATCCAACAAGCGGGTCTCCTAAAAAATCTGAAACAGCAGAGGAAGTTACTTATCCGCCTAAAGAGTTGAGGGAGAGAGGTGCTGAGATGTTGGAGAAAAGTAGGGTTGAGTTTGTGAAAAGTGTTACAACTCCGCGGCCTTCTGGTCTTGCTAATGAAGGTGTTAAGAGGGATGGTGTATCGGAGTTGGTGAAGGGGATACTGTATGGTGGTGTCAAGCCGGGAGAGATTCCTCAGAAAGTTAGGGAGGTGTTTGGTGCATGAGTAGCGGTTTTGGTGCAAGGTATCTGACTCCGATGGACTTGGAGTATTTCTACACTGGTCAGCCGGGGCATCCGTTCACTCTACATGCCGAGCTACTTGACATGCTTGAGTTCCAGAAGGCGGCTGGGACTCTTGAGACGGCTACCACAGGTGTGTTTAACAGGATTTACGGCGCTTTGCTGTGGGCCCAGATGAACCAAGAGGCTAATGCGTTTGGGATGCTTCCGAAGACTACATGGGTTAGGAGTGGTTGGCGTGTTAAGACTGCGTTTGGTGTTACCGATTTCAGGAATACAGGCATAACAGAGACAGGCACTCTGCCTACAAGCTCAATTCCTGATATTGCTTTGGTGTCTGCCACTCCAAGAATTCATGTTAGAGTGTTTGATGTAACAGATGTTGTTGAGGCATTGGCGCAGGTGTCGAGTGATGATGTGTGGGGTGCGGCTCATCAGGTTAGGGCGGAGGTTGGTGTTGAGTTTGCGAAGCTGATTAACCAAGCTCTTCTTGCGAAGGTGTATGACCCTGCTACGAGGAATAACGTGGTTGAGACTTTGGACAGGATTGTGTCTAATGACGCGGAGTATAGTGGTGCGCAGGAGGGCTGGGAGGATGTGTATGGGATTGATAGGTCTACGGCTTCTTGGGCTAATGCGTATGTTGATTCTTCTTCGACTTTGAGGGATTTGACGGACTTCCTTATACGGAACCTGTTGATGAATACTAGGGCGAGAGGTGCTAATACTAATGTGCTTTTGACGGGCTATGATACCTATGCTGTGATTCAGGGTATTTACTTGACGTTTGCGAGGCAGGGTAATCCTATGACGGTTGATAGGGCGCAGTTCGGGGTTAACGGTATTACTACGGCTGAGGGCAGTAATATGGGTATTCAGATAGCGAAGCTGTATGATATTCCTTTGGTGCAGTCGGTTGATGTTGCGAAGGGTTCGGGTTCTGGTGAGATTAGCTATCTCTATGCTTTGGATACTTCAGACCCCGAGGGATATGGTTTCCCGAGGCTGGGTATTTCGGTGCTTCGGCCTGTTGAATACTTTGAGAGCAGGGATTACGTTGCGTTGAACAAGTTTGTGATACGTGGTGTGTATCGGTTTGTCGGGGAGACTGTTGCTCGGTTCTTATTCGGTCAGGGTAAGATAAGGGACATAAGGACTTAAGTCGGTAGGTGGTTTGGATGGCGACTGCTTCGAAGGTGGTTGGCGCGGGTTACGGGATTCGTGAGGGCAGGTTCTATGAGTGGAATATGAGTGTTGTGAAGATGGGGATTGTGGATATTTCCTTCGGGGCTTCGGAGAACTATGCTACTGGTGGCATTAACGTTGCAACCCCAATCAAATCTCTTTTCCCGGATATTCAGGATATTCTAGGTGTTGAGGTGCTGGGGCATAATGTTGGCGGCTGGGTTCCGAGGTATGATGTTTCTACTGGGAAGCTTCTTTTCTATGGTCAGGAGCCTACTAACACAACTACTGGTGTTATTTCTTTGTCGGAGATGGCTAATGGTTCAACCGCGATAAATGGTAAGACTGTCAGGGTTTTGTTCTTTGGTGTGTGATAGATGGATGATGATTTGCGGGAGATGCTTGCGAGGATTGATGAACGGGTTAAGGCTTTAGATATCCGTGTCAACCGATTAGAGAATAAGGTGGATTCAATTCATTCCTTTATTTTGAGGCGGAGTAATGGTTGGCGTGAGAAGGGTTTGGTTGTTGCGTTCATAAGTATAATAGTTGGACTGGTCGAGGTTATTAAGAGGCTGATGGGTCTTGGTTGATGTAAACGTCAGGTCTCACAGGGCTGGTAGGAAGGGGTTTGACTCTGGGTTTATTGATGTCTCGACGACTGAGGGGGACTTGGTTACCGGGGATGTGTATGTTTCCTCGATTTTTATATCCAATACTTCGGCCATTGCTGTAACAGTTACGTTGAAGGTGAACACATCGCCCGCGAAGACGTTTTACTCTAAATCCCTTGTGGCGGGAGGTGTGGATGTGTTGTTTTTCCCGGAGCCTGTGAGGTTTGAGGGCGGGATTAGAGGGGTTGCATCAGCGTCCGGGGTTGTCATAAATATAGCCGGTTATCAATAAATCTATACCCGCTCAATTATATCTATAACTATCAACCCATCTTCCCTATAACTATTATAGTGTTGTATGTGTAGGATGATTATGTTTAGAGAATAGTATAGTATATTACATGTATAGGTGTGGCTGGGTTGGGGTAGAATTATATCTAAATTTTTTTAATTATAAACATAGGGATTAAATATCCCCGCCAGAACGTAAATCCCGATATGGGGTTTGGAGAGAGAAGTGGTTTTCAGGGTTGGCGACGGTTTTTTGGTGCGAGGGTTGAACGGGGACTATTATGTGGAGAAGGGGTTTTGCAGTTGCTGGGCTGGGATGACGGGGAAGGTGTGCGTTCACAGGAGGATGGTGATGGATATGCCGGTTGAGTTGTTGGATGCGATTAAGGGGATGAAATATATCAAGTCGAGCATCGAGGGGTTGAATGAGGTGTATGGTGGATTTCTTTACAACTCGGATGAAATTGTTGCGATATATGGGAAGCCGCAGGTGGGTAAGACGTTGTTTTGTTTGCAGGAAGCGGTTGCGTCTGGGAAGAACGTGCTATATATTGATACTGAAGGCGGGTTTAAGGGGATGGCGCAGAAGTGGTATGATATTTTCCGTGAACGGTTTAAGGCAAAGGGAAGTATTTTCTTGGAAAGTTGTAGGACTTTGGATGCTTTGACGGATTTCTTTGGCTTCAAGACGCGGGTTGTGTTTAAGGTGGCGGATGACGAAAAGGAGAAAGAGGAGAAGGCGGATAAGAAGGAGAAAAAGACTCCTAATACGGTTGAGGAGAAGGTTGCGATGTTGAAGGCGGCTGAAAGGAAGCAGTTGAATGAGAAGGGTAAGATGGAGTTCCGTGTTATCGAGAGGTATGAGAACGCATTGGTTGACGGATGGATTAAGGAGAAGAATATTGAGTTTGTGATATTGGACAGCATATCGGCTCCGATACGTGTTTTGATGCCGGAAGAGAGGCAGAACCTTCCCGCGAGGGCTACTGCTATGGCGTTGTTGATGGGGAAGTTGGTCAGTTTACAGCACAAGTATAATGTGTGTGTGTTGGTTACAAACCATGCTTCTTTTGACCCTACGGATATGTATTCAAACAAGGATTCAACATCGCCTACAATGCGTGGCGGCATATCTGTGCATCACTTCTCGAAGCGGATTATTTACATGGATGAGAGGCGGGGTAAGGATTACAGGGATTTCAGGCGGTTGTGGATTATGAGGATTGAGGACGAGCCGAGGGCTGGTGCTGTTGTAGGTGTTAAGATTGATGATGCTGGGTTCCATTATGTCAAGGAAGTGAAAGACTTGCTTACGGATGGCGAGATTAGGAAAATAGGTGGTGAATAGGCATGACAATCCCAGATGAATATGTTGAAGTTGATAAGATTGAAGATTTTGATAAGTGGATTGAAAGGCTGGAGGGAACGGAGTGGGACTTCATATCCGTATATCTCCGTGGAGCGAATAAGTATATTGAGTTTATGTGGGGTTGGCGGGAATGAAATTAGGTAGAGTAAAGTATCCTGATGTTGAGTATCCCGATGATTTGGATATATATCCCGATGGGTTTAAGGACTTTGTTGTTTTCGTCGAGGAGAAGAGAGACGGTTCCCAGATGTGTATATGGTTTGACGGAGAGAAAAATAGGATTTCAAGCCGTAATCAAGATGATGCAGTATTCGCGGACAAGGTTAAGATACTTCCAGAGGTGGGTATGTGGATAACGTTTATACATAGTTTTGAAGACCCGACGAGGTATGTTGTTTTCGGGGAATACATACCTAAAGGGTATGGGCCGACGAAGGTTGAGGGATACAATTATAGGGATGTGTTTGTTGCGTTTGACATATATGACAGGGAGTTGGGAGGATTTCTGTGGCCGGATGTATTGGTGGATATTAGCGTGAATTTAGGTGTCCCAACTGTTAAGATATTGAACATATTTGATAGAGAGGATAATGTTATTGAACAATGTGAGAGAATTGTTGAAATCTTAACTGACCGTGAAGGCATTGTTTTGAAAATATATCATCCGCAGAAAAGCGTTATGTCATACGTTGCGAAGATGAAGAACCCAGCCATTATCGAGAGGGAGATGAGGAGGCGGGAACGGGGTAAGGCGGGTAAGGAAGTGTTTGACATGTCATTGCCCACAATTCCCGATGATAAGATATATAGGGCTGTGAATAATTGTTTCCATGTGGAGTTTGGCGGAGATGTTGATGTTTTCAAGGAGAAGGGCAAGGTGATGCCTTTGGTGGTTGAGTATGTTAAGCTTGAGTGCAGGGAGCATGGGTTTTCCATGCCGAGGGGGAATAAGATATATCAGGTTTATGTCCAATTCCTTAAAGACAGAGGTGTTGTGATATGATTGGGCGGTTGTTGATTGGTGGGTTAATTTGTTGTGCGGTTGTTTTAATAATTGTGGGAGTATGGATTTTGGGGAGTGTTGGTGTTAGTATGAAGTATGAGGGTATGGTGGTGGCTCTTATATTATCACTAGTTGTTGGTTTGGTTGTTGGTTTGATAGTTGGGTTGGTTGGCGTTTTTGGGGTATCCTTCTCCTATGGTGGGTTTAAGTTTGTTAAGGTGATAAACAATGAGCAAGAATGAAAAAGTTAGACTTGCGCCAATAATGAAAATACCGCGTATTGGGAATGTTGCCTATGTCCGTATTCTACATCCTGCGAAGACGTATCCCGCGGATGGCAAGGATTTGAGGAAGCGTTTATGGGACTTTCCTAAAAATCCGTTTAAGATTTTTGCCGCGGTTGCTTTAACATTCTTGTGGGTTGTTGCTACTTGGTGGGTTTTCGCATGCGGAACCGGTTGTTTAGATATATATATTTGGTCTTTGTCAACCGGATATGTGGTTTGGTTGGTGAGGTGGTGTTTAGATGGTTGAGGAGACTTTATACAGGTGGTTGCGTTTAGACATATCCAATGAACCCTTCCCTCGTGAAGTGGGTAAGTATAGGGTTGTGGTTGGTTGTTTGGACGAGTTCGTGAATTGGCTTGAGGAGAATAAAGGAAGCGAGTTTTGCTGGTCGTGTGTGTTTAGTAATGACCAGATTGTTAAGAGTAGGTTTGATACGGTTTTCTTGGACTTTGACTTTGGAAAGAATGGTTGGAAAGACGAGCATTTGAAAGTGTTTAAGGAGTTGGTTGATGTTCTTGTTACAATGTTTCCGAGGGTAAGGTTGTATTATAGCGGCCTTAAAGGGTTTCATGTTTACTTGGACTTTGACGGGGAATACTTATTTTACAATTACAGGCAGGCGGTTAGAATGTTTTGCAGGGACTTTGTTGGTAACTACATACTTCCAGACATGCAGGCGGCTGGGGATGTTAGGCGGATGGCGAGGGTTGTTGGGAATGTTAGAAGTAATGGAAAAAAGATGGTTGAGCTTAATCCTTTAGACGATGTTGATGATTGGATGGATTATATTGAGAGGGGAGAGGATGCGGAAGGAATGGAGTTATGTGTTACGAGCGTGAATAGAGAAGGGGTAACATATTTGTTGGCTTTAGACCGAGATTATTCCTTTAGGGTTGAGGACGACATCAAGGAGCGGGTATTATCTCAGCAGTCGAGGCAGACTTTAGAGAAAATCCCGCCATGCGTGGTTAAATGTTATACCGAGTTGGTTGACACAGGCGAGTTAGACCATAGTGGTAGGGTTTTGTTGGCGAATTGGCTCATACATGCTGGGATGGATGAAGAAATGGTTGTTGATGTGTTTAGGGCCGCTAAAGACTTTAAAGAGCATTACACAAGGTATCAGGTGAAGTATCTAATTGAGAAAAAGTATCACCTTCCAAGTTGTAGGAAAATTATGGCGGATGGATACTGTCCTTATAAGTGTGAGCTGTATCCTTGGATGGAGGCTGGTAGTAGTTGATTGCGTCAAGTGTTGTTAGGTGGTTTGGTGATGGGACTGTTAGAGGCGTGATTGACGGTAAGTATCAAAATGTTAAGATGCCGTTTAAGCCGTATTTGTTTGTCCCAGATGTTGTTGCTATAAGTGTGGACTTGGAGAATGTTAAAGGTGTTGAAGGTGTTTACAATACTGATTTGGTTAGCGTGGATACGAGGGAAAAAGTTTACCGAGTGGATTGTGCGTTGCCCACCTATGTTAAGAAGGTGCGTGATTTTGTAGAGAAGGAGATGGGCGGTAAGACGTTTGAGGCAGACATAACGTATTCCCGTAGGTGTTTTATTGATAAAGGCTTTGAGGTTGGGTATGAGGACAACAACATAATGTTTCTCGATGTGGAGTTGGATGACAGTAAGGGGTTTAGAAGTTTTGGTGAGATGGGGTTTATTAGTTTTGCCGGGAGCATTAATGGCAAAACATTCTTTCATCATATTGATGACTTTGTTGGCGGAGATGGTAATGCGGAGTGGCGGTTGTTGAAAACGCTTCATGAGTATATTGTTAGGAACGGGGTATCGGTTATTGTTGGATGGAATGTTGGGTTTGACTTTAAACACTTTGTTAAACGGGTTGATGTTTTACAAGACCCGGCCGCGGGCAGGAAAGGGATTAACGTATCGGATACGGCAATTATTTACTGTTATGATTTGCGGGATGAGTATCGGAAGGCGGTTAAAGGGCTGGTGTCATATTCCCTTGACGAGGTGGCGAAGTATGAGGGGCTGGGAGGTAAGATTGAGAGAGAGGGTAAGGTTGCGGAGTTAAAGTATGACGAGTTACGCGAATACAACGTTAGGGATGTTGAGTTGTTGCTTGAGATTGAGAAAAAGTATGGATTCGTGAGGCGGGACATGTATTTGTGCCGTGAGGTCAATCTCCCGATGGATTATGCTAAAGTTGCTGGGGTTTTAGGGGACAGTATTGTTTTGAGGCGGTTGCGGGAGCTGGGATATGTTGCTCCTAATACGGTTGTGCGTAGTAAGAAAGGTTATGAAGGCGCTTTGATACTTGAGCCGCGGCCCGGGTTGCATGAAAGGGTTTTAGCGATGGATGTTGTTAGTCTTTATCCAAACGCGTTATTGGATTTGAACGTGGACATCCTTGATTTAGGCGGTCAGGTACTGCCGTATTATGTTGCATATTTCTTTAGGCGTAAGGTTGAGGAAGAGGAGAAGGGTAACAAGGTTGGAAGGGAGACTTACAAGATTTTGGCGAATGCTATTTACGGGTTGCTGGGTTATGAAAGGTTTAGGTTTTTTGACGAAAAGAAGGCGGAGGCCATCACTAAAAAAGGCAGGGAAGTTTTGTTAAAGATGAGGGATTGCGTTGAAAGTCTGGGGTTGGAAGTTGTTTATGGTGATACCGATAGCATTTTTGTTAAAGTGGATGGGGTTGAGGGGGTTGAGGCGATAGTTGATTACGTGAATTCACAGGTTAAGCCTTATCGGGTTTCCGTGGATATGGTTTATGACAAAATCATATTTTTCGGCTCCGAAGAACGTGGGGTAAAGAAGAGATACATAGGTGTGTCTGGGGATAAGTGGAAGGTTAGAGGTATTGAGTTAAGGCGTGGAGATTGGAGCGAATTCAGCAAGATGGTTTTATGGGATGTGGTTAAGATGGTTTTCAAAGGATGCAGTAAAGAAGATGTGATGGCTTATCTCTCGAAGGTGAGGGCTGGGCTGTGGCGTGGGGATTATGACGATAAGCTGAAGATGGTTAAGTCTGTCAGGTCTGAGAAACAGTATAAGGTGATGCCGGCCCATTTTAGATTGTGGAAGGAAGGGGTTGAGAAGGGGTTGGTTCCGCCATACTCGGTAGAGGTCGAGTTTTACTATAAGGCTGGGAAGGGGAAGGGGCTGAATATTGGGTTGTGGAGCGACGTGGTTAAAGTCTTTGATTATAAGGAGTATTGGGAGAAACAGGTCATGGCTCCTGTGAAAAGGGTTATTGAAAGTGTTTGGGGAGATGGCCGTGGGAGAGTGATGGAGCTTGAGAATTTTATTTAGAAAAATTTTAATTATAAAAACGGGTTTTAAATATCCCGCAAAGACATTAATCCCGAAGGTGGTTTGGAGTGGTTGAGGAATACGGTTCAGGAAAACAAGACCAGAAAACAGGCAACGTGGACATCATAAACATACCCCACTTCCCGAAGGATGGCGGGATGCGTGTGTTGTCAATATCGAAGGCGAGGGATGGTGGGTATTTGTTGCGGATTGGCTATTATCATAAGGCGAAGAACATTAACGAGCAACAGGTGATGCGGCTTGACGACCATGAAATAGCATATTTGGCTGTGAAGTTGCTGGGGCTGGTGTTGAATAATGGTGTCTGATGAAGACAGGAAGGTTATTGAGTTCATGGAGAAGCACTACCCGAATTATAAGGATAACTTGGCTCTTGGCAGGCTTCTATATGCGAAGCATCTGGGGAAGGTGGCCCGTGCCGCAATAACTAATGAGTTTACAAGGGTTAAGATTAAGGATATTGGTGTGGAGATGGTTGGTCATAACGTTGAGGTTGTTGGGTTGCTGGGTTCCGTGGAGCAGTATGTGTTTAAGGTTTGTCCTGTGTGCCGCCATAAGAAATGTGTTTGCAAAAATCCCGTTCGTGAAGATATGTATGATGATTTGATTAGGTTGAGGATGGTGGTTGGGGATGAAAGCGGGGTTATAGATGTTTTGTTGTTTAGACGGCCTGATGAGTTTCATGATTTCGAAGTGGGCAGAGAGGTTGTTGTGAAAGGTCGTGTTAAGTTTTTCTATGACGATGAAAGAAGTAACAGGCTGGAGATTGCCGCCTCTGATGTGTCATATCTTGAGAAACAGAATAATGGCGTTGATGATTCTGGGCTGGGAGTTGTTGTGGATTTTGTTAGGAAGGCGAAGAAGGTGAGGCGGGATATTGTTGAAAAGATGTGTGAGAAACATGGTGTAAAGATTGATGATGTGTTGAAGGTGTTTAAAGAGGTGGATGGATATGTTGTCGCTTGATGAGATATTAGATAGGATTGCGGCAAAGTGTGTCGAAGAAGGTTTAAGATACGACTTTGACGTATCCTATAAGCCAGAGTATCAGATTATTGGTGAGCGGGCCTACTATGAGTGCAGGTTATCTATTGAGATTTTTGATGTGGATGAGGAAAAGAACGCCATAACATATCGTGGCGAGTTTATCATACCGGATGGTGGTCTTCAGTCAACAATTATAAGGGTTCGTAATTGGCTTAAAGATGTGTTGGGCTGGGATATTGATGTTGAAGGTGATGGTTGATGGCGGATGACTATGTGAGGTCATTGGTTTTGTTAAGGCATAGGAAGAGCATGAGCCAATACTTGAAGGATGGCAGGGAGAAGGCGTATCATGTTACTGATTTTGTGTATGGATGTCCGAGGTATGCGAAGTGGGTTTATGATTTGCGGATGCAGGAAAACAGTGATGACAGGCCGTTATCGGAGCGGGATATGACAGTTTTCACTATTGGGAAGAAGTTGGATGAGTTGCCTGTTGGCGATTGGCATCATGTTAAGTTGAGGAAGGCGATTGGCGGGATTGAGATTGTAGGTGAGATTGACGACTTAATAATTGACGATGATTTGGCTATTGTGGTTGATAAGAAGCATATTAGAGGTAGGCCGCCTAAAGAGGCTCACAGCCACTACATTGCGCAGGTCAATACTTACGCCTATTTCCTTAAGAGTGGATGTATTATAGACAGTGTAGAGGTTGGGGATTTGCAGGAGTTGTTGAAAAAATTGAAAGACGTTGAATACTATCATGGCGCGGTTCTCTATATTGATGTCGGGCTGGAGACAACCGTGATAAGTGATGTGGTGGACTGGGAAATTGAGGATAGGGACTTTGAGCAGATAAGGGAGAATTTGACATCAATGGTGTCAAGCATAACTGTTTCGAAGGATGGAGTTCCGGAGCCATATGTGTCATGGTTTTGTGTTCCTGCTGGAGAATTAATTTTGGGAGATAATAAACCGATAGAAGATTATAGTGTTGGGGATGTGGTTTTATCTAGTTCTGGGACTTCGACAGTCAGCCATACTTTTGAGAGATGGTATGATGGGGAAATTATTAAAATCAAGGGTCTGGGATTGCTTCCGATATATGTAACTCCTGAACATCCCGTTTTGGTTAAAAGAGAGTATTGGATGACGCATCCATACGGTAAAGTAGATGAGGGTTTACAATGGCGGTTGGCGGGAGAATTAGATGTAAAGAGGGATAAATTGCTTTTGCCTATACTTCCTACAAGTGATGTGAATGAACTAACGGTTGATGTTGCGTTCAAAGGAAAAATAAAGAAATATAGAATACCTCTTAACAGGGACGTGGCTTGGCTTATTGGCGTATATATCGCCGAAGGATACTTCGATGGTGATTGTGCTGTTTTGACGATTGGAAAACATGAGTCTGAATTTTCCATGAAAATAAAAGATGTTGTTAAAAGACTTGGACTTAACTGTTATGAAGATTATTTGAGGACTGAGAGACGTTTAAGGATAACTTCAACAGTGTTTGGTCGGGCGTTGGATTGTCTGTGTGGTCATGGTGCGGCTAATAAAAAAGTTCCAGATGGGTTGTTGTTTGCAGGTAGGGATATTGTTGAATCCTTTATTGACGGCTATGAGTCTGGGGATGGACATTATTATGACAATGTTGGTCGTAAAACATCTGTGAAGACTATGGTTGCAACTACTGTTTCAAAAGTGTTAGCATTACAACTACAATTATTATATGCTAAAGTTGGCAGGTGGCTGAATATTCACTACAATCCCAGTAAAGGTAAAAACGTTATTGAAGGGCGGGTTGTTGATGTTAAGCCGCAATATAGTCTTCAGTCGGCAAAAGTCTATAATGCAAGAGGACATAGGTGGATTGGTCATTATGTTACAGTTCCTATAATCTCATTAGAGAAGGTTCCATATTCAGGTTATGTGTATAATCTTGAGACAAGCGATAATACTTTTCTTATTTCAAATGCGGTTGTTCATAATTGTTCATACTGCCCATTCCTTCGCAGGTGTTCGGAGGTGGGTATGGGTTGAGTGTTGTTACTTTTTCGCGGGTAAGAAAATGCCGATACTGTGGGGCGGAGATACTTGACGATGATACTGGTAGGTGGCATGAGTTTGTTTGTGGCAGGTCGAGAGGGTTGGTGTCTTGAGTATGGGTATAGGTAATGGTTTGTGGTGTAGGATTTGCGGTAGGCTTGTCGTGAATGTGGAGTTGCACTTGATGGCGGACCATACGGATTTGTATGTTGCAATCCGTAAAGCAAAGGATAAGAAGCTTCGTGATGGTCTTGTCTTTTTTACGGCTAATAAGCCTAAAGAAGGTGATGATGAATGATTATCGTGGATGTGCATGAACCGATGCATTTAAGGAAATTGGCGGATGAGGTGAAGGAGATACCTGTGGACTTTATTGTGGTGGGTTCGGAGAGGAAGTATATGGTGGAGAGGAAAGAAGTGATGGATTTGTGGAATAGTGTTAAGGATGGGCGTCTGTGGCGGCAGTTGGATTACATGGATAGGGCGAGAAGTGAGGGATACATCCCGATACTACTTATTGAAGGCAGTCTGGGTAAGTTATTCAAGTTCGCGGATACTATGACGTTGAGGAAGTTTATGGGGATTCAGTTGGCGTTCAGCAGTTTTTGCGTCGGGGTTGTCCAACTGTCCCCGAAGATGGTTAAGCCTTTCATAAAATTCCTTAACGAGAAGGCGGATAAGAAGAGGCGGTTTGAGCGGCCCAATATTCCTAAACCGGTTGAGCGTAGTTTGGATGAGGAGAGGGTTGATGTTTTGAGGGCTATAAGGGGTATAGGGGAGAAGACCGCAGATGATTTGTTGAAAAGGTTTACCAGTGTGGCTGGGGTTGTGAATGCTCCCGATGGGGAATTGTATGAGGTTTTGGGCAGGAAGGCGGAGCATTTTATCGAGGTAGTGAGAGGTGTTTATAATGGCGAGGCTTGATGAAGTGCGTGTGCCGGGAATTATTCATGCGCCTCCGGGATGGAGAAAAATTCCTTTCGAGCTTTCCGTTCTGACTATGAGGTTTAAGATGTTTAAGGGTGGGGATATTATTGGCGTGGTTGAGAAGGTTGCCACTTATACTGATGTTGGTGGCGGTAAGTATGAGTATGTTGTCGAGGTTGACGGATATGTGTTTGACGGTTATGAGGTGGTTGTGAGGGGCATGGATGGCCGTGTGATACATAAGAAAAAACATAACATAGCGATGAAGGAAGGACAAGCGATGATTTACAAATTCACAATAGGGGTGCCGTGATATGAGGTTTTACAGTAACAGGTTTTACTGTGGCCATTGCGGCAGTTGGGTAAAGGTGGATGAAGTGGATAATAGGCGGGGTAGGTTGTTCCATAGGTTTTGCGGGTCTTTGGTGAGGGTTGTGCCGCGCAACAATCCTTTCAGGAATAGGTTGCATGAGAAGGCGAGGAGTGGGGATGCGTTGATTGGGGTTGAGCTTTATAATTACTTGAGAGGTGGCAGGGTTGAAGTTTAGATATAGTTTTGGCTGGGGTTACTCAGCGGTTCTGGGCTTCATCATGGGAGTGATATTCTCATCCTTTTTCCGTGGTGGCGACTTCTGGAGAGAGGTAGGTGGCGCCTTGTTGATGGGGTTGATTTACGGCTTCGCGGTCTTTATCGTGGTTTTACTTTCCTTCTCAATATTTGTTGATACGTTAGGAGGTGGAAGAGATGGTTGATGTTTTGTATAGGTCAATAGTGTTTGCAATTTTCCTAATAACGTTTATTGCCTATGTTGAGGAGTGTTACGCGGGGAAGGTTGTCAACTACTCCAAAAGGGAATTATTAACAGACGCTTTCCTTCTAGCCACAGCATTTCTAATTGCCACATGGGTTATCCTGTTTGGTGGTGGTGGTTGTGTATGAAGATTGATGAGTTGATACGGATTAAGACAGCGTTGTTTGAGTATTCCAATAAATTGACGGTTGAGAAAGGCCGAGGCTACGGAACCATTGAAGACGCTTTGGCGAATCTAAAGCTTGTAGAGCATATGGATGTAATGCCGGCTGTCTTAAATGACTTCGGTAAACTAACCGATAAAGTTTTTAGGCTTGGCCGCATACTTAAGCTTGGAGAGGTTTATGTTGGATTTGAGGGTCTTATTGATACGGTCGTGGATTTGGGTAATTTTAACTTCTACATACCAGCCATACTATACGAAGGTAGTGAAGAATTCCGCAAAAAATTTGATAAAAAGTTTCCAAATTGGCGTGAGTCGAAGGTGGTGATAACATGAGTGTTGATGGGGCGGTTGAGATTAACGTAGAAGACTTTTATGGTGTGTTAAAAATAAAGAAGCCGAAGGATGTTTTCAAGGAATCAACGGGGATGGATTTCATCATATATAAACTCCATTGGCCTCGTTTCACTCATTATGATGAGGTTGTAGTATATCGTCGGGGTTCAATTGAATTTGACTATGGGGAGATTGAACGCATCGCTGTTTATGATGACCGAGTTGAAATTAAGACGGTTGAGTATGTTATAACTGTTTCTGGGAAGAATGGCGGCGAATTCACAGTCGTTCATAACCCCGTAAAATACAATCCCTCAATCCTTTGCAGGATAGGGATACATAGGTGGCGGTATTATGGTGAGGGGGTTAGTTTGGATAGTGTGGTTGGCTTTTCCTACGAAAAGGAACATTCATATAGGAGATGTTTGAGATGTGGCAAAGACCAATGGTATGCGTATTACAGGAATCAGGGCGGGGATAGAATTGGGATTGGATGGCGAGATAAGGATGCGGAAATAAGGATTCCTTTGATAAGGTGATGCTGTATGAATGACGATGTTCCAATTGGTTTGATTTTTAAGAGAGCGGCAGAGATAGTTGACTATATTGATGATAGATATGATATTGTGGATTTTAGTTTTGTTTGGGACGATGATTTTAACAGTGAGAATTTTGGGGAGTATGTGCTGACTTTGTATGTGGATGGCGAACCAGAAGAACTACTTAAGTTATTTGATGAAGTTGAAGACGAATTCAATACCGAGGGGTTTGTTCTTTCAATTATGCCAAAAGAGAAAATAGGTGAGTTGGGAGTGGGCGGGTATGAAGATAGCTGTTGATGTTGATGGTGTTTTGGCGGACATCCATACTGCGATTTTCAAGTATCTGGGGTTGCCTTATACATATAGGGATGTTAAGAGGTGGGATTTCTTTAATGATTTTGACGGATTGAATGCGACTGTTTTCTGGGAAACTTATAGGAAACTATGGTCTCAGAGATGGGATTTGATTCCTTTAGTGGATGTTGATTGTGTTGGGGTATTGATGGATTTGTCTAAAAAGCATCGGATTGATGTGGTTACGTGCAGGGATATGGACTTGGTTAGGGGGACTTGTATATGGTTGGCGTTAAAGAGGATACCTTACGAGGATTTTGTTATATTGCCGCGGGATGGTGATAAGACGAAGTTGGATAAGTATGACTTGTTTATTGACGACAATCCTGCGATGGTTAAGGATAGGAAGAGGTTGATAATGTTTAATAGGCCGTGGAATAGGCTGGTGTCAGGGGTAAGAAGGATTGATAGTTTCAAGGATTTGTATAAGTTTGTGAGGTGATGGAAGTGTCTATTTCCTTAAAGTTTGCGGAGATGGCGATAAAGGTTTGGAAAGGCGATAGGACGGTATATGATGATTTAAAGAAAATACTTCCAAACCCAGATAAGTTAGAGGTTAGCGATTATGGGTTTGTTGGTGTAGGGCCGGATGGTGTTAAGGTTGGGTTGCAGTATGGGCTTGACCCTGTTAATGCGTTGGTTCAAATTGGTTTCCTATATGCTGGGATGATGTGGCCATTTTTGGGTATTTTCAAAGATGCGAATAAGTTGGTTAGGAAGATGTGGAGAGAGGAGATTAAAGCTATAAAAGTGCGAAAGTATGTTGGTGAGTAGGATGTCTGGGGTTATTGAAACAATTGAAATCGTGGATGTGAAGGACATAGAGCCGATGCCGGTGAGAATAAGGAAGATGGATGATGCGGAGAGACGGCTATTGGGGTTGAGTATAAAGGAGCTAGGGTATGTTGAGCCGATACAGGTGTGCCGCTATACTGTTGAAACCGATATTGTTAAGAGGTCTCCACCGTTTTATCTTATTGTGAATGGTCAGCATCGGTTTGATGTGTTAGTGCGGGATATTGGGGTTGATAAAGTGTCTGTGGTGGTTCTTGGCGAGAACTGGGATAAGGTGAAATACTGGAGCGAGGCTGTGCGGTTGAATAATATACGTGGAGAGTTTGATGTGGAGAAATTGGCGGAGCGGATTAGAGAGCTTAGAAGTAAAATCCCCGATTGGAATATCATAAGAGAAAGACTGGCATTCACTCCAAGAGATAAAATCTTTAAAGACGCTTTAAAACTGTTGAGTGGGATAAATCCCAAGGCGGCGAGTGAGTTAAGAGAGAAAGCGAAATCTGGTGGGGTGAGTATCGAGGACATATCGGCAATACTTGGTAGTGGGTTGTCGTCGGGCAATTTAGAGAATAAGCTTATTTTTGTTTCTGGCGGGGATGGTGTTGTTTTAAATATTGATGGTGGGTTGGTGAAGCGGTTTAAGAAAGTCGTCTCTGAACTAGGAAATGATTTTTCAGACTATTTTTATGGATTTGTGGAGTATTTAGAGTCAGAGTGTAGGTGGTTGTCTGGCGTTAAGGCGTTGGGCGTGTACGCGGGGGGCAAGGCTCATCTGGTGCAAAAGCATCTTGAATTAATCCCGCCGCATAAATGTTATGTCGAGGTATTTGGGGGTATGGCGACTTTGTTATTTAACAAAAAGCCATCTAAAGTCGAGGTTTATAATGATATATGGGGCGAGGTTGTGAATTTCTTTAGAGTTTTACGGGATGATGAGAAGTGGAAAATATTACAAGAGAAGTTGCTTTTAACGCCTTACTCTCGGGAAGAATTTGAGTTTTGCAGGGACTCGCCGAGTGAAGGTATAGATGATATTGAGAGAGCTAGGCGTTTTTATGTAAAAATGCGGCAAAGCTTCGGCGGGAAGATGGGGACTTTCGGTTGCGGGCCTAGAAGAAATCCTAAGAGCTTTTTTAACATGATAGAAAGGTTTTGGTTTTTCCATAAAAGGCTGGCTAATGTGTATATTGAGAGCTTGGATTTTGAGGAAGTGATAAGGAAGTATGACACGCCAGATACATTCTTTTATTGCGACCCGCCCTATATAGGGAATAAGACTGGAGTATCCTTCTTGGATATGAGTTTAGAAGACCATAAGAGACTGGTTGATGTTTTACTATCTATCCAAGGGAAGGTGTTACTATGTGGCTATGATAATGATGTTTATAAGGTTCTTGAAGATAATGGTTGGCGGAAGTTAGAGATTATAATACCAACGTCTCTTACTAATTCCAAGCAGACTGCTGGGATTAGAATGCTACGTTCTGAATATGTTTGGTTTAATTATGAGGTTGATGGGGTTGGCGGAGATAAGCGAAGCAGTTAAACAGGTCATAATTCAGATGGCGGGTAGTGGGGTGCCGCTAGATAAAATACTTGATACGTTAAAGGGGCGGGGTATTGATGTATCCCTTGAGGATGTTGCGAATATAATACTTGAGAGAGGTAAGACTATTGATGATAAGGTAGATGTTAATGATGTTGTCGGGGTTATGAAATGGCTTATAGAAAAGCAGCTGGTGCGGGTTAATAAGTTGCTTGGTGTGGAGTCTATGTCCCCTATTCCTTTGGCTGAGACGACTAATAATTTGAAAATTTTGGCGGATTTGGTTATTAAGTATGGTGAGATGACGAAGAGGGGGTTGAGTGTGAAAGATTTGAAGTCCGAGTTGTTTGGTGGTGGCGATGAAGGTTGATTATGTCTTATCCAATTTAAGGAAGGTTGTTGAGGAAAACTTTATCCTTCCCGATGGCCGTAGGCTTGTTTTAACGCCTTATCAGGAGAACTTTATACGGTCTGTTTTGGCGAGGGAGAAAAAGCGGCATCTATTTGTTGCATCCACTAGAGTTGGGAAAACTACGGCTGTTAGTGTTTTGGCGGTTTTGTCATCAATCCTTTATGACGGGGAAGAGGTTACTATTGTTGCTCCGAAGTTTGACCAAGCGTTGCATATATTTCAGACAATACGCGCTTTCTTTTATAGTAATGATAAGTTGATGCGGTTTGCTAATGTTGGGATGGGGTTTAGGCGGGATGAAATAAATCTAATTAATGGTAGCGTGTTAAGGGTTTTGACTGCTGGTTCTCCCACTGGGTTGCTGGGATATGGTGCGACTATGTTGATTGTTGATGAGGCGGCATCTATTCCTGATGACGTTTTTAGGACTAGGATTTTGAGGATGTTGGTGGGTAAGGCGGGTAGGCCGGAGCCGTATATTGTGTTGCTTTCAACCCCTCATAACAGGAATTTCTTTTATGATGCTTTTGTTAGTGGCAGGTATGAGGTTTACAAGGTTACTTGGAAAGATGGTGTTAAGGCTGGGATTGTTGATAAGGACTGGGTTGAGGAGGCCCGTAACATGATGTCTGCGCAGGAGTTTAAGGTTTGGTTTGAGGCGGAATTTCCCGAGATTGGCGGTGAGGTGTTTAGTCTTGAGTTGGTTAGGAAGCTTGCTGTGGGTAGTAAGTGGGATTATCCAAGAGATGGCTATGATTACTATATGGGTCTTGACGTGGCTCGGATGGGGGTTGATGAAAGCGCTATTGTGGTTATTGCGGTTCCGAAGTATTTGAGGGATGACTATAAGGCTGTGGCGGATGTTTGCTATTTCTCTGTTAGGGGTAAGCAGACTTTGAGCAATATTATGAGGTGGGCTAGGGATGTGGCTGAGAAGTGGAATGTGGAGAGGATTGGGGTTGATGTTACGGGCATGGGGGCTGGGGTTGGCGATGTTTTGGCGGAGTATTTTGGAAATAAGGTGGTCCAGATTCAGATGGTTGGGAATATGAGGAATGATGTCTATATGAACCTGCAAAGGGTTATCGAGGATGAGAGGATTAGGCTTGTTAATGATGCGAAGTTTATCGGTCAATTCTCTAATTTCAGGGTTGAGCCTGATAAGCTGGGTAGGTTGCGGGTTGTGAAGGGTCAGGGTGTTAGGGATGACTTGGTTGATGCGTTGGCTTATGCTTGCTGGGCTTGGCGTGGTGGCTCGGCTTATAGGTTTACCGTGTTTGAGGAGATGATGAGGATATGAGGTTGTCTCTTGAGGAGAGGGTTGAGGCGTTTCATAGGTCTTTCCCTAATGCGAGTAAGTTGATTATTCATAATAACGTTATTTATGGGGTTTGGATTGGGGTTATGTGGTTTTATGTGTTGTAGACTTTTAAGAGTGATTGATGGATTGTAGATGGGATGAAAAAGCATCTGCATACTACTATTTCACCTGACGTTTCTGATATGG
>Ga0079997_121851_pt1 | contig 51075 bp, 57 predicted proteins | sample PerSpoCPS_CMetaG_FD_69200 | JGI IMG/M metagenome (GOLD analysis project Ga0079997, IMG submission 69200) | Archaeal communities from Yellowstone National Park, Wyoming, USA - Perpetual Spouter C (PS_C) MetaG (SPADES assembly) (version 2) | ecosystem: Environmental > Aquatic > Thermal springs >... | reverse complement strand
TGGTGCTTTGTCTATCTCTTCGTATCTTGTGCATCTTGCTTTGCCTCCTGGCATAACGCCAGCACCAAGCACACAGGTTATGGCAGATGTCAAGGTGGATTTACCATGGTCTACATGTCCTATTGTTCCCACATTGACATGCTCCTTCTCTCTTATAAACTTCTCCTTCGCCATTGTATTACCTCCTTTTTAAGCCCAGGACCGGACTTGAACCGGCGACCTCACCCTTACCAAGGGTGTGCTCTGCCTACTGAGCTACCTGGGCTAAGTAGTAAAATTATAATAAAAAACATTTCCTTTAGCAAACTGTTTTATTTATGCTAAAATATGAAAGGAAGGAGGAGGAGAATGAAAAAGCTCACTATCTTATCCTTGGTAGCACCTTTTCTCTTCTCTTGCGGAGGTGGTAGCGGCTCTGGTATATACGGAGGCTTTGATACTGTACTTGTAGGTATAACAAGCCTTACACCTGCCAAAGTCAACAGCGATACTTTGGTATGGGTGGGGGACACGGGTGTTTGTGGCGTAGCTTTTCAGGATGATGCCATCAACATAAAGATCAAGAGCGATACCATAAAAGATGCGTTAGGACAGCCGGTTACAGCCAATCCTTCACCCGTTTACTTTGACAGCTACAGGGTCATCTGGAGTAGCGCAGTTTCTAACAATGCCTGCGAAGGAGCACCCGAGTGCAAGCAGATATTTGCCACACCCTTTACCCAACTTACAGCTATAACTGTACCCCCAAATAGCGAAGTAGAAATTAAAGGGCTGGTTGTAGCTTTGGCAAGCTGGAAGTCAAGTGTTCTAAGCCAGTACTGTGTCTCATCTCTCGATAATTGTATATATAATGCTGTCCTTGAACTGCACGGTAGAGAGGTGTTAACAGGGAGAGAAAAAATAGTGAGAGCAAGCTTTAACATACAGTTTGCAAATTACAATCAAGGTAACGCTTGTGGTGCTGATCCTTGTACAGCAGACAGTACAAAATGTATAAGACCATAAAAGGGGGTAAAACATGAGAAAGTTTTTGGTATTCACAGCAAGCCTTCTTACCGCTTTTAGCTTTTCCTATGCTTTACAGCCTGTGATAAGAATTTTTCCCTCCTCCCCTGCTGACTTTGGACCCACCACTATAGATACCACAAAAACTACAGACTTTGCGATAACCAACATTGGTGATCCTACAGCCGGTCCTTTGAGAGTATGTGGTGTTTCTGTACCTTCTGGATTTGAGAACTTCAAGATCGTTGCAGATGGTTGTAGTGGAAGCAGTCTTAACTATGGTGTCTCGTGCACCATCTCTGTGAGATTTGAACCCCATCAGAAACTCGCCTATTCTGGTACCTTGGCAGTAGTTTACGATGATGATGGGGATACAGTAGCTTGCAACACGCAGAAAACAGCCACTATCAACCTAACGGGTAGAGGTGTGGCCATAAAGATCTCTGGGGCTGGATGTGACCCATCAAGGTTTATATGTGATTTTAGCGATGTGAATGTGGGCACCAACGCCTATAAAACTGTAAAAGTATGTAACGCGAGCGGGGATCCCCTTTTCCTTTTGAACCCAGCTTTTAACCTGATAGAAAACCCCGTAGGAGATATACCATCTTATGGCATAGTTACCACCAACTGCAACGGTGCAAGCTTAAACTTCTTTGCGGGTAATACAGATGACTGTGTCAACAATTACTGTGAGTTAAGCTTGGCTTTCTCTCCTCATGATGTAAAGGATTACTTTGGAACAGTCAACATAAACGATGCTAATGGAGGACCAGGTGGGTCCGCAAATGTGGGCATATTCCTTCGTGGAAGTGGTAGTTATCCCAGTGCGGACATAGATTTTGGTACAGTTCCTTTAGGCAGTTTCATAGATAGGTTTGTAAACATCACCTTTACATGTCCCGACAACGGCAATGGCGTACCAGGGGAAACCATTACCCTTCCCGCATCCTTGGTGAGTGTGTCTGGTACTTACTTTTCGTTAACTGCCAGCTCTTGTCCTACTTCCTGCATAGAGAACCAGACAGTTAGTTGTAATGTGGCAGTTAGGTTTCAGCCTTTTACTTCAGGTGTATTTACAGGAAATGTCATAATTGCAGTGCCCAACGGGACATCCATACAAAGGACGCTTGTAGGCAGAGGTGGTCCCGCTACCCAGAACTTCCTTAGCCTGTCCTCAAGCAGTATAGATTTTGGTGTGGTTCCCAGGTTCTCCAGCGTAGGTAAAGTTATAGTGGTCAGGAACATAACTTCTTCTACGCTGGAATTTAATGTAGCTGTTGCAGGTAGTGGTTTCTTTACGAATGTGGTAGGATGCACATGTAATGATAATTATGTATCCAACGGAGCACAATGTATACCGAATACTACACCACCTCTTCCTACATCCATCAGAGCCTACAAGTTAAGACCGGGAGAAGTGTGCTCTGTTGCGGTGGGATTTTCTCCGCCTCTCTCCGCAAGGGGTACGCTTGGTGGTGTGCTTATATTTGACACTCAGGCTCAAGCTGTAAGCGTTCCCATGACTGCGCAAGTTGCTGTTTCTAACCCTCCTACTACACCCCCATCTCTTCCCTCGGTAGGTTCAGGAGGTGGAGGATGCAGTATGGGATACGGTAACGCATCTTTGATTTTGGCTTGGCTCTTTGTACCTTTAGCCTTCTTGGTGAAAAGGATGACAAGAAGAAAATGATCAGCTTTTGGGGGCTTTGCCCCCTCAATCTCTGTAAACCCTCAGTATTTCCTCTACGGTAGTTATCCCTTCTACAGCTTTTTTAAGACCGTCTTTGATAAGAGGTACCATACCCTCTTTTATCGCCTGTTCTCTAATCCTACCTGCATCAGATTTTTTGACCACTAAGCTTCTTATATCTTCAGAAACCCTGAGCATCTCACCTATTACGGTTCTACTTAAATAACCCGTATGATTGCACTTTTCACATCCTTTCCCTTTATAAAGCTTTTCAGGTACATCAAGGTCGTTGAGCTTTAATATTTCCTCTTCAAAGGTGGCAGGTTTATATTCGTAAACGCAGTAGGGACATACCTTTCTGACAAGTCTTTGAGATATAACTCCTATTACTGCAGAAGCCAGAAGAAATTCCTCCACACCCATATCTATGAGCCTCGTAAAAGCACTTGACGCATCGTTGGTGTGCAAAGTAGCAAGAACTAAATGGCCAGTTAAAGATGCTTGAACCGCTATGCTTGCAGTCTCAAGGTCCCTTATCTCACCTATCATAATTACATCAGGATCCTGTCTTAGTATGTTCCTTAATGCGTTTGCAAAGGTGAGTCCTATCTTGGGCATAACCTGTATTTGTACTACACCTTTAAGGTTATACTCCACAGGGTCTTCAACAGTTATTATCTTCTTCTCCCCTGTGTTTATCTCCTTCATACAAGCGTACAAGGTAGTGGTTTTTCCAGAACCCGTAGGTCCTGTGACCAGTATCATACCATAAGGCTTTTTTATGAAGGAAAGTAATGTATTAACATCTTGACCCTTAAAACCTAAGGTATGAAGGCTGAGATTCATCTCTCCGCGCTTGAGTATCCTTAGCACAGCACCTTCGCCGTGAACTGATGGCACTGTAGAGACTCTTATGTCATAGTCTTGACCGTTCAAAGAGTAAGAGAACTTCCCATCTTGAGGCAGTCTCTTTTCCGCTATGTTGAGTCGTGAAAGTATCTTTATCCTTGATATTACTGGTGGTGCTATGTACTTGGGGTACTCTCTTACAGTATAAAGAATGCCATCTATCCTGTAACGCACCACTACATAGTTTTCAAACTGCTCTATGTGTATGTCCGTGGCTGACCGCATTATAGCATCTCTTATCATATCGTTAACAAACTTTACTATGGGTGCTTCCTCTGCTATGTTCTCAAGCTTTTTCTCGTCCAGCGCATCTTCAGAAAGTGCTTCAAGCTCCAACTCTATACTTGTTGGATCCTCAAGCAAACTGTTTAACCTCTCTTCATCTACCAACTGAAGAATTACTCTTTTACCTAAAGTCCTTTGCAAAAGTTCCTTGAGGTATGCGTCCTCTCTTAGGCATGCGAACTTTATATAGTCTTCTTTCTCTTCTAAGGGAGCTATACCGTTTGCCTTCAAAAACTCGTGATTTATTTGGACCTTCACTGTGGTATCCATAACCTGTAAACCCTCACCTCTACATAGTATGCAGTAGGAGCGTTTGGGTTGTCAACACCCATAGAAAGATCATCCACTATAAGCCCATTTGCCTCTATATCCCTTAAAAATTTTAGTATATTCTCCACATTTTGTGATGTGTATTTGGCCTTTACTATCACTTTTTTTATACCGTTCATATCCTGTATACTTTCTTCTGAAAAAGAAGTCTCCACAAGTCCATAAATTTTAGCTTTTTCGGAAAGAAGCGTCTTTATCTGCCCCTGGACGAGTTTTTGGTCACCACCTACAGAAAGCCTATTTTTCAATTGGGTGAGCTCTTTGTTTATCTTTTCTTCCTCTTTCATGAGCTTTTTTAACTCATCAGCTTTCCTCTTGTATTCATCTCTGAGCTTCTTATTCTCTTCGTAAAGGGTCTTTAACTCTTCCCTTTTCCTCTGATAAGGTTTATAAACACCGTAGTAAGCAACCGCAAACAGTAAAATTGCAGGTACAAGGATAATCAAATACCTCTTTATATTGCCGGCGAAGACCTTCATTCTTCTCTTAGTAATTCTTTGAGGTGTTTGAGCTTACTTTCAAAAGATTCTTTGGCACTTTTTTCCTCTTCAGGAGTACTAATGACATGTGCCTTGATGAGGAGTATTAGTTCTGTGTTGGAAGAAGAAGTGGACTCATTGCTAAAAAGTATGCCAAGACCTGGTATATCAGCAAGCAACGGTACACCACTTTTCTGTCTCTGTAGCCTGTTTTGTATAATACCTCCAAGTAATCCCACTTGATCGTTTCTAAGTATGAGCGTTGTTGAGGCGGACCTTTTGGTTATGAGAGGAGAAGTCAGTTCTGGTTGAATGGTATTCTTTACCGCATCGCTAACTTCTTGCGTGATCTTCAGCGTTACAGAATTGTCCGCACTTACAATAGGTCTTACACGGAGTATCACACCCGTGGTTCTGTACTGAACCGTGTTTTGCACATTAAGAGTACCACCAGTGATGGGAACGACCTGCTGAGTAAGGATGGGAACTTCTGCACCTACCTCTATCTTTGCTTCTTCGTTATCCTTCACCAGTATGTGAGGAGCAGAAAGTACTTTAAGGGATGTTTTGGATGCCAGAAAGTTTAGGATACCCCTTATGTCGTTGTTCTTATTGAATATGATGGTGGTAAAACCTTGCAAAGTTTGTGCCTGCGGTGCCAAGCCAAAGGATGTGCCTATGGTAAAGCTAGTACCATCTAAAAAGCCCTTCAGAAGTCCTTCCACGCCGTACTGGAGACCTTGCCCTAAGGAAACCTCAGCTATTACCATCTCTATAAGTACCTGTTTGGGGACCACATCAAGCTCTCTCAGAAGAGACTTTATAACCTCAAACTCAATAGGTGTAGCTTTTATGATGAGTGTGTTGGTGGACTTATCCGCAACTATGTTTCCTACTTTGATGACCTTTTTCTCTTCCTTACTTTCGGGCTTTGCCTTCTCCTCTATAACCGTGGGTAGTGTTTCCTCTTTCTTTTGGGTTTTTGCTTCAGGAGTTTGTCCCGTTTTAGGCTGTTCTACATTTTGTTTAGTGGTTTCCCCAGATGCTAAGCTTACCGTAGTAGCCTTTTGAGTTTCAGAAGATAACCCTATGCCTTCCTCAAATATGCCCAATGTATTCAAAAGCTCGGCAGTACTCTGTGCATCCAAAAAGTTAAGTCTGTATATGTATATTTCTCGTTTGGTGTTTGAGGCTGTATCTTCAATAACCTCTATCCACCTCTTTATATCCTGGAAGAGTACTGGATCCTTTGAAACCACTACAACTATACCTTCCTTCTCAAGACTGTCTATAACTGAATCTGTATCAGTCTTACCCAAAAGCTTTAGTATCTTTTTAACATTGTCCCTTACTTGATTGGCATCAACCTTTGTTTTTATAAAGGCTATTTTCTTGTCTTTGTAGAAAGGACTGTCAATCTCTTCAAGGAGCCTTTTCAGTCTCATAAGTTTCTCTTTATAGTCCAGTATTACCAAAAATCTCTGTTGTGCTATGACCTTTCCTGCAGGTGAAAGAAAAGCAGAGAGAGCCTGAGCTAAAGAAGAAGGGGATACATTTTCAGGAGAGTAAATTATAGCCGAAAAGTTGGTGCCTAATGGAGACTTCCCAGAAGGAAGCACCAAAAGTTTACCCTTTTCCTCAGACAGGCTAAGACCGTATAGGGAAAGAATGTCCTGCATGTAAGTTATAACTTCTTCTCTCGTTAGGTGATCCAAATGCACAGAAACTCTCTGATTTAGGTCTGCAGGAGCTGAGTAAGATATACCCAATGTTTTATAAAATACTTCGTTAAGAAGTTCCGAAAGGCTTATGTCATCAAAGTGTATGCTTATGTTTCCTTTCTTAGCCTGTGGGCTCTTTTTTATACCCTCTTTGTAGTCCTGCTCATATATGACCTCTTCCCTCTTTTTTTCCTCTGCGGGCGCTCTTTTTTCCTCTTTAGGTGCGGATGGTACGGTTTGAACCCCAGAAGAACTTATGTTGTAAGGCTCTACTACCATCTGGGCGCACGAAGATAGTACAAAAGTTAAAAGTGCGAAGGTAGATTTTTTATTTATCCTTTTTATTGTAGAAAGGAACATCCCTTTCATTATAGCATAAAAAAAGCCCCGCGGTATGCGGGGCCTACGCTCAGTTTTTAAGTTAGCTCAGAACTGGGTCTGTAGAGCCAATGTCAAGTCGGTGTAATTCTTTTCGTTGGATGCCTTATTCTTGAGGCTCACAACATCAGCACCAAGCTGGACCTTTGCATCCTGACCCTTTATGTAGTAGTTTAAGAACACACCAGTCCTATTGGTGTCTCTGTTAGCTGGTGTTCTGTCATCAAGCTTTTCATACCTTATGGCAAGGGCAGGCTTTCCTAAGCCAACCACTTGGTCAAAGAGCAGTTGACCTTGCACATAGTAAGCTCTGTCTTTTACTTTGCCAGGAAGTTTTGCCGCAGGCATGTCCTTTCTGTCTTGGTATCCAAGTTGCAGGTTGGGGACTATGTCTCCAAACTTTTGCTCCCACATAGCATCTACGGTCCAAGCCTTTGCGGTTGCAGAGTTACCTTTGCCATCGTCCCATTTCTGGGTGTTGTAGCCAAGACCTATAGACAGAACATTCTGCTTTCCAAGGTAGGTGTCCGCAAGGGTAAAGCCTTTCTCACCCTTAAAGCCCAGCATGGTGGGTGTGAACTGTATCCTTCCTGCAAAGGCAAGATTGTCTTTGACACCATTTGGGTTTACATGATCCCATCTTCCATCAAAGACTCCTATTTGGTATTTGAGCATACCGTCCGCAACATTACCCCAGAAGGTAAGACCAGCATCCCTGTATCCGTTGGCTATGTTGGAACCTATGCTAAAGGGTACAAACATGTTACCCCTGGTGCTGTAGCCGTATCCAGTAGGAATATAGTAACTATAGCTGTCTGTTAGGGTTGCTCTGCTGAAGGGAAGCCTGTAAAGACCTGCCATAACTTGGAATTCATCTGCAGGCTTGAGGTTGATGAAGGCATCGTTTACTCTAGACTCTTTGGTTCCACTGTGAGAACCTCTTGTGCCACCACCACCGTAGACTGCAGAGTCTAAGTTTGCACCAAATTGGACCATCTTGTTGACTTGCCCGCTGAAGTAGATACGAGCATTGGCGATGGAAAAGTCGTTGTAATCTTTACCACCCGGTGTGGTCTTACCCAGATGCTGTGCCCAGATCTGGAGTTTTAGTCCCATGTTGGCAAAGGTGTCTTCGTCAACTCTGATGACTGCTGCCTGAGAAGGCAATACTGCTGCTCCCATCAAGGCTGCCATTGCCAAAAGGCTCTTCCTCATGTTCTTACCCTCCTTTGAAGGAATTTACTTATATGTTAGCATATAAAAATGAGTATGTCAAGAGTTTTAATAATCTACCTTTCCTTTGTTGGTTTAACTTTTTCTGCCGTGTTTTGTATAAAGCCCGTTGAAAACCCTTATAGGGATCCGTACATAAACTATAGACTGCAAAAAAACTTGGAAGATGCTGTGCTTGAAAGTGGACATAAAGTTAGTTGTAAAGAGCATACATTTACCGTTGTTCCTATAATAAAAGAGTTAAAGGAAACACCTGTTGGGTATACTCCTTACCAAAGGGTAAGCGCGTACAATCTTACCTTAAGCGTAGCTCTCAAAGATGGTAAAGAAGAAAAAGACTTTTCTTTCACTGTAACCTATAGCTTACCCACGGGTAGCTTGGGCGACCTTCCAAGAAGGAAGGCTATAGATAACATCCTTGATATAATATACATAGAGTTCGTTCAATACTTTAAAAGGAGGTACTGACATGCTCATAAATGTTGAAAGCGCAAAAAGCTTAGAAGAACTCAAAAGCAAGCTTGAAGAAACTGCGAAAGCCAAAGGTTTTGGTGTTATGGCTGTTCACGAAGTCAGTAAGATACTTGAAAGTAAAGGTGTGCCAATAAGTTATCAGTGTATGATCGTTGAGGTATGCTCTCCCAAGCATGCAAGTGCGGTTCTACAAAAGAACCCTTATGTATCCACCGCTATGCCTTGTAGGATAGCGCTTATAGACCAAGGTGATAAAAGGATCATGAGCACCGTAGCTCCTACCGTGATGCTTGAGATGTACAACATACCAGATGCTAAAGAAATAGCGCAAGAAGTGGAAAGACTTATGAAAGAGATAATGGAAGAGGCAAAGTGAGAGTTAACCCTGTAAGTCCTTTATAAGCTCTTCCTTTACATTTAGTGGTATGTCAGCGACGGCTTTGTAATTAGGGTGGTTTATCTCAAGCTTTAAAGGTAGGTTTTTAAAATCTTCTACTTGCTTATCAGTTAGGTTAAACTTCAAAAAGTGTACCACCGCAGCTTTGCCGTATTCGTAGTCCTCTTTGCTCCTTTCGTCAGCAACTGCCCTTACTGTGTGTTTGTTGCCTATGTGTAGATAAAGATGGTCATGTATACCTACAAGCTTGGGAAGTAGTTTTTTTCTCTCTTCTTCATCGGGTATTTCTATAAACATAGTAACAGAAAGCTGATTTTTGTCAGGTATGAGCTCGTTATACACTTCTATTTCCTGTTTTATATCCTCATCCTTGACCATCCTCTCTGCCCTTATCATTTCTTGTATTTGAAACCAGACAGTTTGGGTATTCTCAAAAACCAAGTGAATCAGATCACCAAGAAAAACTCTTCTATTTCTCTTAAGCTCTATTATTTCCTTCTTCTTTTCCTCTCTTACCTTCTCGTATTCGTAGATGTTGAGGATGTCTTCCAGACTAACCTTTCTCACTTTTCCACCCCCAAAAGGTATAAGACCCGGCAAAAGCCGGGCGTGATTTCAGGCTTTGAGGCTTTCCAAAGCTTTTTGGAATCTTCCGGCATGGGACTTTTCAGCTCTTGCAAGGGTTTCAAACCACTCTGCTATGTCATCAAAACCTTCTTCCCTTGCGGTCTTGGCAAAGCCGGGGTACATTTCCGTATACTCGTAGGTTTCTCCGGCTATAGCAGCTTCAAGGTTTTGCTCCATGCTTCCTATGGGTTTACCGGTAGCAGGATCACCACCTCCGTACTTTTCAAGGAATTCAAGGTGTCCAAAGGCGTGTCCCGTCTCACCTTCTGCGGTTTCCCTAAAGATGTTAGCTATGTCAGGATATCCTTCTATGTCTGCCCTTCTGGCAAAGTACAGATACCTTCTGTTGGCTTGAGACTCTCCAGCAAAAGCGTGCTTAAGACACTCAAGTGTCTTTGTACCTGCTAAACTCTTCATGGCTAAACCTCCTTTAAAAAGTTTTACTATTATTTATTATATGCAAAAGTTTTGCAACTGTCAAGGGTTAAATTGAGCGTGTTCTAAAAATACAAACCTATTGAAAAGTTTCTGAAAAGTGATATAATTTTTCTTATGAAAAGCTTTCAGAGCTTGCTGGGTGCCCGTTGTGGGACCAATGGAAGGAACCCTGAAGACGGGAAGGATTTTATAATCCTTGCCACTGTCCAGCAGGTTCTGAAGGTAGCCCTCCTCTTCCCTATCTTTGGGAAGGTCTTGCCAAGGGACCTTTCTCCTCTGAAGCCTATACTGGTGGAAGGGGCGTGGGATAGGATGAGGGGTAGGTTAGCTCCTTTAGAGGCTGGAGGGGCGTCCCGATGAGGGATTTTTAGAACAGCCTCAGGGTTAAATTTAGGATTAAAATATTGTGCATGCTGGACATACTCATAAGATCCGCCTTTATACCAGAAAGAGGCACTTTTGACATAGCCATAAAGGACGGAAAGATCACATCCATAAATGCCCATATAGAGCAGGAGGCAAGGTATGTGATAAAAGCAAACGGAAAGATAGCAATGCCTTCTTTTGCCAACATGCACACACACATTTCCATGAGCCTTTTGCGGGGGATAGGTGCTGACCTGACGCTTATGGACTGGCTCCAAAAGGTCATATGGGTGCTTGAGGGTGAGTTTGTATCACCGGAGTTTGTCAGAGATGGTGCATTGCTTGGCATAGTGGAAAGTATTATGTCGGGCACCACCTTGCTTATGGACATGTACTTTTTTGAGGAAGCGGTGGCAGAGGTAGCTCTGTCTGCTGGTGTAAGAGTAGGTTTGGGCTTTGGTATATTGGACTTTCCCACAAAAGTAGCAAACACTCCGGATGAGTACATAAAGAGGGCTGAGCATTTTATAAAAACTTTTAAAGATCAGGACCTTGTCTTTCCCGTTTTGTGTCCTCACGCAACATACACTTGTTCACCCCCAACCCTTATGAAAGTAAAAGAGCTTGCGGAAAAAGAAGGGGTGCTTATTCACACACATGTAGCAGAAACTAAAGCTGAGGTGGAAAGCGTAAGAGAAAAGTACGGAAAGCCACCAGTAAAACACTTGGATGCCCTTGGGTTCCTTTCGGAAAAGGTGCTTATGGCTCACATGGTGTGGTTGGACGAAGAAGAAAAATACCTAGTTAAGGAAAGAGGTGCAAAGGTACTTCACTGTCCAGAAAGCAACCTAAAGCTCGCTTCGGGTATAGCTCCCGTTTGGGAGTATGTAAAGATGGGCATACATGTGTGCTTGGGAACCGACGGACCTGCATCTAACGACAACTTGGACATGCTTGAAGAGATGTCCACCATGGTAAAGCTCCAGAAAGGCTATAGCTTATCTGCAAAAGCTATGGATGCCAGAACTGCCATAAAGATAGCAACGCTAAACGGCTTTGCTGCATGCGGTATAAAAGCAGGAAAACTGGAGGAAGGCTATCAGGCAGACCTTATACTTATAGACCCAGACAAACCTCACTTGCAACCCCTATATGACCCTCTTGTTCAGATAGTTTACTCCGCAAAATCCTCTGACATAGATACTGTCCTATGTAAAGGTAGGGTCCTTATGGAAAAACGGGAACTAAAGACTGTAGATATGGACGAGGTCAGGCATGTAGCAAAAAAGTGGAAAGATAGGATCACAGGCTTTATAGAAAATTCAAAAAATATGTTATATTTTTAAAAGTGAAAAAAATCGTGTCTAAGGAGAGTATCATGGAAGAACAAATGTATGCAGTTCCGTTTAGTTTAGTAGGATTTTTTTTCACTAACAAACCCATTGAAGAGAGTATCAGAAGCGATCTTACCCCTGAAGAGATGGAAAAGCTTCAAGAACTCATTGCCCGTTTTCTCTTCACAGAAGACATAAAAATAGCTCTCTATCCATCTGTAGTACCACCAGATCAGGCAGAAGAAGCCCTTGAAGAGCTTGAAGACATGATGTTCGGACAGGATCAAGAAGAATGACCAGGGCAGTGCTCTGTGGTGCTCTTGGAAGAATGGGAAAAACCATATTAAGGCTTTCCCTTGAGTATTCGGACTTTGAAGTGGTAGCAGGTGTGGAACATCCAGACTGCATAAGAGTAGCAGATCTAGGAGAAGCATCAGGCATCCAAGAACTCAAAGGCAAGCCTTTAACTTCAAGGCTTGAAGAGGTTATTTCCCAATGCCATGTAGTTATAGAGTTTTCAGGCAATCCATCTGCTGCAGTCTCTCATACAAAGATAGCTTCTTTGAGCGGTAAAGGTATAGTCATAGGAACTACAGGCTTTTCAGAAGAGGAAGTGCAAGAAGTAAAAGCGCACTCGCAAAATATACCCATTCTTCTTTCCCCTAACATGAGTCTTGGTGTAAACCTTCTTTTTAAACTCGTGGAGCTTTCTGCAAAAGCTCTGAAGGATAAGAACTTTGATATAGAAATATCCGAAATACACCACAGGTTCAAAAAGGATGCTCCCAGTGGCACCGCTCTTAGACTTGCAAACATAGTAGCAAATGTTTTTAACAGTACCCTCAAAGATACCGCAGTTTTTGGTAGGCAAGGCGTGCATCAAAGAAGCATGCACGAGATAGGCGTTCTGGCTCTGAGGGGTGGGGATGTGGTAGGTGATCACACTGTTTACTTTCTGGGTTTTGGTGAAAGGATAGAGCTCACACACAGGGCAACTTCAAGGGACACTTTTGCCAAGGGTGCCATAGAAGCAAGCAGGTGGCTAAAGGACAAACCAGCGGGTTTTTACTCTATGTTTGATGTGCTTGGACTATGAGTTTTTATGAGATTATAGAGGACATAACCGCTGATGCGGGTGTGCGCGTAAAAGCAAAGACCATTGAAGAGCTTATATGCAAGGCTATCCTTGCAACTTTTAACGAAATTACGGACATAGGAAAGGTACAAAAGAAGGAAACTCATACAGTAGAAGTTTACTCCAATCTACCTTATATGCTTGCAGATGCCATAAATCAGGCTATAGTGCTACACGAATCAAAGGGTTTTGTAGCTTCCAGCTGTGAAGTTTTAGAGCTATCAGAAAATCATGTAAAGTTAAAGCTTATTGGAGATAAGTTTGATAACGAAAAAAACGAACCTAAACTCGTCATAAAGGCTGCCACATACCACAGGCTCAAAGTGGAAAAAATATCTGATGAGTACCTTGCGGAAATCATATTTGATATATAGAGTATGTGATATAATGTAATGGCTATGTTTCAAGGCTCAATGGTTGCTCTCATAACACCTTTCAAAGATGGAGAAGTGGATTACGCTTCAATAGATCAGCTTATTGAGTTTCACATAAATAACCATACTGACGCTTTGGTTGTGTGTGGTACCACGGGTGAATCAGCAACCCTTACTTTTGAGGAACACGAAAAAGTAGTTGAATATGTAGTAAAGCGTGCAAAGGGAAGGATAAAGGTCATAGCAGGCACAGGGGCAAACGCTACGCACGAAGCTATAGAGCTTACTGCTTATGCAAAACATGTGGGTGCAGACGCCTGTTTGTCTGTTGTTCCCTATTACAACAAACCTACTCAGGAGGGTATATATAGACACTTCAAAACTATAGCGGACGAAGTAGACATTCCCATAATCCTTTACAACATACCTTCAAGGACTGGTGTGGAGATAGCTCCAGAGACAGTATACAGGCTTGCCAAGGACTGTCCCAACATAGTAGGCACAAAAGAATCAACCCCAAACATGGATAGAATATCTGAACTGATGAAGCTTCTTGGAGATAACTTTGTGGTGCTTTCCGGTGATGATTCTCTTACGCTTCCTATGATGGCTCTTGGTGCAAAGGGTGTCATATCTGTAGCTAATAACATAGTGCCGGTAGAAGTAAAGAACATGGTGGATTATGCACTTAAAGGAGACTTCAAAAAAGCTTTGGAACTGCATCTTTATCTCTTTGAACTTTTTAAAGTACTTTTTATAGAAACCAACCCCATCCCTATAAAGACCGCATGCTGGGCTCTTGGCATGTGCGAAAAAGAGTTCAGACTTCCCCTCTGCGAGATGAAACCAGAAAACGAGAAAAAGCTTATAGAAACGCTCAAAAAGTATGGTCTTCCCGTAGTAAGGGAGTAAAGATGGTAAAGTTCTTACTTTTCCTAAATGCCTTTTATTTAGGTCTTGGGACATTCTTTAGCTTCTATGTAGCACCATTACTTTTTAGAGTTCTTGAAAAAGAATACGCGGGAAGAGTAGTAGAAAAGGTGTTTCCTGTGTACTTTGGTTTAGGCTTAATCTTTAGTTTGCTCTCCCTAATCTTAGGCTTTAGACTCGGCAAAGGTGTGGTCATCATTTTGATCCTCAACCTTATTATTCTTGCCTTTCAAGAGTTTTATGTGCTTCCCCTATCGCACCACCTGAAATTTACAGACTATGAGGCGTTCATGAAGTGGCACGGTATCTCCATGGTTCTCAACCTCACTCACTTACTTTTAGTGTTTGTCCTGTGTATTTTGTTACTCCTGAAATGATAGAAATAGTCCTCTCACAGGTGCCAGTACCAAAAAGCAACCGCTATGTTAGAAAAAGAGGAGGGAGAGTGTTCAAGCCCCCAAGAGTGAAAAACTGGGAAGTTAGAGCCATGTGGGAGATAAGCCAGCAGTATAGAGGGGAACCTCTTGAAGGGAAGCTATCTATGGAAGTTCTCCTTGTTCTTCCCAACAACAGAAAAAGAGACATAGACAACATGTTAAAGAGTCTCTGGGACATACTTGAAAGAGCTAAGGTTATAAAGAACGATAACCAAATATACGAGATAAGAACTGTAAAAAAGGTGCTCAAAGGTCAGTCAAAAACCATTGTAAGGATAAAAGAATACTTAGAGGATCACTGAGTGTTTTTAAGATACTCAGTAGGGTCTAAAGGCACCCCGTCCTTAGTTCTTAGCTCAAAGTGTAGCACGCATTCATCTGAGTTGTTCTTTTTACCTACGCTTGCTATCTCCTGTCCTTTACTTACTGTATCACCTCTCTTGACCATATTTTTGGAGTTGTAAGCATACAGGGATATAAAGTCCTTATGTTCCACTATCACCATGTTGCCATAAGCCTGAAGATCCCCCCCGCTGTATATGACCTTTCCGTCATCAACGCTCTTGATAGGCTCTCCACAGTTGGTAAGTATGTCCACACCTCTTGAGGATTTAACCACCTTTCCTTCGACGGGCATGGGTATGCTTTTCTTCAAAACTTTAATCTCAGTGGGCTCCGTTTGTCTCTCTTCAGGTACATGCTCCAAGCTCCTTTCACTAAAAGAGGTTTTTTTCTCTTCTTCTTTGGGTTCTTTCATGGCAACGGGTATTTTTATGTGCTTGCCTGCTGTGAGCTTCTTGCTCTTGAGATGGTTTATTCTCATAAGTTCTTCCTCTGATATGCGGTACCTTCTTGCTATGGAACTTATGGTCTCACCTTTTCTCACCTTGTGCATCACATAGTGCTTAGTTTTCTTTTCCTCTTTCTTTTCTGACAAGCTTTCCTTTGGCACTTTAACTTTAGTACCTCTGCTCAGGAACTTATTCTTATACTCTGGGTTTAATGCCTCAAGCTCTTTTAAAGACACCCCCAAGCTTTTTGCTACATCTTTAAGCCTTCCTCCCCTTTTTACTGTATAAATGTCGTACTCCTCTCTTTTTGCTTTTTGGACCGTGGTTTTTGGTATCCTTACTTTTGTGCCTTTCTTTAACCACACACCTTTATACTCAGGGTTTAGTCTTTCAAGGGTTTTTAAGGGAATGCCCAATCTTTTTGATATGTGTTCAAGCTTGGCACCGCGCTCCACCGTGTAAAATTCGTAATCGCCATGTTCTTCTTCTGCAGGCTGAGTTTCCCTCTTTGGCACCTTTACTCTAGTGCCTTTTGCTAAAAACTTATTTTTATATTCAGGATTGAGAGCCTCAAGCTCTTTGAGAGAAATACCCAATCTTTTGGCTACATCTTTGAGTCTTGCCCCTTTTTGTACCGTATAGTATTCATACTCTTGAGCCTTTTTACTCTCTTTTTTGCGTTGAGGTTTTTCTGCAATGGGTATGCATATCTTATCACCAGCTTTTATCTTGCTGGGGTCAAGATGCTTGTTATTGCTCAATATCTCTTTAACACTAACACCTTTCCTTTTGGCTATGCTGGTAAGGGTATCCCCTTTTTGGACCTTATAGTACTCACACTCAACACCGTAGGCAATCCCTATGAGCATACTAATACCTAATACTAAAACCTCTTTCTTCATCTTTTACCACCTCCTTTTGTATCTGGATGAGTTCCACCTTTGAGAGGGGTGGACCATCCGATAGCTTCTTTAAAAAGTCCCACACTATGTCTTTGTTTCCCTGCACAAAGACCTCCACCCTTCCGTCAGGCATGTTTCTAACCCATCCGTCAAGACCGTAGCTTTCCGCGAGATTTTTTGTGTATGCCCTAAAACCAACTCCTTGAACAATACCGCTTATGTATACTCTGTAAGCGACCATAAAAAAATTTTAACCTATACTAAAATGTTTCCTTTGACATGACCTCTTCAACAAGGTTCCCCTTCTCGTCGTAAATCCTCATTATGGCTTTTGTTTTTCTTAGCTCCGTCTCTGACCTTAAAACTCCTCCCTTGTACTGTAGCCATCTTTGCCTTAAACCATCCTGAGTGAAGTATATTTCGGACCTTACATCTCCGCTGGTGATAACCAGTTTACACCAATTTAAGTCCTCATAGTCCACTATACCTTCAACACTTATGTTTGTTATCCCGCTGATGGCCACACCCATGGGACACCAGCTATTTGATGTTTTGGAAACAGACGGATGCTTCTCTGTGCATGAGAAAAGAGCAAGAGCTATTGCAAAAAGGTTTATCCTTCTAAACATAACAGCATTATAGCATAGAAAAGAACTCTTTCCTTGTATAATAAACAGAATGACAAACAAAGTGATCAAAATAATTGAGCCTAAGTTTTCTCAAGAGGAAAAACTCACTATACTTAGCATTCTTGAAAGCAATCAAATAACCAGAGGTGAATGGACTAAAAAGTTTGAGGAGGAGTTTGCACGATACTTGGGTGTTAGGCATGCTTTTACTGTATGCTCTGGTACTGTTGCCCTTTTTATAGCTTTGAAATCTGTGGGTGTTGAAGGTAAAAGAGTAGTTGTTCCTGCTATGAGCTTTATGGCAACAATAGATGCTGTGCTCTTGGCTGGTGGTATTCCTGTAGTAGTTGATGTAGATGAGTATTATACCATAGACACATCTCAGTTAGAGGACGCAGTGAAAAGATACCATCCTTCGGTGGTTATTCCCGTGCATCTTTACGGGCAGACAGCAAACATGGAAGACATCATGTACCTGTCGGAAAAGTACCGCTTTTTAGTGATTGAAGATGCAGCACAGGCACACGGTGCAAGCTTCAAAGGGAAAAAGGCGGGAGCCTTAGGACACTTATCCGCTTTTAGTTTTTATGCATCAAAGAATGTTCCTATGGGTGAAGGGGGGGTCATTGCTACAAACGATGATACTTTAGCAAAACAGGTAAAAAAGTGGATAGATTTTGGAGACCACCCTGCCTTTAATGTAAGGATCACAGAGTTTCAGGCTGCTATTGGATATATACAGCTCAAACACCTTGATGAAAGAAATAAGAGGAGAAGAGACGTGGCACAAAAGTACAACGAGCACTTTAACGGCTCCTTGACTCCACCCACCGAAAGACCCTACGCTTACCATGTGTATCACCTTTATACTCTCAGGCATCCAGAAAGGGATAGAATAATAAAACATCTAAGAGACATGGGCATAGACGCACGCGTATACTACAGCTATCTGCTTAGTGAGATAAGAAAAGCGGACCACCTGACCCTTAACAGAGCAGAGCTTTACAAGAGAGAGGTTTTTTCCATACCAGTGCACCCTTACCTTACAGAGGAAGAAATAAACTATGTTATAGAGAGTGTGCTTTCTACAGTAAATACCATTATGGAACGGACATGACATGAACCTAAGACCAACCAACCTACCCCTGACTGTTAAGGAGTTTGATGCGGAGCGTTGCGGACTGTGTGCAGGGTGTGGTTGTTCGTGCGGTTATATTCTCTACACAAAAGACCATACCCTAGTAGACCTTTACGGACATCCTGCGGACAAAAATGGTTTGGGAAGTTTATGCACTAAGGGAATAACCTACATACAGTCTACGGACACCAACCCCCTTAGACTAAGGAAAGCCTTTTTTAGAAAAGAGCAGGAATATGTAGAGATCTCACACGCATCTGCAATGAATTTGGCAAAGGAAAAACTCAAAGGCAAAAAAGTGGCCTTTTTACTTGACAGGTCTGCAGGTCTTGAGGAGTATGTCCTTGCTAAAGAGATCACGCCTTTTGTGTTTACTGATACAGTTTACTTACCCTTTAAGGCATCAACCCTTTTACCCCAAGAATGGAAGGATAGAAGGTTTATTTTTGCTCTTGAAGTAGACCCCGTTTTTTCTGAGGTTATGGCTACAAGATGGCTTATAGATGCTGTGGAAAAGGGAGCGTACCTCTATGTGATTTCCTCAAGATACTCAACCCTTAGCGCCAAAGCAAAAGAAACACATCTTATGCCACCCTACTTGGCGCTTGGTTTTCTTGAAAAGCTCTTTGAACAAGATATCAAGGACAAAAGAATGGAGTTTTTGAAAAGGAGCTTTCAACTGATAAAAGAGTCTCTTGTGTTGGTGTCCGCTACCCTTATGGCTTCTCCCTTCAAAGACAGAGTCCTAAGGCTTATAAGGGAACTAAGAAGAAAGTTCAAAACCCAATACGCCATAGTGGGAGATATAATGCCCTTTCCTTCGCACTCTATTAAAGATATGTGCGAAAGCATAGATGATTTTGATGCTCTCATAGTGTTTGGTAATCCTCTTAAATTCTTAAGAGATGAACACTTGGAAAAGTTAAAAGATAAGTTTGTCCTTCAATTCACGCTTTTTCCTAACTTTACATCCCATCACGCAGACCTGATTTTGCCCATGACCAACTTTACAGAAAGGGACTTTATAAATTACAGACACGGCTTTGGATTTTTGGCATACACCCCAAAAGTGCTAAACAGACAAGAGTACATAAACCCTTACACCTTTTTGAGAGAACTGTTTGAAAAGGACATAAGTTTAGAAGAGTTTTTGAGTCATTACGGCATTGACTATCAAGAGCTTAAAGCTTCCCATGAGGTAAAGCTCAAGCTTCCGCATTTGGAAGAAGTTTTTCAACAAGAAGAGAAAATAGAGCCACTAAAAGAAGGCATTTATCTCTATACAGATAACACACTTGTGGAGGACTTGGGACACTGGCATGCTTGGACCCACGACATGGAAAAGTACCAGATGGCATATTTAAACGAAGGGACCGCAAAAAAACTCAGAGTGGAAGACAAGATCTTTATAAGTGGGCATGAGTTTAAGGTTATCATCACACCTAATATAGCGGATGATGTGGTGTTTGTGCCACTATCTTATGAAGAGTATCAGCCTTTCCATCCGGGTGTAAGCGTAGGGAGGTTCCTAAGACATCCCTATTATAGGTTTGAGGCTTTGGAATGATATTAACAGTTTGTAAAAAGAGGAAAGCTAAGTCCTCTTACTTGCTTAGAACATTCGGGCTTGATGAGAGCACTCTTAAAAACTACAGTTATAAAAAGTGGTTGGGAGGAGCAGACCTCTTTTTTCAGACTCAAGAAGAAAAGATGAGTGCTTACGAAAAGTTAAAAGACTTTGTCTATGCAGACCGCTTTGTGGAAATGGAAGAAGTTGTAGTGAGTATGCTCAAAATATCTGGGCTTAAATTAGCTGTTGCGGAAAGCTCCTCTGGGGGGCTTTTATCAGCAAGGATAGTGAATGTAGCAGGAAGTTCCGAGGTGTTCTTGGGTGGGTTTATTACTTACGCCAATGACCTGAAAACTAAGCTTTTGGGGGTTGATGAGAGTCTTATTATAAAGTTTGGTGCTGTATCTAAAGAGGTGTGTAGGGCTATGTGTATAGGTGTGCTTGAAGAAACAGACGCGGATGTGTCTTTGGCTATAACGGGTATAGCAGGTCCAGGCGGAGGCACACCCAAAAAACCAGTGGGCTTGACTTTCGTAGGCTTAGGAACTGATAAGGAAGTGGTAGTGGAAGAACACAGACTAAAAGGTAGCAGGAATGAAAACAGGTTTATTTCTACGCAGATAGCTCTTGATATGTTAAGAAGGTTTCTTAAAGAGAGGTTCCCTCATGAGTAAGATACACCCAACAGCGGTCATAGACGGGCAAGTCCGTATGGAAGATGGTGTAGAGGTGGGAGCTTACAGCGTGCTTATAGGTGATGTGAGCATAGGTAGGGGCACAAAAATAGGAAACAGGGTGAGCATAAAAGGAAAGGTAAAGATAGGGCAAGACTGCAAGATATACGATGGCGCGGTCATAGGAGAAGAACCCCAGCATCTTAGGTACGCTGGAGAAGAAAGCGAGGTGATCATAGGCAATCGCGTCATAATAAGGGAGTATGCAACCATACACAGAGGGACGGCTATAGGTATCATGAAAACGGTGATAGAAGATGATGTTATGCTCATGGCATACTCCCATGTAGCTCATGACTGCATAGTCAAAAAAGGTGTTATCATGGCAAACTGTGCCACCTTAGGAGGTCATGTAGAAGTAGGTGAGTACGCTTTCATAGGAGGCCTTTCCGCGGTGCACCAATGGGCTAGGATAGGGGCTTACGCCATGGTGGGTGGGCTATCTGGAGTTTCTTTAGACATTCCTCCCTACACAAAAGCGTCAGGACAGCACGCCCTTTTATACGGCGTGAATACGGTAGGCTTAGAAAGAAGGGGCTTTAAAAAGGAAGTCATAAGAGCTATAAAGAGAGCCTATAGAATAATTTTCAGGAGTGGCATGTTAAAGAGAGAAGCAATAGAAGTTATCCTGAAAGAACTGGGACAGCACGAAGAAATAAGACATCTTGTAGAATTTATAAAAACTAGCAAAAGAGGAGTTGCAAGGGATGCAGGAGGAAAAACATGAAAGCAGTCATACTTTCTGCGGGAATGGGAACCAGGTTCAAAAGTGAAAAACCCAAGGTGCTACACACCATACTGGGAAAACCCATGCTTTGGTATGTTTTGCAAACAGTTAAAAACAGCGGTGTAGAGGACATAGGTGTAGTCATAGGTCATAGGGCTGAGGAAGTAAAAAAAGCCGTAGAAGATGAGATGGTCTCTTTTTATTACCAGAAAAACCCAAAAGGAGGCACTGCGGACGCGCTTATATCTTCTGCAGACATGTGGAGGTCTTACGAGGGCTATGTTTTGGTCATTAACGGAGATACGCCTTTGGTAAGGTCTTCAACTCTAAAAAACATGCAAAGGTACATAAGTATGGTGGAAGAATACGAAAGGGTAAAACTCAGTGCTCTTGTCTTAACGAGCTTTCTTCCAGATCCTACGGGTTATGGAAGGGTGGTAAAAGATGGCGAAGGGAGTGTGATAAAGATAGTAGAAGAAAAAGAGGCAAGTTTTGAGGAGAAAAAGATAAACGAAGTGAACGGAGGGGTTTACATCTTTTATGCACCTCACCTTCTTGAGTGTGTGTTTTGTGTAAAACCTAGCAACAGCGGAGAGCTTTACCTTACTGACATCTTTAACCTTATGTATCAGAAAGGATACAAAACGAGAACCTTTATGGCAGAGGATCCCACAGAAATCTTGGGAGTAAACACAAGGTGGGACCTCGCTGTTGCGGAGAATGTAATAAGACTTAGAATACTTCAGCACTGGGCAGAAAAGGGCAACACCATACACCAGCCAGAAAGCGTATGGATAGAACCCCATGTGAGCTTAGATGGAAATGTGGAGATATACCCCAATGTGATGCTTACAGGTAAAACAAAGATAGGTAAAAACTGCGTCATAGGCAAGGGAAGCATCATAGAAAATTCTGTTATAGAGGATGATGTCCTAATAGAGCCTTACTCTGTGATAAGAAACTCAAAGGTGATGAGCAAGGCACACATAGGACCCTTTGCACACATAAGAGACGAAAGCGCAGTGGGTGAAGAAAGTCACATAGGCAACTTTGTGGAAGTAAAGAAGTCTGTAATAGAAAGGGATGTAAAAGCTAAACATCTTGCGTACATAGGAGATGCTCATATAGGAAACAATACCAACATAGGAGCAGGTGTGGTGTTTGCCAACTTTGACGGAAAGAAAAAACATCAAACCCATGTGGGTAGTAATGCCTTTGTGGGCAGTAACTCTCTCCTGATAGCCCCTCTTAAAGTGGGGGATTTCGCTTACATAGCTGGTGGGTCTGTAGTGAATAAGGATGTGCCCGATGGAGACCTTGCCATATCAAGACCAAGCTTAAAACTATTAAAGGGAAAAGGCAAGGAGAAGTTAACATGATAGGCATCATAGGAGGAAGCGGTATCTATAACATAGAAGGCGCTCAAGTAATTAAAGAAATAAACATCTCAACACCCTTTGGGGAGCCCTCCTCTCCTGTGGTCATAATGAACATAGAGGGAAAAGAGGTAGCCTTTTTATCAAGACATGGCAAGGAACACATCTACCCTCCTCATCTTGTACCCTACAGAGCAAACCTGTGGGCTTTTAGAGAGATAGGAGTGAGCAGGGTGCTTTCTTTGTTCGCAGTAGGAGGTATAAACAGAAAGTTAAAACCCGGTGATTATGTGGTAGTCAGCGATTTTATAGACCTAACAAAAAACAGAGAGAGGACTTTTTACGAAGGTGTAAGGTCAGTAAAGGTTCAAGGGGAAGACAAACCTGCACAACTCCTAAGAGCAGGCAAAGTGGTACATATAGATGTATCTTTGGCATACTGTCCAGAAATGAGGCAAGCTCTATGCTCCGTTCTTGAAAGTCTAAACCTCCCTTTTCATTCGTACGGAGTTTATGCGTGCACAGAAGGACCAAGGTTTGAAACACCTGCAGAGATAAGAGCCATAGAAAAACTCGGAGGTGATGTAGTAGGCATGACAGGATACCCAGAAGTAGTTCTTGCAAGAGAACTGGCCATGTGCTATGCATCCTTATGCGTAGTTGCCAATCCTGCAGCAGGTATAGCAGATTACAGACTCACCAGCGAAGAGGTAATAAGAGAAATGAGGAGAAAAGAAGAAGAACTCAAAACCATCATAAAGCGTTTTGTGTCAAGATTACCCCATGAGAGACACTGTGATTGTAAAAAGGTTTTAGCATCTGCAGAGGTATAAGATGAGCAGAAAAAGGGAAAGACTTTCTAATCTTTTAAAGGAAGAGATAGCTCAGATCCTCAAGCAAGCACAGGATCAAAGACTTACCATGGCAGTTATCACAAGGCTTGAGCTCTCTCAGGACCTTCGGTATGCAAAAGTTTACTTTACTACCATACCCGAAGGTGCAGAAAAAGAGGTAGAAAAAGCTTTAGAGTCTGCAAAAGGTTATATAAAAACCCAACTTATTAAAAACCTTGACATACGCTTTGTGCCAGAACTTACTTTCAAGTTTGATAGAGAGCTAAAAGAGTTTGAAAAGTTATGGGAGAAACTCTAATACTTCTTGAACAAAGCCAATTCCAGCTTGATCCCCCGGACGGTAAGCTCCTTTACAGGCACGCAGAAGATGTAAAGATAAAAGAGATGCCTCTTGTCTCCTCAACCCAAGTGGATGAGCGCATACCTTATCCTCTACTCAACCCCCTTCAGAGTCTGTTCTTTTATAAATACCAAGAAGGTAATGCCCTTGTGTGTGCACCTACATCTGCAGGCAAAAGTTTAATAGCTTACATCTTTATAAGAAACAAACAAGGCAGGAAGGTTTACACAGCACCCACCAGGTCCCTCGTTTATGAAAAAGCGGTAGAGCTAAGAAGATACTATCCCAACTCTGTGGAAGTCAGGACAGGGGAGAGCATCTTAGAAAGCTACAAAAAAGTGAGAGGAGAGGTCATTGTAAGCACTTACGAAAACCTCGTTTACGCCTTCAGGAATCATTCTGAATGGATAAAGGACATATCCTGCATAGTGTTTGACGAAATACATCAGATCACCAAAAGATGGATACTTGAGGAAGCCATAGCTTACGCACAAGAAAGAAACATAGAGATGCTTGGGCTTTCTGCAACTTTACCCTCTTACCAAGACATAGCCAAGTGGATAAAAGCGCATCTTGTTTTACAAAGCGAATGGAGACCAGTCCCCCTCATAAGAGAGATAAAACAACTTAAGGACTTTTCTGATACAAAGAAACACACGCAGAGAGATGAAAAGATAGCGGAAAAGCTTCTAACAGCCTTGTTTGACATACCCCAAAAGGACGAAAAAGTTCTCCTCTTTGTGCCTCAGAAAAAGTTAGGCTGGAAATTGCTTGAGCTTGCAAAAGAAGAAAAGATAGGCATAATGAACAAAACCACACCCTTTGAACACAGTCAAGAACAAGAGCCAGAAATAGCCTTCCATAACGCAGATGTACCCAAGGAAGAAAGAGAGCAGATAGAAAAAGCCTTCAGAGATGGAAAGCTCAAAAGACTCATAGCAACACAGACCCTTGCTTACGGTGTGAACCTCCCCGCCGATAGAGTTATCATCTTGGTGCGTATGTTTTATGAGAGGAGAAATTTAAAGTGCATTCCGGATACTTTGGACATACTTCAAATGGAAGGAAGAGCAGGAAGGCTCGGCATAAAACAGGTGGGATACTCACACCTTTTGACTTACGGAGGAAGTGCTCAAAACCTTCAAAAAGAGTTATTTAAAGCTTTAAAAGACCCCATACACATGCCAGAGAGGATAAACCAAGATGTCCTTAGCCTCTTTATACTTCTTGGATTTCTTTACGAAGGCAAGCATTACCAAAGATTCTTAGAAAAAACCTACTCGTACAGAAACATAAAGAGGAGTCAAATTCAAGCGGTGGTAGATTTTCTTACTGAAAAAGGCTACATAAAAGAAGACGGGCTTACAGAAAAAGCCCTCTACTGTGTAAAGAGCGGTGTTCCTCCCACAAAGTTTGAAGAGTTCTTAAGAAGGCTTTCCCTCAAGATGGAACCCATAGCGGTCATAAGGCCTCTGCTACATATGAAGAAGTTTGATACCCTTTATGACTTTGTAGAGAAGGGTGAGAGCTTTCCCGAGGATGTGCATTACATTAACAGCAAGCTGACACTTTGCGGAGTTAAATGTTTTCAAGACAACACGCATCAACTCCTTTTCTACACAGAAGGATTGACCTTTAAGTATCCCAACATCTCAAGTCCGCCGGGAGAGTTTTCTTATCTTGGCACCGATGCCTTACACCTCCTTAGGATGCTCATGGAACTTAACAAACTGGGCACTTGGAAACTGGGCAACCAAGAGATGATATCCGTAGCTCATTCGGTAAAGTACGGACTTACCATGGAGTATGCATCCCTGAGCGGTATAAAGGGTATAGGACACATAAGAGCAAACCTTCTCAAAAGGATCATGCAAGAGGAGGGGCTTTTGCCACCACCTATAGGTTCAGAGACATCTCACCTTTTGGAGATGCTTGGTCAGATAAACCTAAAAGAAAGGATGAAAGAAACCCTTTACCACATTAGAAAGCTTGATAAAAAGAGGGCAAAGGAAGAGTCCCAAAAGGTTTTCAAGCTTTTGGAAAATAACGCAAAAGGCTTGCTTGTGGATGACAGAATTCTTCTTGCTTTTGGACTTTTCAAACTTGGAGAGAAAGCCTACAGACTCAAAAAGAAGGAACTTGTGCAGACCATATTTCTTCACGAAGGTTTCACGCATTGAAGGAAAGGTAAAGATAATCTAAAAACTTAAGGAGGAGAAGATGAAGAGCCTTGCCGCTTTACTTATGGTGAGTTTTGCTTTTGCGGTAGATAACCTTTACATAGCGGTAAGGGTAGAAAGCTATGACCCAAAAACCGGCTTGATGAAAGTGATAGGAACTGCAGGCTCTTGCAACGGAAAGACCTTCAACCTTGTAGCAAAACCCGGCATGGACCCCAAACAGATAGAAAAAAGAGAACTGCATGTCCTTATAGACAGCGATCACTGTGAAGACAAAGCTACTTACAAAATACTGGAGAGGTAGCCATGAGAAGGTTTCTATTGCTTTTCTTAGTGTTATCTCTAATCTTCATCAGAAGTCCTAATGCAGCAAACATGACAAGCTACTGTTATGTGCCACCTTATGTGGGACAAGCAGTTTCACCCAATGTAATGCTTCTTATAGATGTAAGCGGTTCCATGTCTTGGTGCGCATACAATCCAAACAGTGATAAAAGTGGCTGTTGTTCCTCTTCTTCTGGCTGTGGCTGGACATACAGAGGCACAGAGGAAGGCTACTTTGACCCCAGTAAAGTCTACAAATACAACTCATCACAAGGCTACTGGGAAGAAACTACAGGGACACCAGCGACCTGTCCAAAGAGAGCATACGCATGCTATTGGTGGGGATGTTTTGATATTCTTGACAAAACCAAGCTCTATTCGGGTAGCTGTCTTAACTTCCTCTACATGACCCGCATAGACCTTGTAAGGTGGGCACTCACGGGCGGAACTCCTGATAGTTGCAACACAGGTGTAAACCAACAACCGCAGAACAATATAAGGAGATGTGACCCAGAAACTTACGGACAATCTGGAAGTCAGGTAAGTTGCGACAGTTATGGATGCATACTTAGATCAAACACTGGTGTGAGGGTAAGGGTTCCATGGAGCAGGATAAATTCTGCTCTTTTGTTCCAGCTGAAAAACCTCTCCTTCAAGCCCCGCATGGGGGTTATGTTCTTCAGCGATTATGGCATAAGGGATAAAGCCAGCGTATACATAGGAGACTTTACTGGAAGTAATAACTACGATGCACTAAATCCATACAAAAACACAATAACCGCGGTAAATGAAGAAGACCCCTCTGGCGGGACACCTACTGCTCCAGCTTTGTGGGATACTTACAACTATTTTGCACAGCAAAATCCACAGTATGGGGGCCTCAAACCTCAACAGGGTGGAGGAGATCAATGGAGAAATCCCATGTATCAATGCTTTGATTCAAACGGAAATGGGCAATGTGAAGGGAGCGAATTTAAACTCGTTCCCTGTGCTAAAAACTTCGTGATCCTCCTGACCGATGGCCAGTGGAACATAGGAGGTCCACCTAACAACGTCCGTGTTGCGTGCACTATAGATTACGGTTTTGAACAGTATTCTGCAGACCCAGTAGTTCCTGCTTACTGGCTTCACAAAAAGGGTTTTACCAACGCAAAAACTGGTATAAACTCAAAGGTGGAGGCTATATACGGCATAGGGCTCTTCTTAGGTGGGACTGGCGAGCAGTCTTTAAAGAATGTTTCCATGTACGGATCTTTTGACACAACTGGACGCAATTGGCCAGACAGCTTGTCCGGATACCCACAGGGTACTTGTTGGATGGATGACTGTAGCAATTATACAGGGTCTAACGGCAAAGGTAGCGGATGTACTTCCCTTCCGCCTTCTTCTCCAGATTGGGATAAAAACTCCGACGGACTTCCAGACACTTTCTACTCAGCATCAGACGCAAACCAGATAAAGAATGCCATACTTAGTGCCATACTTGACATACTCAAGCGTGCCTCTTCTGGCTCTACTGTTGCTACTCTGGCAGGAAGGTCAAGCGTATCTCAGGTGGTTGTTCAGCCTTACTTTTTACCCAGTTATGTGAGGTCTGACGGCACTCAGGTCTCTTGGCTTGGCTTTTTAAAAGCCTTTTGGGTAGATACTATGCAAAACCTCCGTGAGGATACCAACTTAAATAAGGTTTTGAACCTTGCGATAGATACCATATTCCAACTCTTCTTTGACACCACAGAAAACCAAACCAAGGCTGCCATGATAACCAACATATCCACCTGCACAGTAAGCCAGACAAAGAGTATAAATGAGCTTGCCCCTGTCTTGGATGGTGGATGTTATCTTGCCAACACAAACCCATCAGACAGAAAGATCTACTACAACAAAGATGGATTTCTAACCTCTTTAACCACAGGAGAAGCAAGCTACTTTGCAAACATATGGAAGGTCTGTAGCAACGACCCTTCGGTGCTATGCCAGAATAACGGTGATTGTAGTGGTGGAGGAAGCTGTGTTTCTACGGATGCAAGCTGTATCATAAGGTATCTGCGGGGAGAAGACGCTCCTTGCAGTTATCCTTATGTGCAAAGGACGAGAACTGTCAACGCTTCGGATTTTTGCTCCGCTTTGGGCATGTCTGGTAATAAGGTTTGGAAGCTGGGAGATATTATAAGCTCCAGCCCAGCCATTGCAGGACCAGACCCTCTTATGAACTATCACTTCAGGTACAACGACCTTAGCTACTATCAATATATAAACTCACCTCAATACAAAAGCAGACCTGTCATTGCTGCCATATCTGCCAACGACGGTATGCTACACATCTTTAGAATAGGGTACATAAACCAGACGGGAGACCCAAACAATCCTATAAAGCTCGTAAACTCCAGTTCCAACCAGAATACGGATTTAGTGGGAAAAGAGGAGTTTGCTTTTGTTCCCAAGAACGCACTTCCTTACCTTCTGTGGTACGGAAATCCCAATTACTGCCATGTGCCTACTGTGGACTACAGGATGATGATCCTTGATGCAAAGATAAACAATCAGTGGCGCACCGTTCTTGTGGGTGCCATGGGTTTTGGTGGTGAGGCTATAAGTACTTCTGCAGGAACTTTTAGCTCCTCCGTTTTTGTCCTTGACCTTACCGATTGGCTAAACAACAACCTTAGCGGACAGCCTGCCCTCCTCTGGGAAAGGCAACTTCCTGACAACACCCTTACACTTTCTTTCCCTGCGGTAGCAAAGGTAGGAGAAAATTGGTATGTGCTTGTGGGTAGTGGTCCTACAAACATAGACAGCAACACAGGGGAAACTTATATCAGCAGTGCAAAGATATTCGTCTTTAACCTGAATGATGGAAGCCCAGTAAGGACTATAAATGTCAATGTACCCTCTGCAACGGTAGCTATAGGAGATATCATGCCCGTGGATGTAAATAATGACTATACTGATGATGTTGCTTACTTTGGGGTTTATGGCGCTAGGTCTTCTGGTGGTGTATTTGGAGCTCTCTACAGGCTAAACCTTAGCACTTGGACAGTAAGCCAAGCTTTTAGCTTTGGCTCTTCTCCTGCACCCGTTTTTGGCGCACCCAACTACACTCTTGACGAGAACGGCAATCTGTGGGTGTTTTTTGGCACTGGCAAATACCTGAGCAGCGCAGACAAAAACCTAAGCTACACCAATTATCTTGTAGGATTTAAAGACATAAATTGGAACGGCGGTGGATCAACAAGCCTAGGTGCTCTTACCGATGTTACAGGACAAACTACTACTATTACAAGCTCTCAAACTACACAGATGTGTATATGCGACTCGAACGGATGCGGGCTCAAAACGGTAGTTACTGATGCCCAGGGTTCCGTCCCTCCCGAGGTTCCCGTAGGATGGTACATTAGGCTAAACAACGAAGCCATATACTCCCAACCCATGGTGTTTGGCGGTGTGGTAGATGTGCTTTCTGCGGTGCTACCTCAGGACATGTGCGCTATGGAGGGAAGCTCCAAGCTGTACTCTCTCTATTATAAGAGTGGCACTCCCTTCCCAAGACCTACAGTCCTGTCTCCCTATGCGGTTGTAGGCAATCAAATACAGCAATCTGTTGACATAGGCAGAGGTGTGCCTCCCTTTGGACAGCCCTTCCAGATCACTGCAGGTTCTGGCAAAGAGTTCCAAGCCTTCTTGCAAGTATCTACAGGTGTGATAGTTAAAGTGCCTCAGCAGACAACTTCCAATTACGAAGGTAGGTTCTTGCTATGGATAGAAAAGTGAGAGGTTTTAACCTTACGGAACTTCTTATAACCATAGTAATCCTCCTGATCCTTTCTGGCTTTGCCTTTCTGTGGTTAAGAAACTTGGTCCTCAACCAAAGGCTCAAAGCTTCTACGGACAGTCTTATAAGCGCCTACGAAACCGCACGCCTGTATGCTATGACGGGAAGGGGACAGATAGGGGTAGGTGGAGACTGGCAGAGCAGACCATGGGGTGTTATCATTACATCAAATACAGCCTATACCCTTTTTGAAGACACCAATTACAACTGCCAGTTTGATGCAGGTGAAGGAATAAAAAACTTTACAGTAAATCCAGGAGTAACCATACAGCCAGCGAGCGGATGTGACACTATAATCTTTGACAAGAAGGGATACCCAAGAAACGCTCAATGCGGGCTTGGTATGTGCTCGGTGGTTTTGCAAAACAGTGCAGGTAGCAAAAGGACCATCTACATTGACAGATTTGGGAGGATAAGGTATGAAACTCAATAAGGGTTTTAGCCTTATAGAGCTTCTTATAGCTATGCTGATCCTGATGTTTGTGATGATGGGTTTTCTGGCAGGTCTCATCAAGTACATACAGTTCTCTATGGATGCAAGGATGAAAGACCTTATGGACAAAGCTGTAAAAGACTGGAGTGGATACTTGGAAAGCTTGCCCTATAACGCATCGTGCTCGCCAGCAGTACCATACTCCTTTGGAAATGCTGTATGTGATCTTACTACAAATCAGTGTAGTTTTGAAAGTAGAGACAGCGATGGAGATGGTATACCCGACTTTTACGACCCTTACAGCGGGAACAACAACAGCTACTATAATAATCCCCTCAGCACAGCAAGTTGGCTTTGGGTAGGACCAGCTAATTTAACTTTAACATGCTATGTTAACACTTATACCCTTGTACATTATTCTACCTACACCCTTGTAGGAAACAGGAGCGTTTACACAGCTATAACTGTTGCTACCATCACCGCAACAGGTGGTGCAGAGATGGGGAGGGCTTACGGTATAACCGCATGGTATTTTAGTCCCATTGATAGGCGCTACAAGTACGAAAGTAGTCTTCTTATAAAGAGGAAGCCATGAGAAAAGGATTTACCCTTGTGGAGCTTCTCATAGGTATGGCTATACTCCTTATTATATCAGGTGGAGTTTTTTATGCTTTCAGGGACATATTCCAAAAGGGTACATCTCAGGCGCTGGTGGCAAAACAGGAACAAGATGTACAGTTTGTGGTGTCCACTTTGGTATCTGAGTTTTCCTCTGTAGGTTTTGGGGTGGACAGAAGCAGGCTTGTAGTTTTAAACAACGGCACAAACCCTTCTGATGTGACAAGTTCTAATGCGGTCATAGCCATAAGCGGTAGCCGAATAGCCTTCCTTAGCCTTGCTACAAGACAAGATACTTCCATAGGATGTTGGGGAATAACAGACCAGAACAAAAACATAACCACAAACGCAAGAGATTACCTTTTTAGACCTTGTTCAAGCGCAGGTTGGGGACTTCCTACGGACACCTCAAAGGTACTCTGCCTTGACCCCATATCAAAAAGAGACATAACTTCAAGTTGTGCCAATGCTCTTGTATTCTATGTAGGAGATAAGAACTACCCAGCAGACTTTGTCACCCAGTATTATCTTGCTACAAGCTCTAACGCATCTAGGCTTTGTGCTACTGGTACCCAGACGCTCTTCAAAAGACTTGGTTCAGACACACCACAACCTCTCTTGGACTGCGTTGCAGCTTTTAGAGTCAGGTACATAACAAGCACAGGTTACTCAGACTATGTTCCTAATTCTGATATAAACAACCTATTAGGGATAAGGCTTTGCATGATACTGCAGGTGGGTGGAAGACAAAGCACGCAGGCATATATAAAAAACTTTAGTGATAGCTGTGGTCCTACGCCTGTAGTGTCATCAGACTGGAGGTATTACAGATGGTCAACGGTAGAAGTAGACATTCCCCTCAAAAACATAAGGTAAGGGGTGTAGCCCTTATATCCGCTTTGATAACTGCGGTTATAGTGCTTATTGTTTTGGGTGGTTTGTACTTTATGCTCACAAGACTCTTTGAAAGCGCCCAAGCGGTAAGAACTTACTCTTCTGCAAGGGAGGCTGCTGTATCGGGAGTAAATTATGCCATAAGCAGCGATGTTTTTGACAGGATAGTTTATAACCAGTCCTGTCCCGATGGCACTCCACCCTGTCCTGCTACCGGGTCTTTAACCTACAACTGCTGTTGTAATATACGCCTTCAGTTTAGACTAAAAGGCTCTTCGGGTGTGTTTAACAACAATGTAAGAGTATGTTTTGCTGGCTATAGACCACCCCCTGGTTATCCCATCACCGGGGTAGCTTACAGCAAACTGCCACCCGGTAACAAAGGTTTCATATTTTCCATAATATCGGAGGTAAATGATCCACAAGGCTTACACAATGCGCGCATAGAGGCCGTCTACACACCGTGAAAAAAGTGTAAAATAAGATCTATGAAAAGTTGGCAAAAATATGAGCAAAAACTTAAAGAACTCAAAGACTATCTTGAGAACAGCTACAACACTAGTCCCGACATTGAGGTAAGCTTAATACTGCCAAACGAAAAAGAGATACCCTATGTGCTTGTAAGATACTACATAGATGATGAGCGCTTTCACGAAAGAAAGATAGAACTTTTTGAGTATTACTTAGAGAAAGACATAAGAGAGGTTGCAAGCATGATAACCGCTATTATAGAAGAGTTCGCTACGGAGATAGAGCAATCCGAGTACGGTGGCGGTTGATATATAATATTAAGTTTGAAGGAGGTAAAGGATGGCACTGCCAAAAGAAAAGAAGCAAGAGATCATAAAGAGCTTTCAGAGGCACGAAAAAGACACGGGTTCTCCGGAAGTGCAGATAGCAGTACTTACCGAGAGAATAAACAGGCTGACAGAACACCTGAAGAAAAACAAAAAGGATGTCCATTCAAGGAGAGGGCTCATTGCCATGATACACGCAAGGAGGAGACACTTAGAGTACCTTAAAGCTACTGACTACAGAAGGTATTTGGAGGTAGTCCAAAAGCTTGGTCTAAAGGTAAGATGATGCAGAGGGTTATCGCTAAGATAGGGGAAGAAAAGGACCCGCTGATTATAGAAACAGGTCATTATGCCAAGTTATCAGACGGAGCGGTAGTTGTAAGACAAGGAGGGACTGCGGTATTAGTTACTGCAGTAGTTTCCGAAGAGCCACAGCAAGAAATAGACTTTATGCCTCTTTCTGTTGATTACAGAGAGCAGGCTTCTGCGTGGGGCAAAATTCCTGGAGGTTTTGTAAAACGCGAAGGTAAGCCCACAGAAAGGGAGATCCTCGTCTCAAGGGTGATAGACAGACCTATAAGACCTCTTTTCCCAGAAGGGTTTTTTCACGATGTGGTTATAACCGCTCTTACTCTGTCTGCAGATGACAAGTATGATCCCGATGCGCTTGCCATAACAGGTGCATCCGCTGCTCTTCACATATCAAGGATACCCTTTGATGGTCCTATAGCAGGGCTTAGGGTTTGTAGGGTAGAAGGGAAGTTCGTTGCAAATCCCACTTACGAAGAGAGACAAAAGGCGGATATGGAAATTCTTTTGGCGGTCAGCAAAGACAGTATAGTGATGGTAGAAGGTGGTGCAAAGGAAGTAGACGAAGAGACCTTTGCCAATGCTCTCTACTTTGGTCTTGAGGTAGGTCAATCACTCATATCAGCTCAAGAAGAGCTAAGGAACAAAGTAGGCGTAGAAAAGATGACCTTTGAGGGAATTGAGCTACCAGAAGACATAAAAAAACTTTTGGAAGAATACTGCACTAAGCCTTTACTTGAAACCTTTGAAATACAAGACAAAAGGCAGAGAAAGGAAAGGACATCTACCATCTTAAAGGAATTCATGGATGTCCATCAAATACCCCAAGATTTGAGCTTCAAAGTATCCTACCATTACAAAAAGCTCGTAAGCAGGTTGATGAGAGAAAGGGTGTTAAAACAAGGTGTAAGAATAGACGGAAGAAAACCACAAGATATAAGACCTATTAGCATAGAGATAAGACCCTTTGAAAGACCTCATGGAAGTGCTATATTCACAAGGGGGCAGACACAAGCCTTCGCAACGGTTACGCTTGGTTCTCCACAAGAAGCCCAGCTGGTAGAAAGCATCTACGAGGGAGAAGTATTTAAAAGGTTTATGCTACACTACAACTTTCCTCCCTTTTCCACAGGAGAGGCAAGACCGTGGGGTCCTCCAAGGAGGAGGGAGATAGGACATGGAGCTTTAGCGGAAAGGGCTATAGAACCTCTAATACCGTCAGAAGAAGAATTTCCCTACATTATAAGGGTGGTGTCTAACATACTTGAGTCTAATGGTTCCACATCTATGGCTACTGTGTGTGCAGCTTCCCTAGCTCTTTTTGATGCGGGTGTGCCTATAAAAAAGCACATAGCGGGCATAGCTATGGGTCTTATAATGCAGGGCGATAGTTATGTGATCCTTTCGGACATATTGGGGGATGAGGACCAGCTTGGAGATATGGATTTCAAAGTAGCTGGCACAAAGGATGGTATTACCAGTGTACAGATGGACATAAAGATAAAAGGACTCCAAAAGGAGATAATGAAAGAAGCTCTAATGCAGGCAAAAGCAGGAAGACTTTATATCTTAGAAAAGATGTATCAAGCTATACCAGAACCACGCAAAGAACTACCACCCAACGCACCAAGGATAGAGATCATAACGGTACCCGAAGAGAAAACCGTGCTCATCATAGGTCCGGGTGGTAAAACCGTCAAGGAAATAAAAGAAAAAACAGGCACTACTGTATGGGTGCTTGAAGGTGGTAAGGTTTCACTCACTGCACCCTCCAAGTCAGCCATAGACGCGGCAAAGGAGATGATAGAAAATCTCATAAGGGATGTAGAGGTAGGAAAGGTTTACGAGGGGAAGATAACAAGAGTAGAACCTTACGGTGTTTTTGTGGAGTTAATGCCTGGTAAGATAGGACTTTTGCATGTTAGCAAGATGGAAGGCTATGTAAAAGATGTAAGAGCGGTTTTCAATGTAGGAGATACTATAAAGGTAAAGGTGTTGGAAGTGGATGATCAAGGAAGAGCAAAGCTAACCAATATGGGTTTGGATGAAAGCCGGCGTAGCTCAGTGGCAGAGCGAGGCACTCGTAATGCCTAGGTCGTGGGTTCAAGTCCCACCGCCGGCTTGGGGGATAGCATGAGGGTAAAGGTAAAAAGATTACCGCATGCAAAGGACCTTCCTTTACCTTATTATGCTACAGACCACGCTTCGGGTTTTGACCTCATGGCTGCTGTTGAAGAGCCTGTGACCATAAAACCTATGGAAAGGAAAGTCATACCCACGGGCATAGTCATAGAACTACCGGAGGGTTTTGAAGCTCAGATAAGACCAAGAAGCGGTTTAGCTCTGAAATACGGCATTACTCTTCTTAACTCTCCTGGTACCGTAGATGCAGACTACAGGGGTGAGATAAAGGTCCTGCTCATAAACTTAGGTCAGGAAGAATTTGTTGTAAAGCGTGGGGATAGAATAGCTCAGATGGTAATATGTCCAGTGGTCAGGGTCCTGCTGGAAGAGGTACAGGAACTAACACCCACAGAGAGGGGTCCTAACGGTTTTGGTTCAACGGGTGTGTAAGATGCTACAAGAAGCCAGAAGGAAACTCAAAGAATTGGGCTACAGCAACATATACCTGTGGGAAGACCCACCCGGAACTTATTATGGTTGGCACACACACCAAGAGGACGAAGCAAGATTTATTCTTGAAGGTTCCATAACCATAGGAACAGAAGAAGGAGTTTACCACCTAAAAGCTGGTGATATATTGGAAGTCCCAGCAGGAACGCGCCATTGGGCAAAAACAGAAGAGGGTGTAAAGTACCTTTGTGCAAGCAAAAAATAAGGAGGTTTAGCTATGCTCAAGAAAACCTACCTGGAAAAGCAGGGTGTCTGTATGGTAACCTTTAATGTCAAGTTCGAAGGGGCAAGCAAGGTGGAGCTTGTAGGAGAGTGGAACAACTGGATTCCAGAAGTTATGAAAAGGAAAAGGGACGGCAGTTTTTGGATAACTAAGAGATTAAAAAAGGGCAGAGAGTACAGGTTTAGGTATCTCATAGATGGTCATCTATGGGAAAATGATTCGCAGGCGGACCGTTATGTACCAAACCCTTATGGCTCTATGGACAGCGTTGTTATATGCTGAACCTTGAAGGTAGGAGGAAGATTTTTCATCTTCTGGCCATAAGCTTATGGCTTATACCCTTAAAGTTCTTCCCTAATTGGCTCATTGTTTTTAGCTTTTTGTTTATCATCATCCTAAACCTTCTTTTGGTTAACAGGATAGGAATAAAATTTCTTCCTACGCTTTATCGTATCGTGCTTTACTTTGAAAGGGAGAAGAACCTACAAAAACCGGGTATTCAGGCTCTGTGGGCTAACTTGGGTATTGCCCTAAGTTTTTTACTCTTTGGCAAAGAGTGCGCTGTTGTAGGTGTGCTACTTCTTGCCATAGGTGATGCCTTTGCAGGCTTTGTAGGTGCCAAAATAGGAAAGCTAAAGCTTTGGGAAAAAACCTTAGAAGGCTTTATGGCTTTTTTCTTTTCCACTTTTTGTGTGCTTTACTTTTTTTTGGGGTTTGAAAAAGCCTTGGTGGTTTCTTTGATAGGTGCTACAGTGGAGCTTCTTCCTTTAAAGTTAGATGACAACTTTACCCTGCCTGTTGTGGGAAGTTTTATGTGTTTTGTCTTAAAGTAGCCTAAGTATCTCTTCGAGCTTTTCTGCATCTGTGAAGCTTGTAGAAAGGTCTGCGGATGGATGTCCATAAAGACCACATAGAGCAACTACCTTTGTATCAGTGTGCTTTTTTAGAAGCCTTATTACAAAGTCAGTTCTGTAGCAATGAACTCCTACCAGTATGGTAAGGTCATGCTTTCCGTAAAGTATTGCATGGTGAGGATTAGGTGGGTCCATTTCTACTGAGGGGTCGTACTTTTTAAGCTTGGGTCTGTAATCTGGAAGCACTTTCACATTAAACCTTCCTACCTTCTGTATGATCTCTCTTAGCACCCTACCTTTCTGGAATAGTTCTTCTTCCTGCCAATCCCAAAAGAGTAGAGGACCTATCACCACAGTAGGGCTTTCTGCAAATTTTATCCACTTGACGAGCAATTCCACCGCGGACCTAAAAGACACAGACTGCTCGCCGATGGTAGCTTCACCTTTGAAGACTTCCTTTTGCATGGAGGTTCTTGTCATGTCTTCTTCGGGTGTGGGCACTGCCTTGGGCTTTTTGTAATAGGATGGTTTGTAATCCACAAAGTTTGGGGAAAAGTCAAAGTTTCTTCTTTTTACATTTCGGGTCCTAGTATCCACATCAGGCTTTACAGACATAACCTTGTACATGTCTTCCTTTACCAAATCCAGTTCAACGGTAAATTCTCCGTGATAAGCTTTTTCTTCTTCTTCTACACCTAAGCTGTAGCAAGTAGTACCTACTATGTCAAAGAGAACACCGTTAGCACCTTGCTCAGAAGCTTTGGAAAATATCTCGTATCTCTTTTCGTAAAACTCATAACAGCAATGACCTATGTATGTGTAACCATTTTGTGCGCACCACAAAAGAGTATCTCTTAGAAGCTCAAAGGATGTTATAGTTATGGGTATCATACCCTTCTGATAAGCCAACCTATAAGCATCTCCTACACTACATCCTCCACACTCTCCGCAATCATCAAGATGTCTGTAATCACACCACCTGGGCTTAGCACAGTAAGGAAGGAGCATAACTTTGGCTTTCTGCAGATTTTCTTTTAGTCCACCACCTATACTGGCTATTATGTTATTGAGCCTTTTTTTTTCAATGCCTAAATCTAAACCTTCTGCTTTCCTAATGGGAAACATCACAGCATTTATAAAATCATCCACAGTTAGGTTCAAAGCTTCCCAATCCCTCCCTTCAAAAAACTCTCTTATCCTTTTTTCCGTATCCTCCAGAGGTGTGTGCTTTAAATAAGCTTCAAGGTCGTAAACAAGTCTCTGAGGTTTTACAAAAAAGTCTCCGTTTATTATGACTTGTTCCAATACCTTGGTCTTTGTGTCTAACTTTACGGATACTCTGAAAGTACCCCCCGGACATCTATGTACGCCAAAGAGTACATCTTTATCCTTTGCGGAGGACTTTACATGGTATATCCACTCTTCGCTGGCAAAGTAATCCCTTTTTTTCTCCATGAGCTTGAGTTCTTCTTGGGTAATATCTCCCCAGTAGTAGGTTATTCCCAGCTCCTCAGCAAGACCTTGCAGTATAGCAGAAAAGACTTCCTCCTTTGGAGGAATGTATCCCAAAAGACGCTTGACCCACTCTATCCTGTCTTCCGCTGACTTTATGCCTTTGGATGTTAGCTTTTCAACAGGTATTTGAAGAGATTTAAGCATTCTCTCCACATTCATGTCCATAAGCAGTGTCCCCTGATAAAGGAAAGCATTCCCTTCAAAAACTCCTCCTGTTCCAGATATCTTTCTGCCTTCTACTTCTATGTCGTTTCTTGGTCTAAAGCTTGCGTTTATGCCTAACTTTCTGAGTCCCTTTGCTACGCCGTTGCATATTATTGCGGTGATTTCCTCAAAACTACCACCTTTTATACCCCTTCTGTCTGCTATAACTTCCCAACCTATTTGTAACTCATCAAAGTATATGGCTCCTCCCCCTGTTATTCTCCTTCCTACCTGTATGCCTTCTCTTTGGGTGTATTCTGTTCTTACCTCCTCCTCTACCGACTGATGAAAACCTACAAGCACGCATTCGGGTTTGAACTGCAAAAACCTTATGGTGTTGGGTATTTTCCCTTCAGCTTTTAGGTCAAGCATTATCCTGTCAAGAGCTATATTTTCATAGTGAGGTCTTTGCCCCGTATAGACAACTCTCCACATACTCGCATACCTCCTACTGTAAAATCAAATTTATAAAGTATCAGTATCTTTTTAAAGTCTTTATGATTAGTCTCAGGGAGAATGTCAAGTATTAGCGAGGCTGTTCTAAAAATCTACCAGACCCCTTAGCGTAGCTATAGTGCAAGATACCAGACAGAAACAACAAAAATAAGTAAGTTGCAAGCACCCAGAAGCTCCAAAGGATAGCACAGGCAATGGATGCTTTTCTTGATAAGTCCTCCCTCAGCAATTTAAAGCTTGAACCGATCTTTTACTTTTTCAAGGGTTTCCTTACCAAAGTGTAAAGCTTTTTTAGGGGCAACTTACTTTTCCGCACAAAATCTAAGTTTATCTCTCGCCACACCTAAGGCATTATTTTTAGAACAGTCTCCTATGGAGATGGACAAAAGGACTTGTTGGTATAAACTATTAAGGTGATTCATTGTTCTACCTCCTTAGTGGGATTTGAGGTTATTATAAACCTCTGCCCACTAAGGGCTATTTTCAGAGGATTTTTCCAGCTTTTCTGAATTTCTCACCCGACGTGTGTATTATAAGTATTATATTTATTATATTATGCTTGCAGAAGTAAAAAACAGGATTGAGGAGTTAAAAGAGAGATTCTTTGATGTACAGCAAGCTATGGATATAAACTCAATGAAAGATGAACTAAAAAAGATAGACATTAGTATGTCCATGCCAAGCTTTTGGGAGGATCAAGAAAAAGCGAAGGAGCTTACTCAAAGAAGAAAATGGCTTGAGGAGACCATAAAGGAGTTTGAAAGGATAAGAAGCTCCTTAGAAGGTGCCGAAGAGCTTTTAAAAGAGATAAAAGAAGATGATTTAGAAACTCTTTCCATGATAGCCGAAGAGATCCAGTCTGTAGAAAAACCTATCAGAGAGCTTGAAATAAAGACTTTCCTTTCTGAAGAGATGGACAGGAAAAACGCATACCTGACGGTACAAGCGGGAGCTGGTGGCACGGAAGCGTGCGATTGGGCAAGTATGCTTTTAAGAATGTACAGAAGATGGGCAGAAAGACACGGTTATGAGGTGGAAGTTATAGACATAAACCCTGACGACATTGCGGGTATAAAAAGCGCAACCCTTCTGATAAAAGGACCTTACGCTTACGGATATCTCAAAGGAGAGAGCGGTGTTCATAGGCTTGTTAGGATATCTCCTTTCGATGCCAATGCAAGAAGGCATACATCTTTCGCATCTGTGTCAGTAGTACCACAAATAGACGAAAGCATAAACATAGAGATAAGGGAGGAAGATATAGAGATGGAAACCTTTAGAGCAAGCGGTGCAGGTGGTCAGTATGTAAACAAAACGGATACCGCAGTAAGGATAAGACACATACCCACAGGTATAGTGGTCTCCTGTCAGCAGGAAAGATCCCAGTTTCAAAACAGACTGAAGGCTCTTGAACTCCTAAAGGCTAAACTTTACCAGCTTGAACTCCAAAAGCTTGAGGAAAAGAAGAAATCTTTGGAAGGCGAAAAAACGGACATAGGTTGGGGTTATCAAATAAGGTCTTATGTATTCCAACCATACCAGATGGTAAAAGACTTGAGAACTGGCTTAGAAGTGGGGAATGTAGAAGCGGTGATGGATGGAGACATAGACAGTTTTATAGAAGAGTATCTCAGGTGGAGAGCTAAAGAAAACACAAGTATAAAAAGATAAGGTCTTAAAACTGCTTGATTAATAATAGAGAATGTAAGATAATAACTCTGTATGTTCAAGATTCTTTCTAAGGAGTTTTTAGGTGAAAGATTTTTGTTCCTAAGGATTTATGCTCCTCACATATCAAACGCAAAAGTTGGGCAATTTGTCATGTTGCAGCTTAAGGAGGATTCGGAAAGAATACCTGTGTTTGTTTTAGAAACTTTTCAAGACGGATTTTCTTGTATATTGGAAGTGGTAGGAAGAAGTACTCTTGAGATCAAAGAAGAAGGAGAAGAGTTTTATTATGTAGGTGGTCCTTTGGGAAAACCTTTTCCCGCTTATTACTATGGAAAGGTAGTTTTATATTCAAAAAACTGGGGTATTGTAGGTGCAATAAATGTGGGAAGAGTTTTAAAAACACTGGGAAATCATATAAAATTTGTCTATTTTGAGTTCGCTTTTAACGATCTTTTGCAAAAAGAAGGATTTGACGAGATTATTTTAGAAAATGAGCTGAAAGCTCATAAGCCAGCTGATCTTGTAGTTTCCGTTGGTGATAACTTGCTTTCAAAAAAATTGTCAGAGATGTATCCTTCTGTAAAACACATAGCGATGCCTAAAGTGTATATGCTATGCTCTGTAGGACTTTGTCTTACATGTAGGTTAAAAGTCGGAGACAGGTATTTCTTAGCGTGTACAGATGGTCCATGGTTTGATGCTAACAGTATAGACTGGGAAGAAATAATTAAAAAAGAAGATACCTACAAAGAAGAAGAGAAGTTAGCTCTTGAAGAGTATTTGAAAAAGCTTGCAAGAAAGCAGATCAATGCTTAGTTATCCACTCCTCAAAGCTCATGCCCTTTTTTATGCTCTCCAAGATGTGTTTTTCTGTAGGTGTAAGATCTTGTGGTATAAGGTCTGGTCTGTACTTTAAAGTCCTTTCTATGGCATGCCAGAGTTTCCACATTTCTATAAGTTTGTGATTTCCAGATAGCAAAACTTCCGGGACCTTCATACCTTCGTACTCGGGGGGTCTTGTGTAAACAGGGTACCCCATCCACCTTCTGAAAGAATCAGACAAAAGACTTTCTGGTTCTGTAAGTACGCCCGGTAGTAGTCTTACAATACCTTCAAGCAGTGCGAGAGCAAATACTTCTCCCCCGGAAAGCACAAAATCTCCCAAGGAAAGCTCTTCGTCCGCAAGAGTGCTGATACGTTCATCCAAACCTTCGTACCTACCGCATATTACCGCTATACTATCTTTTTTGGATAGCCTCTCAAAATCCTTTTGGATAAGTCTTTTACCCCAAGGTTGGGGTATTATGGTATAAGGCTTGCCGTATTTTTGGACCACCTCCTTATAGGCACTAAACACGGGTTCTGGCTTTATCACCATACCCGGAAGACCACCGTAAGCAGCGTCGTCTACCTTTCCCTTGTCTGCATACCGCCTTATATCTATCACTCTCAGATCCACAAGGGACTTCTTTATAGCTTGTTTGACTGTGCCATACTGAGCGTAGCATTCTATTATTTGAGGGAAGATGGTAAGCATGAAAAATTTCATTTTAAAAAGCTTTCTACTAACTGTCTTGCCCTTTCTTGACTAAACTTGTAGTATATGTCTATGGTAGTTCTTATGTGAGAGTGTCCAGCAAACTCTTTTACCACTTCCGCAGGAAAACCACTATTTACTAAATTTGTTATGTAAGTATGCCTAAAGCTATGCACAGAAAAAGGGATGCCCAATCTGTGAGATAATCGATTAGTATATACTTGAAGAGAGCCCCTTTTGACATTAAAGTTTTCTTCATAAGACTCTATCCATTCAAGCAGTTTACGTGTGGCTTCGTATGTATCTTCTTTTGTACTTCCTAAGACAGGGACGAGCCTTTCCTTTCTACCCTTGGTAATATCTGCAGAAAGCCTTATCCATAAAAGACCGCTTTTATCCTGATAAAAACTGCTTTTCCTAAGGCCAAGATATTCAGAAAGCCTCACACCACTGTGAAGAAGGAGCATATATACTTTCTCGTACTTGGTTCCGTGCACCTCCGATAGAATCCTTTTGGTTTCTTCCTTTGACAAGGCTTTTGGATACCTATCTGCTATATTCCTTCCTATCTCTTCTCTCACTTCGTCTATAACCGTTTCTATCTGTGAGTATCTCTCCTTGTCTATGTATCCTCTTCTAAAGGCAAACTTATAAAAGTGCTTTATGGCAGATAAGTGAGTAAGTATGGAAGAAGTGTTAAGCAAGGAAGCGTCTACATAACTGTATATACTTTTTGGGTCTACCTGGGTAAAGTCTTGGCTTTGTATGTGTTTTGCAAAGGACTGAAAACTCCTTATGTATGTAATAACGGTTCTTGGACTTTTTGTTCTTTCTAGACTATTTTTCCAAAGCCTTAGGAGATGATCTCTGTCCATAAATTTTAATTCTAATCCTTGAAGGCTCTTAACTCAAGTCTAGGCAACTATCCCCCTCTAACTACTCCAACAAATTAGGTTAAAATATCAATAAACGGAGGGTAGATATGTCCTATGTTATCTACGCCGCATACGGTTCTAATCTACTTAAGGAAAGGTTCTTAGTTTATATAAAAGGTGGGAGTTTCATGGGGATAGATTACGAAGGCTGTAGAGACAAAACAGAACCCGAATCTCTTGGATGGATGTGGGTTCCCTATAGAGTCTACTTCGCAAAGGGTTCTAAAAGGTGGAATCATCAGGGAGTAGCCTTTTTATCCTGTGAAAAAGAAACTAACCTGGAGTATCATGCAGTGGTCAGACTGTGGAAAATAAAGGAAAGTCAGCTTGAAGATTTGCAAAAACAAGAAGGAAGAGGGTGGTATGATGAAATAATCACACTGGGGGAAAAGGACGGCTTGAAGATACTTACCTTTACTGGATGCTGGTATAATGAGAAAAACACGCCCTCTCAGCTCTATTTGGATGTTCTCAAAGAGGGGCTGAAAGAAACTACCGGCTGGACGGACGAGGAGATAGACAAATACTGGGAGAAGTTTTTGAAGTAGGGCAAGACTGCTGACGGTTAAGGATATCTTCAGTTTATAGATGGTCAGAAAATGCTGAAAAGGTGAGTTATATATAGTGTATGGTAGCAGTTGGGAGAAGAAACAAAAGTGTAAGCCTTCCTAACAAGGGAGGCTTTCTCTTTGGGGTCTTTGGACCCTTTCTTGCAACGAAAGATAAAGGAGGTCGGAGATGAAAAAGTCCTTATTAGCGGTACTTAGCTTAGCCTTAGCCCTTCCAAGTTTTGGGCAGGAAGATGACAGACAACATCGCTCACTCAGAGAGCTATTTTATTCAGGCTCAAGGCATCAATTTTTATTTGTTAGTCCTTCGGAAACGGAAACCCTCCTTGTAAAAAACTATTCTGGGGCTTTTTCAATTTATCACGCAAAAGAAATTTGCCAAGCTTTAGGAGGAAAAGCATACCTCGTTAAAGGTAAAAAAGTAGAAGGATTTGGCGGCAATTATGTTATTGAGGAGAAAATCCCTGCTGAAGAAAGGTCAGGATTTTTAGGCTTTCTAAAATCTGCTTGGGTGGATGGATATGCCCTTCCTACTCTGTGTGAGAAAGACGGCAAAGAAATATTCTTCTCTGAAGCAGGTAGATGGATAGGAAATTGGTTTTATACCAACTATGGTTGTTATGTACATAGAGTTAGACACATCCCTGAACCGAAGATAACATCCTTTGAAATAGAAGACAGAGACAAAATAAATTCATCCAATTCTTTGTTTGAGTATCTTCAAACGCTAAAAGCAAAGTTTGACATCTTGCCTGATGGGTCATACAAAACCAAAGACAGTGCAGGAGAATGTGGTCCCTTTGATACATCCTATCTTAGAAAATCCGCAAACTATTGCTACCAAAAGGGTGGGACTTTCAAAAGAGCGGATGGACAGGATCTCAAGGAGTTAATCACAAGATTATTAGCCACTGAACCACCTAAAAATGTCTATCCTGTAGATTTGTGGCTTAAAGAGTTTGACGGACATACCTTTTACTGCGATGGTCCTGAAAAGTTTATGGTCTATGTAGAGGTAGATAAACAGCGTAGAAAACCAAATATCACTGCTGTTCCTTATATTTTCTACTTTAGACAGGGTATAGATCAAGACCTTTTAGAAAAAGCTCAAGAAAAAATCAAAAAAGCGCAAGCTAAACCTGTTTCGGAAGATGCTATTATTTCTATGATAAAGATGACCGCAAGCTCCAAAGCACCCTCTATGCAGGTAATAGGGCAAATGCGGTATGAGACTATCTATATGTATCCTGACGGAGGATGTGATTTAGTAGCACTAATCACAAGAGGTCCAGGGTACACACAGATAGACAACTTCAAAGTATGTCAAGATGGTGTTCAATCTATTGGCAGTTCCAATGATTACAGAGCTCTCACTGTGAATAGTATAGATTGGGAGACCAAATTGCAGTTTTATAAGAACTGTAGATCTTATGGCAGAATGACAAGCCTTTACAGAGGATACAGAATTGATTGTAGGATTCCCAATCCACAGCTCCCTTGCAACGGAGAGGTTCTCATAACAAGAGATAACAAACTTGTAGATTTTCAGGTGCAAAATATATGTATCCGATAATTAGATGAAGTGGGCGGAAGGGGAGGGGATCAGGAGTGTTTGCGAGGATGGAGATGTTTTGAGTTTCTCTTGTAGGTTCAGGAGCAATTTGAGCTTTGGCATAGGGAATGGGCATGTAGCTTCTCGATACGAGACACTTTTTATACTGCATGTTGTTGAATTTTTTTTGCCTATCTGTTTGATGAATGGCAAAGTTGATGCCATCTAATAAATACAAACTCAAATGGTATAGGGGAACAGAAATAAAAACTGTTCAGGCTCGTGTCAGACTTGAGGTAGTTATCGCCAAAACCTCCAAAGGTAAGAGAAAGGAAGGTTTTGGATAGGATAGAACTTGAGAGAGACAAGGCTTTTGTAGCAGACAGGGGATACGATGCGGTGGATATAATTCAGAAGATACTGAATAAGGGTTTAAAGTCTGCAATAAAGGTAAAGGAAACCGTGCAGATGAGAATCAGAAATCCTTCAAGGTAGAAAGAAAAGGAGAAGCTTGGCACATGCTTCTAAGATGCTCTTTAAGTATTTGAAAGAGCCACAGGGTGATGATCAAGGCAGATTCGTATTTCTGTGGTCTTCCTTATCTAAGATTATCTCTCGCCCACCCCTAAGGCATTATTTTTAGAACAGCTTCGGTTAAAAACCCAATTCTTTAAGAAGATGGGGGTTATATCCTTCTATCACCTTGTAGTTTCTCAGGACTATGTTATATGGAGTTGCCTGGACACCAAGCTTTTGGGCTATCTTTATGTGTTCGTAAACCAGAGGGCACTCTTTTACCTTGGGAGGTTCGCCGTCAAACTTACCAGAAAGGACATCATCAAGGGCTTTTAGCCTGTTTTTACTGCATGCTATGTAAAAAGCTTTAGGATAGCTCTCGGGAAACCTTTTAAAAGGTAGCAAAAATACATAAACCTTCAACTTGTGAAGATAAGGTCTTAGTTCTTTCCACTCTTGCCTACAGTGGGGACAGTCTGGATTTATAAAGGTAATAAGCTTGTTGTCTCCCTTTCCTACAATAACAGCTTTTTTCAGTGGTATTTCCTTTACTTGCTCTTTAACAAACTCAGAGTACAGGTCTTCAGAAAACACGGTTCCTAAAAGTAAAACTATCAAGCTGAGGATGAGCATGTGATCTATTTTAGCACTATAAAGCTTGAAAGGTAAAATAAAAGGCATATTTATTTTATTCTATGACAAGAGAGATACTGAAGTTTCCACATCCAGCCTTGAAAACACCCACCAAGAGGGTGGATGTTATAGATAGAGAACTGCACGAGCTTATAAAAGATATGTTTGAGACCATGTACCATGCGGAAGGTGTGGGGCTTGCTGCGAACCAGATAGGTGTAGAGCTGAGCGTGATGGTTATAGACACATCAAAAAAGGAGGGGAGTCCACCCATAAAAGCGGTGCTTATAAACCCAGAGATACTATTTACGGAGGGGCAGATCAAATACAAAGAAGGTTGTTTATCTTTTCCGGGATTAGTGGTAGAAGTAAGCAGGTACAGTAAGGTTAGGGTAAAGGCTCTTGATCTTACAGGTGAGGAAAAGATATACGAGTTTGAAGGGTTTCCAGCTATAGTGTTTCAACACGAAATGGATCACCTGAAGGGTATAACCTTTATAGATAGAGTCAGCGGTGTGAAAAAGCGCTTGGCTCTTGATAGGTATGCCAAGTTACAGAAAGAAAAGGTATGAATGTGCAACTGGTAAAGTTTTATCCCTTTGAGACATCCTTAAGAAAGCCCAGGCTTTTAGGTTATGCAGATGTGGAATTAGATGGTATCCTGGTGCTCAGAAACATAAAGCTTTTTGAGAGCAAGTACGGAGGATACTTCATACAACTTCCTGAAATACAAAAAGATGGAAAAAGCTATGCCATAATAGATATAAAATCAAAGGAGCTTCTTGAGAGCATACGAAGGGTCATAGTAGATTACTATAAAGAAAACCTTTTGTAGTGCCCTTAGCTCAGATGGACAGAGCGTGGGTCTCCGAAGCCCAAGGTCGGGGGTTCAAGTCCCCCAGGGCACGCCAAAATATTCTTTTACTTTTATGAAGCTATAATTTTTAAGTTATGGGTTTAAAAGAGGCGCTTTTTCGTATTTCTGATTATGTTTATATGCTGAAAGAAAACACTGTAGTAGGTCAAAGGGTACCTGTTTACTTCTATATAAGCGACAGGCTTTTTGAACACCTTGAAGAGGATGCCATAAGGCAGGCGGCTAACGCTGGGACACTTCCAGGTGTTGAGAAAGCTATATATGTGATGCCGGATGTTCATGTGGGTTATGGTTTTCCAGTAGGAGGGGTTATGGCGGTAGATACACAAACAGGCATTATAAGCCCCGGGTCCATAGGATACGATATAAACTGCGGAGTTAGGCTCGTAGCCACAAACCTTTCAGAAGAAAGAATACTTCCCATAAGGCAAGAGCTAATGCAAGAGATATTGAACAAGGTGCCTGCGGGTGTAGGTTCAAGAGGAAGGTTAAAACTATCAAAAGAACAACTTAAAGAAGTTGCTATAAAAGGTGCAAGGTGGGCAGTGGAACACGGTTTTGGGTTTGAGGAGGACCTTACGCACATAGAAAGTTCGGGAACACTTCCTGATGCGGATCCGGATAAAGTATCAAACTTCGCTTATGAGAGAGGTGCTCAAGAGTTAGGAACGGTGGGTTCAGGAAATCATTTCGTTGAAATACAGGCGGTTGATGAGATATACGACGAGCATACTGCACAAAAGCTCGGCATCAGCGTGGGACAGGTTGTAATCATGGTGCATTCTGGTTCAAGGGGATTTGGACACCAGGTATGCGTAGATTACCTAAAAGTTGCAAAGGATGCCCTTGATAAGTATAAAATACACATACCAGACATGCAGCTTGCGTGCATGCCCTTTAAGTCAGAAGAAGGACAGAGCTATTTTAAAGCCATGAATTCAGCAGCCAATTATGCCTTTGCCAACAGGCAGATACTGGGTTTTATCACTGCGGATACCATCAGAAGATTCCTTGGCGTATCGTGGGAAGAACTGGGCTACAGAGTAGTGTATGACCTTGCCCATAACATAGGAAAGGTGGAAAGGTATAAAGTTGACGGTGAAGAAAAAGAACTCTTAGTACACAGAAAAGGTGCAACAAGAGCCTTCCCTCCTTACAATCCAGATGTACCACCAGCTTACAGAGATGTGGGTCAGCCCGTACTTATACCAGGTGATATAGGTAGATACTCCTTTCTTCTTGTAGGCACGCCCAAGAGTATGGAAATAAGTTTTGGAAGTGCGTGCCACGGTGCTGGTCGGCTCATGTCCCGAACAAAAGCTAAGGAATATGCAAGAAAAGAAGGCATAGAGAAAGTGCTCAGCGGTATTGTGGTAGTTGCAAGGGGCAAGGGTACCATTATGGAAGAGATACCTCAGGCGTACAAAGATGTAACAGAGGTAGTTAAAGTTGTAGACGCTCTTGGAATAGCAAAGCTTGTAGCAAGACTAAAACCCCTTGGGACTTTAAAAGGTTGATAGGTGTATTATAATATAACCTTCTGGAGGAACTCATGGGCGAATTTGAAAGACTGCTTGAGAAAAGTCTTGAAGAAGCAAAAGAGATAAGGAAGGGGGAAGTAATACCTTGTAAAGTTATAAAGGTAGATGATAGAAATGTATATGTGGACATAGGCTACAAAGTGGAAGGAATAATTCCAAGAGAAGAACTGCCTAATGTAAAGGAAGGTGACCAAGTGAAGGCGGTAGTAATAAAAATAGCAAGGGGAGGTTCACCCATACTCTCTTACAAGAAGTACATAGAGGAAAAGTATGTACACTTTTTGCGCTCTGCATATGAAAAAGGAAGATTCCTAACAGGAAAGGTTAAAGAAAAGACTCAAGAAGGTTATACGGTGGATATAAATGGTATTAGTGCCTTGATGCCCTATAACGAGGCTGGTAGAAGGCTCAAGGAAGGCTCAAGGGTGGTGGTAAAGATAATAGAGTTTCAAAATACAAAGGAAGGTATAAAACTAAAGGTATCTCAGAAAGCTTACCTGATACAACAAGAAAAGCGCAAGAAGGAAAGACTTTTAGGAAAACTAAAAGTTGGGGATGTGGTAGAAGGCAAAGTGATAAAGATAGACCCGGAAAAAGGCATAACCCTACTGGTTCATGGTGTTTTAAGAGCGTTCCTTCCAAAGGAAGAGCTATCTTGGGGTAGAGATAAGAATCCCTACAACTATGCGGAAATAGACGAAAAACTAAGAGCCAAGGTAAAGCGCATACCCAAAGACGGCGAGTTCATATTTGTAAGTCTCAGGGACATGAAGGAAAATCCTTGGGAAAAGATAAAGGATAAGATAAACAGGGGAGATACTGTATCCGGTAAAGTAGTAGAAATATCAGAAAGAGGATTGGTTGTAGAACTGCAGGAAGGCGTAGAAGGTTTTGTACCTAAAGAAGAGATAGCTTACGACAGTGAAGTGAATTACAAGAAGGGCTCGGAGGTAAAGGCAAAGGTATTGGAGTTTGAACCCGCAAAGAAAAGGTTGATCCTTAGCATAAAGAGAGCCCTGCCAAAGCCTTGGGAGGAGTTTTTCAAGAAACATCCTGCAGGTAGCAAAGTAAAGGGTACTGTAGAACGAATAGAAGGTGCAAAAGCTATAGTGGACTTAGGAGGTGGAGTAAAGGGTGTGATACACAGAAGCGATCTATCCTGGGTAAGGCCCGGCAGGGTGGAGGAACTTCTCAAAGCTGGTGAGGAAAAGGAGTTTGCAGTTCTTGCCCTAGAGGGTAGGTTTATAAAGCTTGGACTAAAACAATTAACACCTAATCCTTGGGACCTTATAAAACAAAGATACCAAGTAGGACAAAAAGTAGCCCTAAGGGTAAAGTCTACTCATCCCTTTGGTGTATTTCTTGAGTTTCCAGAAGGCTTAGATGGTCTTCTGCCCCTTTCTGAAGTACCAAAAGGTACAGAGATAAAAGAAGGCTCACAAGTAGAAGTCAAGATCCTTGAAATATCTCCCGAGGATGGAAGGATAACGCTGACAATGAAAGAAGATAAGGAGGAGAAAAAAGAGGAGGTTATTACTACCACATCCGAGGGTGGTTTTACCTTAGGAGATATACTTAAAAAGAAAATGAAACTATAATGGCAAGAAAAAGTATAGTAGACCAAATTTGGAAAGAGGGTAGTATTTCAAAAAAAACTCTCTACAGTATGCTCAATTATGTGTTTAATCTTATAAGCGAAGCCCTCCAAGAAGGAGAGGAGGTTAAGATTTCTGGGTTTGGGACTTTTAAAGTTAGACAAACCAAAGATAGAAGAGGAAGAAACCCAAAAACCGGTGAAATGAAGGTCATAAAGGCTAAACGAACAGTCCAGTTTAAGGCAAGCAAAAAGCTAACTGTAAGGTTGAACATGTTGGTCAAAAAGTGTAAAATTTAGTTTAAGCAACGGGGTGTGGCGCAGGTGGAAGCGCGCTGGCATGGGGGGCCAGAGGTCACGGGTTCAAGTCCCGTCACCCCGATTTATTTTGTGCTATAATGCGTATAAGGAGGCAAGCTCATGGCTAAGGTGAAGATGAAAAGTAATCGGTCTGCAAAGAAAAGGTTTAAAATAACTGCAAAGGGCAAAATAAAAAGGTGGCGTGCAGGTGGTTCTCACTACAACACTAGAAAAGCAAAAGATAGAAAGAGAAGGCTCAGGAAACCTACCCTTGTTAACAGCGGCTGGGAAGATAAGGTAAGGGGACTTTTGAAGGAATAAACCGTTGAAATGGAAAAAAAAGAGTTAAGGGAATAAATTATACGTCGGGTGAGAAATTCAGGAAAGCTGGAAATCTCTTAGGAAAAAAGTCTTGGTAAGGAGGGGGCTTATAATACCCCCAAACCCCACCAAGGAGGTACTAACATGAAA
>Ga0079997_113797_pt1 | contig 51668 bp, 45 predicted proteins | sample PerSpoCPS_CMetaG_FD_69200 | JGI IMG/M metagenome (GOLD analysis project Ga0079997, IMG submission 69200) | Archaeal communities from Yellowstone National Park, Wyoming, USA - Perpetual Spouter C (PS_C) MetaG (SPADES assembly) (version 2) | ecosystem: Environmental > Aquatic > Thermal springs >... | reverse complement strand
CTCCCTGGAGAAAGACAGTGTTTTCCGCACGTAACGGGCTAACCGCTGACGGACCGTGTTATGCCAGCGCTCGATATGAGCCAGCTGGCCCGATTTCTTGTCCACGGAGCGGTGGGTCGGCTGGGGGAAGACGGAAGCATAGGCCGCCCAGAAGTCGCTATAGCTTCGACAACCTCGATAGGCTTCCGGGATGGCCTCCCAAAGCCTCCGACAGGTGGCTTCACTTCGGTCCCCCACGACGCAGGCCACGACCTGCCGGGTGCGCCGACATAGGGCCGTCCACGTCCAGACCTTCCGGTCCTTCCGCCCCACAAAACTGCACAACTCGTCCACTTCCAGGACGTCCCCTCCCTCGGCCGGCCGCAAGGTCTCGGCTACCGGGGGGAGAGAGGCGGCTTTTTTTGAATCCACCTCAGGACCGTCCCGATGGAGACCCCATACAGCCGATGCAACCCCCGCAGGCTGACCCGCTCCTGATAGGCCCGCAAAATCTGCTCCTTCTGCGCCTCCGTATACCGCACCTTGGGCTCCAGGACCCCATAGGCCCCACAGGCCTTGCAGTGATATTGCTGGTTCCCGTATCGATTCCGTCCGTTCTTGACGATGTCCACACTCCCGCATCGACGGCACCGGTAAGTCCGGGTCTCCTGAATCATGGCACCCCTCCGAGGGAGGATTCCCTTTATGATACATCACTTACAAAACGATCGCTACCAAAAATATCGTACCGCTTCCCCGCCAGCCCCGGAGGACGTCCTCCTCACCGAAGTGGGGGAAGTAGCTGGCGACGTCCGCATACCGACCCGAGGCGCACGTCCCCAATTGACCGTTCCAGCGGTCGACGTCGCAGTAGCGGGGACAGACCCGGCACCGCCGGAGCATGGCCCGCGCCCGTTCCACCTTCTCGGCCAGACGCCCGCTTCGGTACGCCTCCAGGTAAGCCGGTTCGAACTGCTTTCGGGGAACGACGAAGCCCTCACAAAAGTCGGGCAGTCGGGGCATACGGCTCCTCCGGGAGGCTGGGGATCTTAAGGATAGGCGGGGCTGGTCTCAAAAAGCAAACCCGGTGTGCGGGTTCTCCGGTGGCCAGGCTCGGTCTTCGGTCCTCGGCGTTCGGTATCCGGCCCTCGGTGTCGATTCGGTACCAGGTATCGGGTCCCAGGTGCCAGGTACCCGACACCTGGTACCCGGTACCGGGTACCAGGCGGAATGCCCGTCTCATGCTCCGAAAAACTCGCACACGGCGTAAGCAAGATGAGGCCTCTCGGGCCCCCGCTTGCATCCCGGCACCGGACGGCTGTATCCTGCACCCGTCCGGTCCGTCGTGAGCCATCCGCGATGCCGAAAGGAGTTCCCCGACGGACGCCGGCCCGCATCGGGCGTTACGTCATCCGGCGATTACTCGGCCGGGGCGGGATGGGGAGGGTCTATCACGCCTTTGACCCCGTCATGGAGCGGGACGTCGCCCTGAAAGTCTTGCATCCCCGCCTGGCGGCCCGGCCGGCTTTTCGGGACCGCTTCGTGCGGGAGGCTCAGTCGGCGGGTCGTCTGCGGCATCCGAACATCGTGACGATCTACGAGCTGGGGGAGGCCGACGGTATCCCTTACATCGCTATGGAGTATCTGGAGGGGCGGGACCTTCACCGCATCATTCGGGAGCGGGTGCCGCTTTCCCTGCGGAAGCGCCTGGACATCATCGCCCAGGCCTGTGAAGGCCTCGGCTACGCCCACGCCCAGGGCATTGTCCACCGGGACATTAAGCCCTCCAATATCCGGGTCCTGGATGACGGCCGCGTCAAGATCATGGACTTCGGCATCGCCAAGGTCGAGAGTCGGCATTTCCACACCCAGACGGGCTGGCTGATGGGAACGCCTCGCTACATGGCGCCAGAGCGGATTCGGGGCCCCCGGGAGAAGGTAGACGGTCGGGCCGACATCTTCTCCCTGGGCGTCGTGATGTACGAGCTCCTCTTTTACCGGCACCCCTTTGAGGGGGAGGACCTTTCGACGGTCCTATACAAGATTTTGCACGAGCCCCCGGACCCGTGGGAGGCCGTCGGACCGGCATCGGGCCTCGAAGACCTCCAACGGGTCCTGCAGAAGGCGATGGCCAAGGACCCGGCCGACCGGTATGCCTCGGCCTACGACATGGCCCGAGACATTCGGGCCCTCATGGAGCGCTGGGTCGATGCGCAGGTCGTCGCCCGGGACGTCGTCCCGATCTGGGACGAACCGACCCTGGGCCTTTACGGGGCTACACCGCCGGCGGTGTCGGCGGAGGCGTCCGTCGTGCCTACACCGCCGGTGGCCGAGACGGTCCGGGAGCCTCGGCCGGTACGGTTGGGCATCCGACTGAAGCCCTGGGTCCTGGGAGGGGGCCTACTCCTGGCTCTTCTCTTCCTGATTCCGGCTTACCGCCGTGGGGCGTCCGACCGAACCCCGCCGGGTCCGACCGTCTCGGCCGTCCGACCCGAACGTGAGGCCTGGACCGGGCCATCGGACCGCCCGTCGGTCGTCGAGGCCGGACCTTCGGGAAGTCCCCCTTCCACCGTCCCGGCTACCGAGGCGGACCGACCGGGGGTTCTCGTGATTGACTTGCTCCCGTGGGCGGAGATCCGGAGCATCCGCCGGCTTCCGGACGGGACGCCGGTCGAGTTGAGCCGTCCGGCCTATACACCCCTGCGGGTCCCCAGTCTGTCCCCCGGCCGATATGAAGTCCGATACCGGCATCCCCAGATGTCGGCCGATGCCGTCCTCGTCGTGGACGTCGCGCCCGGCGAGGTCCGGACGGTCGCTCAGCCGATCGAGCCCCTGAACCTCCCATCGGTCTTGGGTGAACCGCCATGAGGGAAAGGCACATCCTGGCGGGTCTGGTCCTTGGCCTGACGTGGACGGTCTTGGCGGCGGGGGCGGACCGTCCATGGTACCAGGACTATGAAGAGGCCCTGGCGAAACTCAAGAAGGGCGACGCCTCAGGTGCCATCCCCCTGTTGGAAAGGGCCCTCCAGACGGGTCCGGATCCGGGACCTCAGCGGCCGACTTATGGGATGCACTTTATGGACTTTTTCCCGTACCTCTATCTGGCCCGGGCTTACTGGCAAATGGGTCAATGTGATCGGGCCCAGGAGTTTCTGGAACGCTCGGCCCGCATGGACCGGCTTCCGCCGGGTCTTTACGAGGCCGAGTTCCGTCCCCTGCATCAGCAAATCCAGGCCCGGTGTGTGCCTCCGGCGAGGGCACCGGTCGAGTCATCGGCCCCGCCAACGGCTCCGCCGCCGGTCCCGGCGCCGACCCCGTCGGAAGTTCCTGGGGCCGAAGCGCCGTCGGTGCGTCCGTCGGTCCCGACGGAGGTCCTTCAGGCGGCCTGGCGGGCCTATCGGCGGGGGGACTACGACGGGGCTTACCGGGTCTTGCAAGAGGCCCGACGGCGGTACGAGCTGGATGATACGGGATACTTCATCCTCGGATGTAGCCGAGCGGCCCGCTATTTTCGGGAGGGTGGGACCGACGGTCGTCTCCTGGAGGAGGCCCGGCGGTATCTACGGCGGGTCCGCCGGCTCCCGCCGGAGCTTGAGAGGAGTCTCTCTCTTTTCATATCCCCCAAGATTCTGGCCCTTTATGAGGGGAGCCGCCGCCTGGGGAGCGGAGAAGAATAGCCTACCCCATGTGCGCGTTTTCGAAGCATAAGCCGGGAATTCCGCCGGGGTTCCGGCCTTCCATTCAGATATCCGGTTCCAGGTGTCGGGTACCGAGTACCCGGCACCTGGTACCGGATACCCGATACCGGCTTTGGTTTGACGCTGGGAGCCGGGGACTGGACACCGAGCCTGGGGGACCGTCAGCGGGGACGGTCCAGGATCTGCCGAACCTTGATCAGGAGGTCACGGGGACGGAAGGGCTTGGGGATATAGTCTACGCCGCCCCGGAGGATGAGCTCCTGGTAGGTTCGTTCCTCCATATAGCCGCTTATGAAGAGGAACCGGGCGCTCGGGTCGTGATGGCGGATCCGTTCGTACATGTCGGCACCCGACATTTTGGGCATGAAGACGTCGGAGATGATCAGGTCAATCTCGTCCGCGTGGGCCTGAAACATGGCCAGACCCTCTTCGCCGTTGGTGGCGATGAGAACCCGGTATCCGAAGTCCGTCAAGACGGTTTGGACCATAGCCCGAACGCCGGCGTCGTCCTCGACGAGGAGGATTGTCTCCGTACCGCCCCGGGGAGTCGAAGCCGAGGCATCGGCCGGAGCCTCATCGGAGGGTGGGTCCGGGATGGTCTTAGGGGGTTGCTGAACTTGAGACATGGCCCCTCCCACTCAGAGTGGATGTAGGATACAGGATGCACCCCCGATGTGCACGTTCAGCTCGGTCCTCGGTATCCGGCCCTCGACGTCGATCCGGTACCGGGTATCGGGTCCCAGGTGCCAGGTACCCGGGACCTGACACCGGGCACCCCTACGCATGGTCCTACTGCCGAATCGCCGTACTGCCCTTCGGAGTCCCGAGCCCGGGTCATCGCCCTATTGCCCCATGGCCTTACTGCCTGATTACCCTGTTGCCTTCCCCCAAATCCGGGCCTTCCGGCCGTGGCCTACCACTTATCGGGTAAACCAGGCCCACCGATAGGACGTTCAGGAGGGAGCGGGGGAGACGTCATAAGCCTCCGGGACGCGGTCAAAGCCGACCCGCCGAACGGCCAGCACCCGACTGAGGTTCTGGAGCTGGCGGAGAATCCGAGTCAGCAGACCCGCATCGGTGACCTGGGCGACTAAGACGATCTCGCCCCGCCCGCTGTGCGTCCGGGCCTCCACGTGGCTTAAGTTTACATTCCACTTCTGGAAGACGTCCAGCACGCTGGCCAGCACCCCAGGTCGGTCCTCGACCTCCAGATGGATCGGCACCGGGAAGGCCTCCTTCTCGCCGGGCCGCCACTCGACCTCGGTCTGGATCCGGTCGGCCCGGAGCTCCCGTCGGCGCGGGCAGTCCGCCCGATGGAGGGCCGGCAAACGGCCCGGGTGGGCGCTGAAGTACAGGAACACGGGCTCGCCCGGCAGGGGGGCACAGCAGGCCGCTCGGCGGAACTCCAGGGTCAGGGGTTCTTCGGAGCTCTGCAAGATCAACTCAGCGTGGGTCGTCGGGCGCCGGCCCCGGAAGGGCTGGAGAAGCCGCTTCAGGAGGCCTTCCTGAGAAGGCTCTTCCCGGAGACGTTCGATGACGTGCCTCAGGCGATCCTCGCCGATCTTTCGCTGACCGACCCAGACGAGGAAGTCGTCCAGGGTATCGGCCCGGAGGCCGCCGAGGAGACGGGGGAATTCAGGACTCCGGCGGAGACGGGCGTAGAAGTCCTCGACCTTCCATTCGTGGGAGACGAGGAGACGTTCGAGGATTTCCCGACCGGCCTGGCGGAAGGCCTCGCGCTGGGCCTGTTGCTTGCGACGGAAGTAGGCCCGGAGTTTCTGGCGGGCTCGGTGGGTGACGACAAAGCTGAGCCAACTCTCCTTGGGCTCCTGTTGGGGGTTCGGGATGATCTCGACGACGTCGCCCGTCCGGAGGCGGTAGTGGAGAGCGACCTGGCGGCCGTTGACGCGGGCGGCATAGCAGTGCATCCCCAAGTCCGTATGAACGTGGAAGGCGAAGTCGACGGGCGTCGCCCCCTTGGGGAGTTCCAAGATCTCGCCCTTGGGCGTGTAGACGTAGACCTTGTCGAAGTCCAGGAGGTTCTGGAGGCTCCGGATCAGTTCCTCGGGCGTGGCGCCCTGGGCCTCCAGCTCTTTGAGTTCCCGGATCCATGCCAGGTAGCGGGGGTCCGAGGCCGGGACGGCCCCCTTATAGATGACGTGGGCGGCCAGGCCCCGTTCGGCGATCTCGTGCATCTCGTAAGTCCGGATCTGGACCTCGACGGGGACGAGGCCGTCCGAGTGGCGCAGGAGAATGGCCGTATGGATGGACTGGTACCCGTTCGGCTTCGGACGGGCGATGTAGTCGTCGAACTCGTCCCGGATATAGGGCCACTTCTGGTGGACGATCCCCAGGACCTCGTAGCACTGCTCGACGGTATCGACGATGACCCGTACGCCCAGGATGTCGTGGACCTGCTCGGGCGGAATGCCCTTTCGCCGCATCTTCCGATAGATGCTGGACGGACGCTTGACCCGGGTCTGGATCGTAGCCGTCGTCAACCCTCGACTCTCCAGTTCTTGAGCCAGCTGACGCTGGACCTCGTCGAGGAGGGCCTGGGCCGATGCCCGGCGTTTCTCCAGGACCTCCACGATGTGCTGGTAATTCTCAGGGTCCAGGTACCGCAGAGACAGGTCACTCAGCAAGTCGTAGGCCTGACCGACGCCCAGCCGCAGGGCCATCGGGGCAAAGATCGTCTGGGTTTCTAAGGCGACCCGAATGCGCTTTTCCGGTTCGACGGCGTCCAGGGTCATGAGGTTATGGAGCCGGTCGGCCAGCTTCACGTAGAGGACCCGGGGATCTTCGGCGGCCGCTAAGAGGAGCCGCATGAAGTACTCGGCTTGCCGCTGTTCCGCCGAGGTAAAGGCATGCCGGGCCAGCTTGCTGAGGCCTTGGACGATGTGGGTGACCTCAGGCCCCACGACAGCCTTCAACTGCTCGACGTTGACCAAGTGGGGAGCGTCTTCCAGGGCATCATGAAGGAGGCCGGCGGCGATACTGATCTCGTCCAGACGCCACCGGGTCAAGATGTAGGCGACGGCCAGGGGATGGCTCAGGTAGGGAGACCCGTCCTGGCGGAGCTGGCCCTTATGACAGTAGGCCGAGAGGGCATAGGCCCGCCGTACCAGGTCGAGGTCCGCTTGGGGTCGGTACGCCTGGAGGGCGTCCAGGATGTCATCGACTCGGACATTTTTCGGGACGACCAGGTCATGGACTTCCATCGCCGGTCCGCCGGCCGCCACGTCGCGGCCTTCCCCAATATTAAGCACCGATAATCTTTCTGACAACTCGCCCGGCCTCCCTCACGACGGAACCGGTCTTCTCACGCAAGCCACTGCCGAACGCATCGCGGGGTCTCCTACCGAAAGGCCTCCGGGAATCGACGATCCTCCAGCGTGTACGAGTTCACCGCCCCATGAAGACTCCTCCTGCATTCCGGGTTTCCGCTCACGGCAGGGGTTCGACCCGAAGGTCTGGCCGATGGGCTTCGTACCAGGCCCAGTCCCACGTCGGCCGGAACCAGTCCGTCGGGAGCGCCTCGACGGGCCGGTCCGTAAAGAAGCGGCGGGCCATCTCGACGTCGGCCTCGATTTGACGGCGGAGGGCCTCGACCGAGGCAAACGACTGCTCGGCCCGGATACGCCGGAGAAAAAAGAGCTCGACTTCCCGACCGTACAGGTCTCCCGGGTCGCCGAGGACGTGGGCCTCGACCTGCAGGTGCCGGCCCCCGACTGTCGGTCGCCGACCTACGTTCGTCACCGAGGGCCACCGCCGTTCTCCGACGCGGAGGACCGTGACGTAAACGCCGGAAGCCGGAAGGACCTCGTTGCGCCAGTTCAGGTTGGCCGTCGGGAAGCCGATCTGCCGGCCCAGGCCCTCGCCGGCCTGGACGACCCCTGCCAGGGCATAGGGCCGCCCCAGCAGGCGGGCCGCCCCTTCCACGTCACCCGTACCCAAGCGACGGCGGACTTCCGAACTCCGGCAAGCCTCGCCGCCGACCGACACGGGCGGGAGGGCCCAGACCCGGACCCGGCGGACCCGGGCCATCCGGGCCAGCAGGCCCACGTCGCCCCGGCGTCGTACGCCGAATCGGAAGTCCGTTCCGACGACGACCTCCCGCACGGTGCCGACCTGGAAGACGTACTGTTCCAGAAATGCGTCCGGCTCCAAACGAGCCAGCGCCGGCGTGAAGGGCACGACCCACAGGACGTCGACGGGCGCGTGTTCGAGCCACGCCGACCGCTGTTCCGGTGCCTGCAGGAGCCGGACGACGCCCCGGCCGACGACCTTGGCCGGGTGAGGCTCGAACGTCATCAGGACGCTCCGTCCCCCGAGGGCTCGGGCCCGCTCGACCGTATAGCCGATCAGGGCCTGGTGCCCGCGGTGAAATCCGTCAAAACTCCCGATGGTCAGGACTTCCGCGGAAGCCTGCGTAGAAACGGCCGCTTTTCGGACCCAACCCACTATGATCTCCTGGGGCATCGCCACGGCTCATGGTCGACTTCGATCACCAGACCGTCCCAGGCCAGGTGGACGTTGGACGGAAGCTCTCGCGAGGTTACGTCGTGCTTCATCTCGTGACTGATGTGGGTAAAGTAGGCCGTCCGGGGTCGAATCCGTTCCAGGAGGTCCAGCGCCTCGGCGACCGATAGGTGGGTCGGATGCGGCCGCTTTCGGAGGACTCCGAGGATCAGGACCTCCAGGCCGGTCAGGTCGGAACCCTCGTGGCGCAGGAGGGTCTTCAAGTCGGTCAAGTAGGCCATCGGTCCGATGCGGTAACCCAAGCTTAGGACCGAACCGTGGACGGCCGGGATGGGGATGACTTCCAAGCCGTGCAGGCAAAACGGACCCTCGACCGCGAAGGGTCGGAGACAGGGCCGGGAGGCCGCGTCGTAGGGGTCGGGCTGGAACATGTAAGTGAACATCGTATGCAACCGGTGTAGGGTCTCCTGGCTGGCCAGGACGGGGATCGCCTCTCCCTGGGCGAAGTTAAAACCCCGGACGTCGTCCAGGCCGAACACGTGGTCGGCATGGGCATGGGTGAGCAGGATGACGTCGAGCCGGGGAATCCGGTACGTCAGGGCTTGGAGCCGGAAGTCGGGTCCGGCGTCGATGACGACGTGAAATCCGTCCCAGGTCAGCCAGACGCTGGACCGCAGGCGTTTATCCCGGACGTCTTCCGACTGGCACGTCCCGCAAGTACAGCCGATGGCCGGTACGCCCATCGACGTGCCCGTTCCCAAAAACGTGATCCGCATGGGGAAGTCCCCGATGATGGTAGTGCTTTGTTAAGCTATGGATGCAGACCCCATGTACGGGTTTTTCGAAGTATGAGCCGAGCATTTAGCCTGGGTCCCGGCCTTCCATTCAGGGATCCGGTCCCAGGTCCCGGGTTCCAGGTATCGGGTACCAGCTACCTGGCACCTGGTACCGGATACCCGGTACCGGATTCGATCCGACGCCGAGGGCCGAACACCGAGCACCGAAGACCGAGCCCGGCCACCGGAAAACGCACACACCGGGTATGCGTCCATATCTTAACCGGGTTGGCATCCGGCGTCCCGTAACTCCCATTGGGGGGAGTCGGCCTTATGGTCTCTCTCGGGGCACGACAACAGCGGGGACGTTCAAGTCGCGGACCATCTGGTTGAAGGCACCCACGTCCTTTTCCAGGACCTCCCGTAGACGGGTCAGTTCTATGTCGGCCCGTCGGCGGAGTTCCTCGAAGACCTCATACGCCTGCCGGGTCGGGGCGGCATCGGCGCTATCGACGACCCGCATCAGGAGGGTCAGTTTGTTGTTCAGGTGAATCGGATAGTTGAGCGGATCCTGAGGGGCCTTTGAACGGGTCTGGACAAGTCCTTCCTCGATGGCCGTCAGCTTGTCCAGGAGGGACTGAGCGGTCTTCCGGAGGGTCTCGGCGTAGGACTGACCGGCGGCCCGGCGGACGGCGCTCTCGACTTGCTGACGGACCTCCCGGATCGTGAGGATGGCCCGGTGGACCTCCGAGACCTTGTCTCGAATCTGGAGGAGAAGCTCAAACTGTCGGGCCAACGCCTCGGGCGGCGTCGAGACCCGGGGATCCCGAAGGACTTCGAAGGATTGCTCGTAAGCCTGGCCATCGACCGTCAGGCGGACCCGATATGTCCCGGGCAGGGCCAAGGGTCCTTCTGGCCAGCCGCCCCAGAGGACGAGGCCCCGCACCCGCTGGGGTCCCGGATATCGCAGGTTCCAGACGAAGCGGTTCAGACCCGCCTCGGCGGGAAGCCGGGGTTCTCTTTCCTCTTCTCCCTCCGCCGGGGCCTGGCTCGAGAACGTTCGAATGACTCGACCCGAAGCGTCCAGGAACTCGAGTCTGATCTCGCCTTTAGGCTTTTCCCGGAGATAGTAGTAGACGACGACGCCGTTCGGCGGGTTCTGACCGGCATTGGGGACATTGCGGGCGAAGCCGCCCCGGAAGCGGACCGTCGGAGCCGGCTGGAACAGATAGACGGCTGTCCGGAGGACGTCGGGCGTGATCTGCCGGAGGACCGTCAGGTCGTCGAGGATCCAGAAGGACCGGCCGTGGGTCGCCACGACGAGGTCGTCGTCCTGGACGACCATGTCATGAATCGGGACGACGGGCAGGTTGAGTTGGAGGGACTGCCAGGTCTCGCCGTCGTCGAAGGAGACGAAGACGCCGAATTCGGTCCCGGCGTACAGGAGGCCCCGTCGGACGGGGTCTTCCCGGATAACCCGGGTGTAGGCATTTGGAGGGATCCCCCGGGTGATCCGCTTCCAGGTCTTCCCGAAGTCGGTCGTCTTGTAGAGGTAGGGGCGGAAGTCGTCCAGTTGATAGCGGTTGGCCGCCAGGTAAGCCGTCCCGGCGTCAAAGTGGGAGGGCTCGATGATGCTGATACGGGACCACTCGGGGAGGTCCTTGGGCGTCACGTTCTCCCACGTCTTGCCGCCGTCCCGGGAGACGTGGACGAGGCCGTCGTCGGAGCCCGCCCAGAGGACGCCCTTCTGGACGTACGACTCGGCGAGGGCGAAGACGGTCCCGTAGTACTCGACGCTCGTGTTGTCCTTCGTGATGGGGCCACCCGAGGGCTCCATCTTGGACTTGTCATTGCGGGTCAGGTCGGGGCTGATGACTTCCCAACTGCGACCCTCGTCGGTCGAGCGAAACACGTGGTTGCCGGCGACGTACAGGACGTTCGGGTCATGGGGCGAGATCAAGATCGGAAAGGTCCACTGGAAGCGGTACTTGAGGTCTTTGGCACCCCAGCCCATCGGATTATCGGGCCAGACGGAGATGTCCTGCGTCTGGCGGGTCCGGTGGTCGTAGCGGGTGAGTTGTCCCCCGTAGCAACCCGCAAAGACGATGTCGGGGTCGTCCGGTCGCACGGCGATGTAACCGCTCTCGCAACCCCCAACGGGGTACCACTCAGCCTGCGTGATGGCACCATAATCCGACCGACTGGGGACCGACAGGGTCGTGTTGTCCTGCTGAGCGCCATAGACCCGGTAGGGGAAGCGACGGTCGACGGTGACGTGGTAGAACTGGGCCGTCGGCTGAGTCAAGAGACTGGACCAAGAGGCCCCGCCGTCGAAGGTGACGGTCGCCCCGCCGTCGTTGCCCTCGATCATCCGCTTGGGGTTTCGAGGGTCGATCCACAGGTCGTGGTTGTCGCCGTGAGGGGTCGGAATGCGGGTGAACGTCCGACCGCCGTCGGTCGATTTCCAGAACTGGACGTTCAGGACGTAGACGGTCTCGGGGTCCTGGGGGTCGGCGACGACGTGCATATAGTACCAGGGGCGCTGGACCAGCTCGGGGTCGCCGTTGACCTTTTGCCAGGTCGCCCCGCCGTCGTCGGACCGGTAGAGGCCCTTGCCGTCGCCCTCGGCTTCGATGATGGCCCACACGCGGTCGGGTCGGGCGGGCGAGACGGTAATGCCGATCCGTCCCTTCAGGCCCTTAGGGAGACCGGGGTTGTTCGTGATGTCGGTCCACGTGTCGCCGCCGTCGGTCGTCTTGTAAATGCCGCTGTCGGGTCCGCCGCTGACGAAGCCCCAGGGGTACCGCCGGGCCTCATAGAGGGCCGCGTATAGGATGCGGGGATTATTCGGGTCCATGGCCAGGTCGACGGCGCCCGCCTTGTCGCTCTTGTATAGGACCTTCTCCCACGTCTTGCCGCCGTCCCGGGATCGATAGACGCCCCGCTCGGGATTTGGGCCGAAGGCGTGCCCCATCGCCGCCACGTAGACGAGGTCGGGGTTTTTCGGATGGATGCGGATGCGGGCGATGAACTGAGTCTCGGCCAGGCCCATATGCTTCCAGGTCTTGCCCCCGTCGGTCGACTTGTAGACGCCGTCGCCCGGGGAGATATTGCCCCGCCAGCAGGACTCACCCATCCCGACGTAGATGACGTTGGGGTCGGCTTCCGAGACGGCGATGGCCCCGACGGAGCCCGTCTTGAAGAAACCGTCGGAAATGTTCTCCCAGGTTAGACCCCCGTCCGTCGTCCGCCAGACGCCGCCGCCCGTCCCGCCGAAGTAAAACGTCAGGGGGTCCGTCGGATGCCCGGCGACGGCGACGACCCGTCCACCCCGATGGGGGCCAATGGAACGCCACTGGAGGGCCTTGTAAAAGGCCGGGTCGACCTGAACCGAAGGTGTCGCCTGGGGGTGACCGCCGCCGACCGAAGGCCCCAACCATAGGAGGCCTATCAGGAGACATCCGAATACGATCCCAAACCGTCGGTGCATGGCCTACCTCTCCCCCGTGTTGGAGACCCCGAACGCTTCTGGGTCCGCATCGCGTAGGCTATAACGCTTCCTCAGACTTCGGAGTTCACCTAAAAAGGGAGGCCCTGCCCGTCGGATGGGTCGGCCTCCGCCTTCAGGAAGCCGCCGGGACCTTCGGGAGTTGGGCCAGCGTCCGGGCGACTTCCTCGGCGGGGTACTCGTAGTCGGCCAACTCACCCCGCAGGTACTGGTCGTAAGCGGCTAAGTCAAAGTGGCCGTGCCCGCTCAGGTTGAAGAGGATCACTCGCCGGACGCCCTCGGCCTTGGCCCGCAAGGCCTCGTCGATGGCGGCCCGAACGGCATGGGCCGACTCGGGGGCCGGGACAATCCCCTCGGTCCGGGCAAAGGTCACGGCCGCCTCAAAGACCGTCCGCTGGGGATAAGCAATGGCCTCGACGTAACCCTTCTCATAGAGAGCGCAGATGATGGGGGCCATCCCGTGATACCGCAGGCCCCCGGCATGGATCGGAGCCGGCGTGAAGGTGTGGCCCAGCGTATACATCTTCAGGAGGGGCGTCGTCCCGACCGTGTCCCCAAAGTCATAGGCGTAAACGCCTTTCGTCAGACTCGGCGCCGCCGTCGGCTCGACGGCCACAAAGCGGGTCGACTTCCCTTCGACGATCTTGTCCCGCATGAAGGGGAGCATCAGCCCCGCATAGTTGCTTCCGCCGCCGACGCACCCGATGATGACGTCGGGATACTCCCCGGCCATTTCCATCTGCTTTTTCGCCTCCAGGCCGACGACCGTCTGATGCAAGAGGACGTGGTTGAGGACGCTCCCGAGGCTGTACTTTAGCCGTCCCCCGCTGGTCGCCGCCGCCTCGACGGCCTCACTGATGGCGATTCCCAGGGAACCCGGCGAGTTCGGGTCCTCGGCCAGGACCTTCCGGCCGGCGTTCGTCTCGGGACTCGGGCTCGGGATGACGCGGGCTCCGAAGGTTTCCATCAGGATGCGCCGGTAGGGCTTCTGGTGGTAACTGACCTTGACCATGAAGACGAGGCACTCCAGGTCAAAGAAGCGACAGGCCATCGCCAGGGCGCTTCCCCACTGACCGGCCCCCGTCTCGGTCGTCAGGCCCCGGACGCCCTCCTGCTTGTTGTAAAAGGCTTGGGCCAGGGCCGTGTTGAGTTTGTGGCTCCCGGCGGGGCTGACGCCCTCGTACTTGTAGTAAATGTGGGCCGGCGTGTCGAGGAACCGCTCCAGACGACGGGCCCGATGGAGGGGCGTCGGCCGGTAGAGACGATAGATGTCCCGCACGGGTTCGGGGATTTCGATGTACCGGTCCCGGCTGACCTCCTGCTGAATCAGGGCCATCGGAAAGAGGGGAGCCAGGTCGTCGGGTCCGACGGGCCGACCCGTCGCCGGGTGAAGGACCGGCGGAAGTTCAAAGGGCAGGTCCGCCAGGATGTTGTAGTACGCCTGAGGGATATCCTCCTCCGGGAGGAGGAAACGCGTCCGTTCGGTCATGCTTCACCTCCCATGGGGGATGGAAATCGTGCGATGGCTTTTATAGCCAGCACCATGTTGAGGGAGACCCCTCCCGTTCGGTCCTCGGTGCTCGGTATCCGGCCCCCGACCATGGAGGGATGGGGGGCAAGGGAGATGGGACCTTTCCCGCATTCTTCGTCCAGGCCGAAGGCCGAGAACCGAGGGCCGGACACCGAACCTGGTACCTGGCACCAGGCGGAATGCCCGGCTCATACTTCGAAAAACGCGCACACGGGCTTTGCATCTCCAATCCGGCCGGGCATGGGAGATGGGGATCATTCTAACCCCCTTCGCCGGAACGGGGTAACTCAACCCCCGGGCATGGGGGATGGCCCCACCGTCTTCCCGCCCTATCGCCCTACTGCCCTATTGCCCTATTGCCTTACTGCCTTACTGCCCTATTGCCCTTCCCTCCCCCCGACCGGTACGTCCAACTGCCAGAGGAGGAACAGGAGTTCGTCGGTCAGGTCCTCGATCTGCTGACGGACGGGCAGGGCCCCGACGTGCCCCGCCTTCGTGTCATAGCGGAGTAAGATGGGTCGGTCTGAGGCGTTCGCCCACTGGAGCAGGGCCGTCATCTTCCGGGCATGCAGGGGGTCGACCCGTGTGTCGGCGTCGCCCGTGACGAACAGGACGGCCGGGTAATGCGTACCCGGCTTCACGTTGTGATAGGGCGAATAGGCCAGCAGGTACTTGAACTGCTCGGGGTCGTCCGACGAGCCGTACTCGGAGACCCAGTAGCGGGCGACGAGGAACCGGTGGTATCGGACCATGTCGAGGAGGGGATATCCGCAGACGACGGCCCGGAACAGGTCAGGCCTCTGCGTCAGGGCCGCCCCGACGAGGAGGCCGCCGTTGCTCCGGCCCGTGATGGCCAGGCGTTCGGGACGCGTATAGCCCTCCCGGATGAGCCATTCGGCCGCCGCAATGAAGTCGTCAAAGACGTTCTGCTTTTTGTCCCGCATTCCGGCCTCATGCCAGGCCTCGCCGAACTCGCCGCCCCCCCGGAGGTTCGCCAGGGCAAAGACGCCGCCCGTCCGGACCCACAGGGCCGCCATCGCCGAATACGCGGGCGTCAGGCTCACGTTGAATCCCCCGTAGCCCGTCAGGAGGGTCGGATTCTGGCCGTTTCGCCGGAGGTCCCGGGAATGCACGAGAAACATCGGAACGCGCGTCCCGTCCTTGGATGTGTACCAAATCTGTCGGACGACGTACCGGTCGGCCCGAATCGGGACCCGCACGGCGGCCCACAGCGTCTGCCGGCCCGTCGCCACGTCATACCGGTAGATGCGGGGCGGGATCAGGAATGACGTGAAGACGAAGAAGGCCTCCCGGCGGTCCCACCGACCCTGCAGGCCCGTGATCGTCCCCAGGGTCGGGAAGGCGATCTCCCGCACGATCCGGCCGTCCGGCTCGAAGACCCGTACCCGGGCGACGACGTTCTCCAGGTACTGGACGAGCAAGCGGCCCCCCGCCAGGGTAAAGCCCGTCAGGACGCCGTCCCGCTCGGGGATGACCTCCCGCCACGTGTCGGGCGGCCCCGGATCCGTCAGGTCCACGGCCAGGATGCGGCCCCTGGGGGCCTTCCAATTGGTCCAGACAAACAGCGTCGAACCCCCGACCTCCCCGACGAAACGGGCCGGAACGTCCCGGACCAGGGGTCGGATCGCCTCCGGGGCGACCGGACCGGTCGGCGGGGACGGCCGGGACTCCCCCTCCCACGACGTCCGGGCCCCAGTGCCCGAGGCCAATTCCGCATAGTACAGTTCCGTCCGCTGGGCTCCGGCCCCATAAAAGACGGTCAACAGTAGGTAGCGGCCGTCGTGAGAAAGATCCACGCCGATGATCTTGTCGGGCCCGTAGTCCCGACCGAAGACCTCCACGTCCGAGGAAGGAGCGCTTCCCACGGCGTGGTAGTAAACCCGGGGACCTTCGGGCGTGTGCTTGGCATAGTAGAAGCCGCTCCGGTCCGGGAGGAGGGCGATCCCGAAGTACCGCCCCTTGGGAAGTTCATCGGACAGGTCCCGACCCGTATCGACGTCCCGCCAACGGACGATGACCTCGTCTTCCCCGCCGTGGCGGATACCGTAAGCCAGCAGGCGACCGTCTTCCGAGACCTCCAGGAGGCTGACGCTCGTCAGGTGCTGGGGATCCATCTCATGGGGGTCGATGAGGACCCGGTCGGGGCCCGTCGGGCCCTCCCGCATATACAGGACGGGTTGGTCCTGGTCGGCCCGCCGTTTTAGGAAAAAGTAGCGACCGCCCCGAACGACGGGGATACCGACGGTGTCGACCCGCAAGAACTGGGCAACCCGCCGCCGGAGGGCTTCCCGACCCGGGAGGGCGTCCAGGAGCGAGCGGGTGTACGCGTTCTGGGCCTCGATCCAGGCCCGCGTCTCGGGACTCTGGCCGTCCTCCAGCCAGCGGTAGGGATCGACGACTTCGACGCCGTGAAGGACCTCCCGGACCTCCTCCCGTCGCGTCTCGGGCGGACGGCCGACCCGTACCGGCGCCGCAAGGACTGTGCCCACAAGCCCCAGGAGCGGGAGTCCGATGCGTATCCAGAACCTCATCCATCCGTGAGACCAACGCTTCATGATGGCCTCCTTTACTTTATTTTCCGGTGTAGGGACCCGCCAGGTGCCGGGTACCCGGGACCTGAGACCCGGCACCCGTACCGAATCCCGATACCGGCAGGATTTCCGGTGCATGTTCCGAAAAACGCACACACCGGGTATGCATCCATCAGTCCCAGAGGACGATGTACACATACTGATAGGGCGGCTTCTTGGATCGCTGGCCCGGCGTCGGCAGGGAGCGATAGCGGGGGTCCCTCTGGAAGAGGCGCCGGAGGACCCGTTCCACAGTCCGGGCCGCATCGGCGGACCCCACCTCATAGAGGATTACCATCTGGGTCGGCGGCGGCTGGAGGGTCTGCCGGAGTTGGATAAAGGCCGCCACGGGGTCATCGGTTCGTCCGATGGCAAACTGTCGGACGTGGGGATCGGCCGTCTGGCGGTAGACCTCCGCCACGACGTGGGGTAGCGCTTCGTCGGGGGGACCTGTCCACCGCATGATACCGGCCTGCCTGCCTCACGGTGTCACCTGCACGTGGACGGGAATGCCCTGCCGGACGCTGGCCGTGACGATACAGTAGTCTTCAAATATCCCGACACACCGCTTGAAAGCCTCGGTCTGCTCCGGAGACACCCCCGGTACCCGGACCCGGACGTCCAGGGCAGCGACCCGCCAGCGGCCCCGTTCGTTCCGGCGGATCGTCGCCGTCACCTCCGTCTCGATGCCCTGTACAGCAACTCGCGCCTTCTGGAGGCAGAAGAACAAACTGGCCGACAGGCAGTGACCGACGGCCGCCGCCAGCATGCGGGCGGCGTTCGGACCGGCATCCTGCCCCAGGGGAGCCGGCTCGTCCATGGGGACAGTCCATCCATCGGGCCGGTCGAACCGAACCTCAAACCGGTAGGCATCCGTCTGGCGGAGCGTCACGCGAGCCTGCATCTCTTCCATGGCCCACCTCAGGGGTTCCCGATATGGGATTTAGGCATAAAGATAGGGCTTATGCGGTGGGCGGGGCAATTTGTAGGGCAGTAAGGCAAACCCGGTATGCGCGTTTTCCAGTAACTGGGCCTGGTCTTCGGTGCTCGGTGTCCGAACCTCGGGGTCGATCCAAATCAGGTACCGGGGGTCTCAGGTACCGGGTGCCAGGCACCTGAGACCCGGCACCCGTACCGAATCCCGATACCGGAAGGGAAGGCCGAGATACCGGCAGGCCCCCTGGTGCCTATTCCGATTAAACGGCATATCTTAAAGTATGCCATCCTATGGAGGAAGCCGTGGCTACGACACGGATCACCCTGACCCTTCCGACGGAGCTGGTCGAGGAGGCTCGCCGAGAATCCCGCAACTTGAGTCGGCTTGCCGCCGAGGCCCTGCGGGAGTATCTCCACCGCCGTCGCGTGGAACAGGCCCGCCGGGCTTTCGGAGCGTGGGACCGACCGAAGGACTTCGACAGCGTGGCCTTCGTCGAAAGCCTGCGGGCCGAACCGTCGGAGGGACGCCTTGCCGAGGCTTCTGATTGACACGGACGTGGCCATCGACTACCTGCGAGGCCAAGACTACGCCCGGCGGCTCCTGGAAAGGCTCTGGGACAGCGGCGAGGCCTGTCTGAGCGTCGTGTCCGTGTACGAGCTGTACGCGGGCCTGCGGCAGGGCGAGGAGGCCAGTACTGAAGCCTTTATTCGGGCTTGCCGGCTTCTTCCCGTCGATGACCGGGTGGCCCGGGCGGCGGCCGAGGAGTACCGCCGATGGCGGTCCGAAGGGATTACGCTGACGACGGCCGACGCCCTCGTCGCGGGAACGGCTCGGGTCCATGGCCTGCGAGTGGCTACCCGAAATGTGCGTCATTATCCGGACCCGGACCTCCGATGGGACCCGAGGGAGGTGCCATGACCCGAGTCGGCCGGATGACGGAGGCCCCGGCTTCGCTCGACAGCGGCGCGTAGGCTCAACCCCAACCCCCCAGCCCAGGGCAACCCACCCCGCAACCGCCGCCTTCGACCTCTTCTTTCAAGCTTCGGCAGTGCTCAAGTCATAACGGATGATGGACGCATTCGGCGAGCCCACGGGATCCCGCACCCGGATCACGGCCCTACTGCCCTACTGCCTTATTGCCCTACTGCCCTATTGCCTTACTGCCTTATGACCCTACTGCCCGACTTCCGTATGGCCGTAAAACCCCCCTCACGGCTCCGTGGGCCCCGCCACGCCGACCCGCTCGCACCACCGCCGGACGGGACACTCGGGGCACCGGGGATTCCGAGGCAGGCAGACCGTCTGGCCGAGGGCGACGAGATAGACGTTGATGTCCGCCCAGTGGGCCGGCGGGACCTTCTCCATCAGTTGGCGTTCTGTCTCCAGGGGCGTCCGGGAACGGACGATGCCCAGCCGATTGCTGATGCGGTGGACATGCGTATCGACACAGATGGCGGGCTTCCCAAAAGCCTCCCCGAGAACGAGGTTCGCCGTCTTGCGCCCGACGCCGGGAAGGCGCGTGAGTTCTTCCAAGGTGTCCGGGACCCGTCCGCCGTACCGATCGACGAGGACCTGGGCCAACTTTCGAAGATGCCGGGCCTTCGTCCGGTAGAACCCGACGGGGTAGATGAGCCGGGCGATGGTCGCCTCATCGAGGGCGGCCAGTCGTTCCGGCGTCGGGGCGGCCCGGAGGAGACGTTCGGCGGCCGGGACAGTCACGGTGTCTTGGGTCCGGGCCGAAAGGAGCGTTGCCACCAGGACGGCAAAGGGCGAATGGCCCCGACTGAGTTTCATCTGGAAGATGGGGGCCCGGCGGAGGACCGGTGCCCGTTGGAGCGTCTTCAGGACGTGCAGGAAGGCCTTCGTCTCCATCGTTCTCTATCGTATTGGCAAGGGGGCGATAGGGCAGTAGGGCGATAAGGCAGGCAGTAGGGCAGTGGGGCAATAGGGCAGGCAATAGGGCAGTAGGGCAATAAGGCAATAGGGCAATAAGGCAGTAAGGCAATAGGGCAGTGGGGCAATGATGGATGACTCGTTACCCGTCATTCGTCCTTTCGACTCACGGCCGTATTGCCGTACTGCCGAATTGCCGTATGGCCGTTCCTAAGGCCCCGTCACGACGATATCGTCGTCGGTGAAGAAGCGGCCGTCGGGACCCGTCGCCCGTAACTCGAAGCGGTTCCCCTCGGTAAAACACTGGATCGGCATCCCGTGCGTCTCCGTGACGGCCTGGGGCAGGTACCGGGGCACCAAGACCCCCATGAGGGCCTCGATGTTGCCAGGCGGCGGCTGGCCGGTCTCGTCCATGTACTGCAGGACGGCGGCTCGAATTCTCTGGAGGTCGGCTTGGACGGCCATGTGCTCCGCCGCCCGGAGGGTCCGGATGGCCTGAACCTGGGATTCCTTGTACTCCTGCTGGGCCTTCCGACAAGCCCCAAGGGCCGCAAACCCGAGGCTTCCGATCAGGACCCACCCCAGGGCCCTCTCCCAAGGAGACCGGTCTATCGGTCTGACGCTCATGACGCTTCCTCACCGGTAGAGATTCCTTGCGACTGGAGGAACGCTTCCACGATGTCGAGGACCGTCCGGGCCGTCGCCTCTGCCCGGGCCGAATGCCGACCCGTGTAATACCGGCTGGGCCGCTCCGGCTCCGGGAGCGCATTCGGGTACCGAGCCGCCGTATATAGCGAGTCCAGGTCCTCGACCCGTCGGACCACCGCCCGGAGCCGGGGCACGTAGGCGACGGCCCGCTCGACCAGGTTTTTACACGAGTGGGTCATGGGGTACTGACCCGTGACGGCGATCAAGACGGACTTTAGGGCCTTTTCGACCGCCTGCTGGGCGTAAAAGCAGGCCGCGTGATGATGGCCTTCACGCCGTAGGCTCCGGACGACGGCCAGGTCCGTCCGGGCTTCCAGAAACCAACGCCGTACCTGCTCTCGGGCTGACATACAAGACGATCCCCTCCTGCCGGAGAAGTCGCCCGAAGGGCGTTTCTCTCAGGATTTGGCGGAACTCCTCCGGCGTATAAACGAGGACCTGGACCGGTCGGCCCAGGTGACGAATCCGCCGACGGACCCGTATCAACCGGTCCAAAAAGGGAAGGCGGGTCCGGCGGACGACGACGACGTCATAGTCGCTCCACGAGAGGGCATCGCCCCGGGCTCGGGAGCCAAACAGAAGGATGACCTCCGGACGGAGAGCCCGGAGGGCCGATACGAGTTCCCGCAAAAAGGGGTCGCGCTCGAAGAACGCGTCGTCGGCCTTTTTCATTGACCCATTTTCCCGAGTTCGGATTCTCACCGTCTCCCCTCTCCGAGCCGGCCGTCCGACGGGGGGTTCCCCGTTCCAATGCTACTACCCCAGGGGCCATACGGCTGTCCGTGGCTCCGGAGGGAAAGGAGAGACTCGAACCCCGGCACCCGTAACGACGTTATAGTTTACACGGAGGGCCGTCTACCGGGAAGCGAGGGACGATGGGCCGGACCGCGTACCGGGTCTCGTGAATTCAGCCTGGAGGTGAAGATCATGAGAGGCCGTGGATGTAGGGAATGGACGGTCTTGTTCGGCATTCTCGTACTGGCGGGGGTCGGATGGGTCCCGCCGGCTCCCTCCCAGTCAGTCCTTTCCCTTCAGCCGACGATAGCCCTCCACGAGAAGACGCCCAATGTCGTCGCCTTGACGCACGCCCGCATCACCGTCGCTCCCGGTCGCACCCTGGAGGACGCCACCCTTGTCATCCGCAACGGTCGGGTCGAGGCCGTCGGGCCTCAAGTGTCCGTCCCGCCGGACGCCGTCGTCTACGACCTCCGGGGTCGGACCGTCACGCCCGGGTGGATCGACGCCTATGCCCCGTCGCTCCTACAGCGGGATGCCTTTCGGGACTGGAAGCCGACGCACTGGAACGCCCGGGTCATGCCGGAGCGGTCCGTCGCCGAGCGACCCCTGTTGGACGCCGAGCAGGTCAAGAAATACCGGTCGGTCGGCTTTACGGCGGCCCTCGTCGCCCCGTCCGACGGCGTCTTCCGGGGTCAGAGCGCCCTTGTCCTCCTGCGGGACGGTGAGGCCCATGAGAGCCTCCTCGTCCGGGACGTCGCCCAGCAGTTGGCCTTTGAGTACCTGACCCGCTTTCCCCAGCGGCCCGAGGAATTCCAGCAAATTCGCTATCCCACGTCGCTGATGGGGTCCATCGCCCTGATCCGGCAGACGTTCTATGACGCTCAATGGTACGCCCAGGCCCTGGCCGTCGCTGAGCGCAATCCTCAAGCGCCCCGGCCTCAGAACGCCCCGGCCCTGGCGGCTCTTGCGGCCGTCCTTCAGAAACGCCAACCCGTCATCTTCGAAGTTTCCGACGAGTGGAACTTCCTGCGAGCGGCCCGCATCGTCCAGGAATTTGGCCTACGGGCCATCATCAAGGGGAGCGGCACCGAATACCGACGCCTGGACCTCATCCGGGCGACGGGCCTGCCTGTCATCGTCCCCGTCGCCTTTCCGGAGCCCCCGGCCGTTGAGGACCCGGCGGTCGCCCTCAACGTCTCTCTGCGGGACCTCATGCACTGGGACCTGGCACCGGATAATCCCAGGCGCCTCGCCGACGCCGGGGTGACCTTCGCCCTCACGGCTCACGGTCTCCGACGGATCGAAGACTTCCGGGAAGCCCTGCACCGGGCCATCCGGCGGGGTCTCCCGAAGGACCGGGCCCTGGCGGCCCTCACGACCGTCCCGGCCCAACTCTTGGGCGTAGCCGATCGCCTGGGGACTTTAGAGCCCGGCAAGATTGCCAACTTCCTCATCACCGACGGCGACCCCCTCGACCCCAAGACGGCCATTCACGAAGTTTGGGTCGAGGGTCAGCGGTACGCCGTCAAACCCCCGCCCGAGGCCGAACCCCGGGGCGAGTGGCGTCTGGAGGTCTCCCGGGGTGACACGAAGATCACCCGCACGCTCGTCGTCCGGGGAACGCCCGACCAACTCCAGGCCGAGGTCCGCCACGACGACCAGAAGACGCCGGCCCGGAGGGCGACCTACGTCCTGGACCGTCTCGTCCTGGTCCTGCCCGGGGAAGCCCTCGGCGATAAGGGGCTCGTTCAGATGACGGGCGTCGTCCTGGGCGACCGGATGAACGGCACGGGCTTTGGACCCGACGGAACGGCCTTCACGTGGCAGGCGACCCGCACGGCCCCGTACAAGCCTGAGGAGGAAAAGTCCGGTCCTGCCGAGACTCCGGCCGGGAAGAAGCCGGAAGAAGAATCCGTCGAGGACCAGCCGGCGACGGCGACCGTCGTCTACCCCTTCGAGGCCTACGGCCGCCCCGAGCCTGTTCCGCCCCAGCCGACCTATGTCCTCGTCAAGAATGCGACGATCTGGACCGTCGGTCCCCAGGGAACCCTGAAGAACGCCGACCTGCTCGTCGAGCGGGGCAAGATCAAGGCCGTCGGGCCGAACCTAACGGCTCCGCCGGGCGCCGTCGTCATCGACGGGACGGGCAAGCACGTCACGCCGGGTCTCATCGACGCCCACTCTCACACGGCCATCGCCGGCGGCGTCAACGAGTTCGGCAAAACGATCACGTCCGAGGTCCGCATCCGGGACGTCATCGACCCCGACGACATCAACATCTATCGGGAATTGGCCGGGGGCCTGACGACGGCCCATCTCCTCCACGGTTCGGCAAATCCCATCGGCGGCCAGAGTCAGGTCATTAAGCTCCGCTGGGGCGGCGACCCCGAGACCCTCGTCTTTCAGGAAGCCCCACCGACGATCAAGTTCGCCCTCGGCGAAAACGTCAAGCAGAGCAATCTGCCGACGCCTTCGACCCGGTATCCTCAGAGCCGAATGGGCGTCGAGCAGATCATCCGGGACCGGTTTAAGGCGGCCCTCGACTACAAGCGGGCCTGGGAGGCCTACCAAAAGGCTCGGGACAAGTCCCGGCTCGTCCCGCCCCGGCGGGACCTGGAACTCGAGGCTCTCGTGGAAATCCTCGAGGGGAAGCGCTTCGTCCACGCCCACTCCTACCGGCAGGACGAAATCCTGATGCTGATTCGGTTGGCGGAGGATATCGGCTTTCGGGTCCAATGCTTCCAGCATATCTTGGAGGGCTACAAGGTCGCCGAGGCCCTGGCCCGGCACGGCGCCGGTGCCTCGTCGTTCAGCGACTGGTGGGCCTACAAGATCGAGGTCTACGACGCCATCCCCTTCAACGGGGCCCTGATGTGGAGCCAGGGCGTCGTCGTGTCGTTCAACAGCGACAGCGACGAGCTGGCCCGGCGACTCAACTGGGAGGCCGCCAAGGCCGTCAAGTACGGCGGCGTCCCCGAGGAGGAAGCCCTTAAGTTCGTGACGCTGAATCCCGCCAAGCAACTGCGGATCGACCGCTGGGTCGGCTCCCTGGAACCGGGCAAGGACGCCGACTTCGTCATCTGGAGTGGCCATCCCTTCGCCCCCGATACATATGCGGAGCAGACGTGGATCGACGGCCGCAAGTACTTCGACCGGGCCGAAGACCTGAAGGCCCGGGAGGCCGTCCGTCAGCTCCGGGCCCAACTCATCGAAAAGGCCCTCAAGGCCCGTCGGGAGCGGCCAGACTTCGGGAGACCCGCCGGTCCCCGACCGGTCCTGGAAATTCGTCGATCTGAAAACTGCCATGAGACGGAGGAGGTCGAGCCATGACCGACTGCCGCCTACGACGCCCTATGGGCAAGCGGGGCTTGGATTCCCATCTCGCACCGGTATGCGGGGATAGGACAGATAACCTCCGTCACCCGACCGCGAGCGGAACGGGGATGACGAGCGGGACCCGGATTCAGAAGAAGCCCAGGCTTCCAGCCTTCCCTCCCTCCCTTCTTTCTCTCCTTTCCTTCTTTCTTCTGGCCTTGGGCCCGCTTTCTCCGGCCGTGTCTCAGGTTCCCCCACCGGCACCGCCCCAGAACCGGCCCATCGCCCTCGTCGGCGGGACGATTCATCCGATCACGGGGCCCGTCATCGAGAAAGGCGTCCTCGTCTTCGATAAGGGAAAGATTACGGCCGTCGGCCCAAACGTGCCGATTCCGCCGGACGCTGAAGTCATGGACGTTCGCGGCCAGCACGTCTATCCGGGTCTTATCGACGCGAACAGCATCATCGGCCTGACGGAGATCGACTCCATCCGAGCGACCCGGGACTTTGCCGAGGTCGGGGACGTCAACCCCAACGTCCGGGCCGAGGTCGCCGTCAACCCCGACAGCGAGATCATTGCCGTCACGCGGGCCAACGGCGTCCTTGTGGCCCTGAGCGTCCCTCGGGGCGGGGTCATCGCCGGGCAGTCGGCGGCCATCGTCCTGGATGGGTGGACATGGGAGCAGATGACGCTAAAGGCCCCCGTCGGCCTGCACGTCTACTGGCCCCGGATGACCCCGATTCGAGCCTTCTTCGTGACCCTCAGCGAGGAAGAACAGCGGCGGCGGGCAGAAGAGGCTCTGCGGAAGCTGAAGGAGGCCTTCCGGGAGGCTCGGGCCTACTGGGTCGCCAAGAAAGCTGAGGGCCGGAACCCGAGTACGCCTTACCACGACGTCGACGTCCGATGGGAGGCGATGATCCCCGTCTTGGAGGGACGACTCCCCGTGTTCGTCCACGCCGACCTGCTCGACCAGATTCAGGCGGCCGTAGCCTGGGCCGAGGCGGAAGGACTCCGAATCGTGATCGTCGGAGGCGCTGACGCCCCCCTGGCGGCCGACCTCCTCCGACAAAAGGGTATCCCTGTCATCACCGGCCCAATCCTGGAACTGCCGACGCGGGAGTGGGAACCCTACGATGCGGCCTTCACGCTCCCGGCCCGCTTGGCTCAGGCCGGCGTGCGTTTCTGCATCGGCGGGGACGGCGGGGCCTGGAACGAACGGAACCTGCCCTACCATGCGGCAATGGCGACGGCCTACGGTCTACCCCGGGACGAGGCGCTCAAGGCCATCACGGTCTACTGCGCCCGCATCCTGGGCATCGACGACCGGGTCGGGTCCCTGGAGGTCGGCAAGGACGCCACACTGTTTGTGGCGACGGGCGACCCCCTCGATATCCGGACCCAGGTGACCCGGGCCTTTATCCAGGGCCGACCCGTGGACCTATACAACCGGCATCAGCGGCTGTACGAAAAGTATCGGCAGAAGTACGGCAAGTAAGAACGGCGGGGTTCGAATCGTCACCCGTCCGAGTTACCGCTCCAGGCCCAGGGATCTCAGGACCTGTTGCCACTCGGGGTACAGGCCGTCCGTCGGAGGGATTTCCTGGAATCGGAGGGACTCCCGGGCGGCTTGGACGGCGCAGTCCCGTTGGCCCGACTTTAGGAAAGCCTGCGTCATGTAGTAGTAGGGTCGGTATTCGGTGTGCCACATACCGTAGGTCCGGGCCTGGGTCTCAGGCCGGGGATTCAGCAGGAGAGCCCGCCGGAGGCTCCGGAGGGCCTCCCGATATTGACCCCGCTCGAAGAGCTCCTTCCCCAGGGCGTAATGGAAGTACCACGGGAGATTGTAGGGGTCCCGGGCCGGGACGACTTCACAGCCACCCGACTCCTCGACGGGGACCTGATCTTCCCGGTAGAAGACGGAGGGGGCCGAACCGTCTTCCCGGGCCCCCGACGGCCGCTTCAGGACCTGGTCGATGAACGCGGCATAGGCCCGGAGTTCCGGCTGGTGCTCGTAACCGCCCGACCGCTGGGCCAGGCGATAGAAGGCCTCCGCCGCCTCAGTCCGACCCAGGCGGGCGTAAGCGTAAGCCATGTACAGGTAGGGGGCGTACCCGGCGGCCGCCTGTTGGACGTCGCCCGGTCGGGGCGGCACCTGTAAGAGGCTCTCCTCCAGGTAACCGATAGCTTCCAACCACCGCTGGTCTTGAACGGCCCGGATGGCCTGGTGGTAGGCCGGTGGAGGCGTCCAGCGTTTGGGAGTCGGCCGCTCGGCCGCCTGAGGGACGGCGGGAATACCGAGCAAGCCCGCCAGCAGGGCTGGGAGAAGGACATACCGGGCCGCCCATTTGAAAGTTGCACTCCGCGTTGTCCAAGTTCGTAGGGGTCTGCCTCCAGATGTCGGCCGGTATCTTGCCGGCCCCCCATCATAGGAGTGACGGGGTGATGGAAGGACGGAGGGATGGTAAGGATCCTGGATTCCAGAGGCATGTTTTACGAACTTTTTCAAAACGAAAGCAAATATATTCATATTCGACTCCTTCAGATGGTCTAAGATGGACGCAGTGGGCGGCGCGGTGGGTAGGGCCCTCGGGCCGTGCAGGGTGGATTCGCGGAATCCGGCCCTCATCCGTTACGACTGGAGCACGACCCAAATACCTGGCGCTGGCCCCAGACCGACTTGTCAGAGGAGGACTCATAGAATTATAGGTAGAAGTTACGCAGTTGGTATGTGGCCCTCTCCGGGTCCCCAATGGTCATCCCGACCCAGATGAATTATAATGCCGCCGGAAGCACCGGCCATGCCCACGATATGCCTGAGATTTCGCTTCCCGGAGCAGACGAAGGTCCGCCGCCTCCTGGAGGCCTGCGGCTCCATCCTGCGGCAGGCCGTGGACTACGCTTTGGACCACCATAAGACCGCCACCTTCTCCATCATCCAGGCCCTCTATGCGTCTTGCCGGGCCCAATATCCGGACCTTCACTCGGCCTGGATTCAGTCGGCCGTTCGGGCCGGGGCGGCCGTCGTGCATTCCTTTCGGAACCGTCAGCGGCGGGGGAAGACGCAGGCGGAGCGGCCGGCCCTGCGGCGGCCCTTCGTTTACATTCACAAGAGTCTGCTGAAGGTCGATTGGGACGGGGAGCGGCTGACGGTGACCTTTCCGGTTACGCCTCGGGACCCGGAGCCGGTGGTCCTTTCCTTTCGGCCCCATCACGGGTATGCCCGGCTCCTGGACGCCTGGAAGTCTGGGAAGGCGACGATGGGGGAGCCGACGTTGACCCCCAATTCCATCTCGATCCCTCTTAAGTTTCCCAAGGTCCAGCCTTATTCGCCGAAGGCGGTCATTGGGATAGACAGCAATGAGACGAACCTGACGGCTTACGATGAGGCTTCCCAGGAGTTCCGGGTGGTCGACACGGGATATGCGGCGCGGGTGAGTCGGGACCATGAGCGGCGGGTGAGGCGGGGTCAGCGGGGGAAGCAGAATCCGAGGGTGCGGCGGAAGGTGGCGGCCCGACACGGACGGCTCCGGCGGGAGAAGGTGGCCACCTTCTGGCAGGGTGTGGCTTTGGCTTTGATTGCTTGGGCCGCAAGCCTTGGGGCGGCCCTGGTGTTGGAGGACCTGAAGGGGATGAAGGGGAGGCTGGCCCGGCAGGCGAAGTCTCGGCGGCTCCGGCGGAGGCTTTTGAACTTTTGGAGCGTGATGACGTTTCATCGGATTTTGGCCTCCAAGGCGGCGTTCTATGGGGTGCCGTTGATATTTGTGGACCCCCGGGACACGTCCCGGACCTGTCCGGTATGCGGCAGGGTGGAGGAGAAGCTAAGGGGGCAAGTCCTGGCGTGTCCGTGCGGTCTTCGGATGGGCCGTCACGAGGTGGCGGCGGTCGAGATAGCCCGCAGGGGGATGGGACTCCTCGGCGGGTTACCGCCGGGGCAGGGGTCGGTGGGCGACCCCCGTGGCCCGTCCTCTGGCCGAGGGCGGGGCGCACCCGTCCGAGGCCACGACGGGAATGCGCAGGCAACTGCGTAAGTCCTAATAGGGCAGATCCCTACGACCTTGGGCAACACGAAGGTCCATCATACTTCGCTCCCATTCTAAGAGCCAGGCCTTGATGGAGAGACTCGGGGAATAGCCGCCCAAGCGGCCTCCGGCCCCCACGACCCGATGGCACGGGATGAGGACCGGCAGGGGATTCCACGCCAGGACCTGACCGACGGCTCGGGCCACCCCGGGTTTGCCAACGGCCTCAGCGACGGACCGGTACGTCCGGGTCGATCCCATGGGGATCCGAACGACCGCTTCCAGGACCGCCCGACGGAATCCCGACCCCAGAAGGCCCGGCGCGACGTGGTCCAGAACCGCTTGGGCCATCGCCTCCGACCACTGCCCGACCCGATAGGCCCGCCACCAGTCCCGCAAGAAGTGGGCCCACGGGTCCGGCGAGCCCAGCGTCTGGACTTCTTCGATCGTCCACGGGAGGGCGTCCGGCCAGGGTTGTAGGATCCATCGGGCGCTCTGAAGTCCCCGCTCGTCCCATCCAATGAGCAGGGACCCGACGGGTGCCGTTACGAGCATCCATCCTTCCGGCATAGGCGATCCGAAGCAGGCAGGCCCGATGGGCGCGTTCTCGGCTCGGTCCTCGAGAGATGAAGGGTGAGGCAGATGCGACCTTCCCGCACCCCTCGTCCAGGCCGAGGGCCGGAAGCCGGGACGCGGAGTCCACCTTCACGGCTCCATCACGACCGTCACGACGGCCCATGCCTGGAGGCCCTGTCCGTGACCGAAGGCCGTCAGGAAGTCACCCGACGAGGCTGTGATGCCCACGGCGTCGGGGGAAAGGCCCAGGAGGTCGGCGATGCTGGCCCGGATGGCGTCGACCCAGGGTTCCAGGACGGGCGTCCGGCCCTCGACGGCGACAGCCACGTGGGTGATTCGGGTCCCCGGGGGTAGAAACTCCAGGGCCTTTCGGACATAGACACGGCTGTCGGTAACACCCTGGCGACAGAGCTCGTCGCTGATGGGCCCCATCACGCGCGCCCCCGTGATGCTGTCGAGGGCCCGTCCGATGGCGTGGAGGATGACGTCCGAGTCGCTATTTCCCCGCAAGGGGGGATTGTCCGGGATGACGACCCCTCCGAGGACGAGGGGTTTGGCGGAAGGAGCCTCCGCAAAGGCGTGACTGTCGTGGCCAAAGCCGACTTTGACGTGCATGATGGACGGGGAGAACGCGTCCCGGGGGATTCGGGGGCCTCATGGCTGGGATGCAGGGATTCGAACCCCGACCCTGGGGTCCAGAGCCCCATGTCCTGCCGTTAGACGACATCCCAGCCCGTATTTAAGTATAAGGCCCTCGAGCCGTAAGGCAATCCCCACGGCGCTCCGCTTCACCACCGCAGGAGGGCCGCTCCGTAAGCGATGCCGGCCCCCAAGGCCGTCAGGCCGACGACCTGGCCCGACCGGAGGAGGCCCTTCTCCAGCATCTCGGCCAGGGCTACGGGGATCGAGGCGGCCGACGTGTTGCCCGTGTATTCGATATTGGCGTACACCCGTTCCGGTGGCAAGCCGAGGTAGTCGATGAGGGCTTGAGTGATCCGATGATTCGCCTGATGGGGGACGAGCCAATCGACCTGGTCGGGGGTCAGACCGGCGTCCTCCAGGACCTCCCGGACGGCCCGGCCCATGTAGCGGACGGCGACGCGAAAGACCTCGTTCCCCCGCATGCGGAGGAAGTGAAGCCGTTCCTGAACGGTCTTTTCGCTGGCGGGCATGCGGGTCCCCCCGGCCGGCAGGTAGATGAGGTCCCAGAGGCTTCCGTCGAGATACATGCGGCTGGCGAGGAGGCCTCGGTCTTCGGCGGCCGTCAGGACGGCCGCCCCGGCGGCGTCGCCGAAAAGCACGCACGTCGAGCGGTCCTGCCAGTCCGTGACCCGGGAAAGGAGTTCCACGCCGACGACCAGGACGTACCGAGCCGCCCCCGTGCGGATGAATTGGTCGGCCACGGTCAATCCGTACAGAAAACCGGCGCAGGCCGCCTGCATGTCGAACCCGAAGGCATTCCAGGCACCCAGGTCCTTTTGGATGAGGGCCGCCGTGGCCGGGAAGGGGTAGTCGGGCGTGACCGTACAACAGAGGATAAGGTCGATCTGTTCGGGTCGGAGGCCCGCCATCTGAAGGGCCTGGCGGGAGGCCTCGACGGACATCGTCGACGTATAGATACCCTCCGGGGCGATGCGGCGCTCCCGGATGCCCGTGCGGGTCCGGATCCATTCGTCCGACGTGTCGACCATCTTTTCGAGGTCCCAGTTCGTCAGGACCTTGGGTGGCAGGTAAGCGCCGATGCCGATGATGGCCGTACGTCGTTCAGCCATGAGACCGCTTCTCCTGCATATGGGCGGACTGAATGTCGGCGGCGATGCGGGCCTGGATGGCCTCGTTCATGCGGGCCTCGGTGAATTCTTTGGCCACGCGCAGGGCGTTCCGGATAGCCTTCGGGGTGGACCGACCGTGGCAGATAATGGCCAGCCCCCGAATGCCCAAGAGGGGCGCCCCCCCGTACTCGGAGTAATCGACCCGCCGACGGAAGGCGTGCATGGCCGGCTTCATCAGGAGATACCCCAGCCGGGCCAGGGGGCGTTTCCGGATCTCCTCCTTCAGGAGGGCTCCGATCATGTCGGCCAGGCTCTCGGAGGCCTTGAGGACGACATTGCCGATAAAGCCGTCGCAGACGATAACATCCGCCGCGCCCGTGAAGATGTCCTTCCCCTCGACGTTCCCGATGAAATGAACGGGCGCCTCCCGCATGATCGCGTGGAGGCCTCGCGTCAGGGCATTCCCCTTGATGTCTTCCTCGCCGATGCTGAGGACACCGACCCGGGGATTGGAGACCTTCAGGATCAACTGGGCATACGTGGCCCCCATGATGGCAAACTGCTTCAGGTGGAAGGGCCGCACGTGGACATTCGCCCCGGCATCGATGAGGACGACATAGCCCGTGCGGGTCGGCAGGACGACGGCCAGGGCCGGCCGTTCGACGCCCGGCAGGGTCCCGACGATGAACTTCATGGCCGCCATGACGGCACCCGTGTTGCCGGCACTGACGACGGCCTGACAGATCCCGGCCTTCAACAACTGGGCGGCCACGACGATCGAAGCCCGCCGCTTCCGGCGAACGGCGATCAGGGGATTCTCGTCCATGCCGATGACTTCCTCGGCATGGACGACCTCGATGGGCAGGCCCTGCCCCCCGTATTCCCGAAGCAGGGGTTGGAGACGGTCCCGATGACCGATCAGGAGGATCCGGACCGACCAGGTCCGAGCCGCCTCGACAGCCGCTCGGACCTCATGGCGGGGTGCAAAATCACCCCCCATGGCGTCTAAGGCGATGACCGGTGTAGACATCGGCGTGTCTCGACTTCCGGTGTCGGGTCTGGGTACTCGGTAGAAAGCCTTGGAACGTCCGAGCGCCCCCTGGACGCCGAGACCCCTCCCCGGCGTCGCCTACACGACCTTCAGGGGAATGTACTGGACGCCCTTGTAAGTCCCGCAGTGGGGACACACCCGATGAGGTAGCTTATAAGACTTGCACTTGGGACACACACTCAGCGAAGGCGGCCGCAGGGCGTGATGACTCCGACGCTTGCCCTTGCGCGCATGGGACGTACGTTTCTTGGGAACGCCCATGGGACTTCCACTCCCTCCAGGGAGGTCCAGATACGGGAATGATTCTATTTTAATCCGCCGGTCCCGCTTTGCAAATTCAGTCTTACGAGACGGTTGACCACGCGAATCCTTTCGGGTCGAAGCGGTGAATAGGCAGTAAGGCAATCGGGCAGTAGGGCAGTACGGCAATCAGGTACCCGGCACCTGAGCCGGCCCGACACCGGGGACCTGGAAACTGGGTTTGCATCTCGGAACCCGCATCCTGTATCCTCCATGCGGCAAAACCCCACTGGAGGGATGGGAGGCCCCGATGGGTGAAATCGGCCGACGGGTCGAGCAGGACTGGAAAGAGGCCCTCCGGGCCCACCGCCGGGACGAGGTCAACGTCCTACGGCTGATACGAACCGAATTCCAGTACGCCGCCAAGGACAAGCAGGCCGAACTGACCGAGGCCGAGGAGGTAGCCGTCTTGGAGCGCATGCTGAAGAAACGTCGGGAGGCCCTGGCGATGTACCGTCAAGGTGGGCGGTCGGACATGGTCGCCCAGGAGGAGGCTGAAATCGCTATCATCGAGCGGTACCTCCCTCGAAGCTTAGGTCGAGAAGAGGTCCTCCCCATTATCGAGGAGGTCATCCGTCAGACGGGAGCCCGCGGCCCTCGAGACCTCGGGCGTGTGATGGGTGCCGTCATGCAACGCCTGAAGGGCCAGCGGGTCGACGCCACCCAGGTCCGGGCCTGGGTCGAGGAACGCCTGTCCCGGGGAACGGAGTAATCTATCGCGGCCCCCGGCGTCGATTCGGTATTGGGTATCGGGTTCCGGGTGCCAGGTACCTGGTATTGGGTTCGGTGTTCGGCTTTCGGTTCCCAGCCTGGACGAGGGGCGAGGAAAGGTCGCATTTCCCTCACCCCTCATGCCTCCATGGCCGAAGGCCGGATACTGAGCCCCGAGGACCAAGCCTAACGCGCACGCCGGGTCTGCATCCTGCATCTTGTATCCTGCATCGTGCATCCTGTATCTTGCATACCCCGTGTGCGGGTTTTTCGAAGACAGATACCGGTACCGGGTACTGGCTATCTGGCACCTGGGACCCAGCACCTGAGCCAGTCCAACGCCGACGGCCGGACACCGAGCACCGAGGACCGAGCCCGGCCACCGGAAAACGCGCCCACGGGGTCTGCATCCTGCATCTTGCATCCTGCATCCTGCATCTTGCATCCTGAACCATGGATCAAGTCGTTCACAGCCTGACGGGTTACTTCGTGGCCCGGGTCTATCCCCGGCGGGCGGAAGTCCCGCGGGCCGGGCTGTGGGGTATCCTCCTGGCCAACTTCCCAGACGTCGACGGAGCGGCTCGCCTGTTCGGACCCCCGATCACCTACATCCTGGCCCACCGGACCCTGACCCATGCCGTCGTCGGCTGGCTGGTCCTCCCGCTCCTGGGCCTCCTCCTTCCCGTCCGATGGCGGGGGCCGACCCGGGCCTGGCTTCCCTTAGCCTACCTGAACTGGGGTCTCCACATCCTGATGGACCTAATGACGGTTTACCCGACCTTTCTGGGGTGGCCCTTTACGTGGGCCCAGGTCTGGGGCGGCTGGCAGTTCGTCCTGGCGCCCTGGGTCTGGCTGGCCGGCGGCGTAGCCCTGCTTTTGGAGCGATGGTGGCCCCGGCGGGCGGTGGTCGTCGCCCTTGGATTTCTGAGTCTCCAGGGACTGTACTACGCCCATGCGGGATGGCTTCACGCTCGGACGGAGCGGGACCTGCGGACGTGGGTCACCGAACAACGGTCAGACCTTCGGCCGGAAAAGGTTTGGGTCTTCCCACTGCCCTGGCGGCACGACCACTGGCTCGGGGTCGTCCAGAGCGGGATGACGCTGTATCGTCTGTACCGCTCTCCCGACGGGACGGGGTGGCAGACACTGGAGAGTCTGGACCGGCGGTCGTGCCCGGAGCCCCAGGCCCTTAGGACGGACGAGACGGCCCGGAGGTTTTTCCGGTTTGCCCAAATCTGGGCCTGCCGACGGCTCGCCGACTCGACGGGACGGAACCGGACGGCCTACATTTACTTCGACGTGCGATTCTTCTACCCGGACGTTCCCGTGTGGCCCCATCTCCCTGTGAGCCGACTCCGTCGGCGGGTGCCCTTTGCCCTCCGGGTCGATTCGGACGGTCCGGGGCTCACTGCAAGGGTCCAGTACGTGGGGACGGTCTTTGTAGAGTGAGAAAGGGATGCAGGATGCAAGATGCAGGATACAGGATGCAGGATAGATAAGGGTCCCCGGTGTCAGGTACCTGGGACCCGATACCCGGTACCTACATAAAGATGCTGAAGGCCATCGCTTTAGACTTCAACGGTGTGATCGTCGACGATGAACTCGTGCATTACCGGCTGATCCGGGACCTCGTGGCCCCCTTGGGGATCACGGTCACCGAGGCCGATTACTTCGAGAAGTACGTCGTGTACCGGGACGATGAGGCCTTTCAACGAGTCTTGGCCGACGCCGGTCGGTCGGCGTCCCCGGAAGTCGTCGAACGTCTCGTGCAGGAGAAGCGGCGTCGGTACCTCACGGAGGTCCTCCGGGACCTTCGGGTCTGTCCCGGGGTCCGGGAGTTCATTCCGGCGGCGGCCGCCGCTTATCCCTTGGCCGTCGTCTCGGGGGCGGCCCGGGCCGAGATCGAAGCAATCCTGGAGCATATCGGGCTTCGGTCGTACATCTCCGTCCTCGTCGGGGCCGAGGACGTCACCGACGGCAAGCCCGCCCCGGACCCTTACATAGAGGCCGTCCGTCGCCTGCGGAGCCGGGTACCGGGCCTGCGGCCTTCGGAGGTCCTGGCCGTCGAGGATACCCCCGGGGGCATTCAGGCCGCCCGACAGGCCGGACTTCGGACGGCGGCCGTCCTGACGACGTTCCCGGCCGAGGCCCTCCGGAACGCCGACCTGATCCTGTGGGAAGGGTTCGAGCGCTTCCCGTGGGTCCAGGTCCACCTGCTCTTCGAACAGACGGAAGAAACGGAATGACCGGTCGTTCCGCCTATTGGCCCAGGAAAGGTGCGACGTGGGCCTCCTGCAGGAAGGGCACGGTCGGACCGTCGCCGGCCGGAGCGGCCGCAAGGGCCTTCTCCAGAACCCGCCGAAGCTCTCGCACGTTGCCTGGCCAGGGATAGCCCAGTAGACGGGCCAGGGCCGATTCCGAGACGCCCAGCCAGCGGCCCTGGGAAATCTGCTGGACCAAGTAGTTGACCAGATAGGGGAGGTCTTCTCGGCGTTCGACCAGGGCCGGCACGGTCAGGACGTGACTGGAAAAGGCGTCGACCAAACGGTCCGGCAGAGGCCGACGGCCGGCGCCGACCCGGTGGAGGTCGTCGGGACTGATGAGAATCCACCGAATGTCCAAGCGGTGTTTCACGCCTTCTAAGGTGAGGCAAGGGTTCGTGACCCAATCGGCCAGCCGGTCCTGGATGTCCGGCGGGCACTCGTGAACGCCTCGGAGCACGACCGTACCCTGATGCAAGGGCCACCAAAGGGACGGCGTCGGGCCCTCCGGCCCTTGGAGGGATGCCCTGTAGGGGTCCTGCGGGTCATTCATGGAGCAGACCCGAAATGCCCCCTGGGGGCGGCTGAGTTCATGAAGCCATCGGGCCAGCGTCGTCTTACCGGACCCCGGGGGACCGACGATGACGACCGGCGTCGGCAGGGGAGCGACGGCGGTCGCCTGGCGGATAAGGCGGTACACGGGCACCGAGAAGCCCCAAAAGGGGAACGGTGCCCAAGCGGCCCAGTGGGGACTCGAAGGCCGCTTCACGGTCGCATGGGTATCCCACCATCGAACGGTCCAGAGGACAATGGGGAACAAACCCCGAAAGGCGGGATGACCCATGCGAGAGATTTCCGTCCAAATCAGCACCACGCTGTGGGACGTCAGGGGTATGGCCAACACACCGAAGGGGGAGTCCGTCGGCCGCCACTGGATGCGAGGGGCCGCCGCCGCTCCCTGGAGGGCCCACTCTTGCAGGTCTGGGGTCAGGGCCTCCATGCCCGTATCCAGTAGGACCTCCGGTGCTCCCTGGGGGCCTTGACGGAGGATGGCGACCCGATGGATCCAGCCCCGTTGGATGCAGGCTTGCAACGTCCTGCGGACGGCCCGTTCCGGGTCCTCCCGGGCCAGGGTCTGCCACTCTATGTAAAGGTCCTCGACGAGTTGCCGGTCGGCCTGAAGACTCTGGACCAGTTCCGGACAGAGAGCCTCCACGTCCTGGGCAGAGGGCGTCGCCTCCCGGTCTATGGGGGCCACGGCCGCCGTGGGGACACGGTCCAGCCAGAAGGTCACCCGACCCAGACGGACGTCTTCGATACCGGAAACTTCGACCTCACCCTGGATGCGCCGGCCGTTTACGAAGGTTCCGTTCTTCGAGTCCAGGTCCCGTAAGACGACCCGGTCCGTCAGGGCCTGGAGGGTCGCGTGATGGCGGGACACCGTGGGGTCCGGGATGACGATTTGATTATCGGGGGCGCGCCCGACCCGGTAGGTCTGTCCCGGCGTCAGGTACACTTCCAACCGTAAGCCCGGTCCCTGAATCGTGAGTTTCCACACGGGCAAACCCGCGGGTTATCCCGTCGTTCCCTTACAGGGCTACAGGGCCTCGACGGCCATGGCGATGCCCTGGCCACCGCCGATGCAGGCACTGGCGATACCGTAACGAAGACCCGACCGGCGGAGTTCCCGAAGCAGGGTCAGGACGAGGCGGGTGCCGGTAGCGCCCAAGGGGTGGCCGATGGCGATGGCGCCGCCGTTGACGTTGACGCGGGAGCGGTCCAATTCGAGGAGCCGTTCGACGGCCAGGTACTGGGCGGCAAAGGCCTCGTTGATCTCCCACCGGTGGATGTCGTCTGGCCGTAGACCCAGGCGGTCCAAGAGTTTGCGGATAGCCGGGACGGGCCCGATGCCCATCACGTCGGGCGGGACGCCGGCGACGGCCCAGCCGAGGATTCGGCCCAGGGGCTTCTTCCCGGCCGCTCGGGCCTCTTCGGCCGTTGTGACAAGGACGACCGCCGCCCCGTCGACGATGCCGCTGGCATTGCCGGGCGTGACGAAGCCGTCCTCGCTGAAGTACGGGCGCAGGCCGGCCAGCTTTTCCAACGTCGTGTCGGGCCGCACGTGATCGTCCCAGTCGAAGGTCTCCTCCCGACCCTTCCAAGAGACCCGAAGGGGCAGGATCTCATCCCGGAAGAACCCCGCCTCCCGAGCCCGGACGGCCGCCATGTGGCTTCGGTAAGCGAACTCGTCCTGTTCCGAACGGGGAATCCCGTAAATGCGGGCGAGCTTTTCCGCCGTCTCGGCCATCAAAAGCCCGCAGACGGTGTCCCGCAGGGCCAGCCACAGCCAGTCCTGAAGCTTCAGACCTTCCCCAAAACGAACCCCCCGCCGGAGGCCCCAAACGACATGGGGGGCTTGGCTCATGTTCTCCATCCCGCCGGCAATGACCCACCGGGCCTCGCCCAAGCGGATCATCTGGACGGCCTCGACGATCGATTGAATCCCCGACCCGCACAGACGGTTGACCGTGTAAGCGGGTACCTCGACGGGCAGGCCCGCCCGCAGGGCTACGTGCCGGGCCCCGTAAATGGCGTCCCCACTCGTCTGGAGGGCATTCCCGAAGACGACGTGGTCGACGGCGTCCGCCGGGAGACCGACTCGGTCCAGCAGGGCGCGAACGACTTCGGCCCCGAGCTGAATGGCCGAAAGGTCGGCCAAGCGGCCGTTCCAATCGGCAAAGGGGGTTCGCAAGCCGTCCACGATGACGACGTCGGGATTCATCGATGCCCTCCCTCGGGCCGGTAGAATACAGGATGCGGGATGCAGGATGCAAGATGCAGGATGCAAGATACATGATGCAGGATGCAGGATACAGGATGCAGGATAGAAAGGGCTTGGATTCCGGTTACTGAGTATCCGGAACCTGGTACCCGGCACCCCTGCGCCCTTTCCACATCTCAAATCTTCCGATACCCCGGTTGGGTCCTCGGTGCTCGGTATTCGGCCCTCGGCGCTGATCCGGTACCGGGTCCCGGGTCCCAGGTGTCAGGTGCTTGGGACTGGGTTCGGTGTCCGGCCTTCGGTCCCGGCCCTCGGCGTCGATTCGGTGCCAGGTAACAGGAATCCCGGCCATTTCTATCCTGCATCCTGCATCTTGCATCCTGCATCCCGTATCCCCTATCCTGCATCCCGTCGGGAGGCCATGGATGGCATGTGTGTTTTGTGCTATCATAGAGCGGCAGGCTCCGGCGACGGTCGAATACGAAGACGATGAGGTCATAGCCTTTCAGGACATCCACCCGGTGGCGCCGGTCCACATCCTGATCGTGCCCCGACGGCACATCGAGACGCTGAACGACGTGACGCCGGAGGATGTGCCCGCTTTGGGGCGGTGTCTGTACGTGGCCCGTCAGTTGGCCCGGGCAAAGGGCATCGACGAGCGGGGTTACCGGGTCGTCCTCAACGTCCGGGCCCTGGCCGGCCAGTCGGTGTACCACATCCACTTTCACCTCCTGGGCGGTCGGCCCTTCCGGTGGCCCCCGGGGTGAGGCCGGATCTCGCGGGCTCGGCAAAGGTCGATGGCCCCGGGTGAATCCCCGACGGGAGGACAGGTATGAAGCTGGACCTTCCCTCTTATTTTCACTCCATCCGCGTCCGTTTCCTGGCGGCAGGGTTCGTGCCGATGCTGTGGTTCCTGTTGGGCTTGGTCGTCCTCAGCGGACTCAGTCTGTCTCGAATGTATAGCCTGCATGAGCGGGGGATCCGTACCTTGGCCCAGCAGATCGCATGGGATATCGCCTACTATGTCCGGCTTCGGCTGGTGGAACCCCTCAATGAGGTCTTGGACCGGGCGATTCAGGCTCATGCGATCGCCCGGGCGGAGGTCTATGGCTCCGACGGTCAGCTCCTGAGCGTTCGCATGGACGAGGCCCTTCGGGAGGACCTTCGTCCGACGGCTCATCCGGAAGTCCAGCAGGCCCTCCGGGAGGGCCAGGAAAGGGTCCTGTTCCGGACTTCCCAGGAGCGGTACATCGTCTTCCAGATTCCCATCCAGGCCCGGGGGGCGACTCTGTCCGAGGAGGCCCTCCTGGGTGGGGGAGCCGAGGTCTCGAAGGCGGAGGCCTCGACGCCGTCGGCCGTCGGCCGTCTCGTGTTGTATATGCCCCTTCGAGAGTACGAGAACGCACGCCGCTCCCTGCTGTGGTTGAGCGTCGTCCTGATTGCCGGCTTTGCTTTCATCAGCGTGCTTCAGGGCCAGCGGTTGATGGAGTCTATCCGGCGGCGGGTCCTGGCCGTAATTGAGGGGGCGACGGCGGTGACCGAGGGGCGGTTGTCCCACACCATCCCGGCGTCGGGTCGGGACGAACTGGCGGCCCTGGGTGGAGCCTTCAATCAGATGGTGGAGCGCCTCCGTCAGCTCATCCAGCAGGCTCGGGGGATGGCCGACTCCCTGAAGGGCATGGCCGACCACCTGCGCCAGGGGGTCCGACGGATCCAGGACCTGAGTCAGTCGGCCAGTCTGTCTTTCGACACCATCGACGCGGCCATCGAGCAGGCCGTCCGTCAGATCGACGAAATCCATCAAAGTCTGGCCGATCTGTCGGCCTCCTCCCAGGAGACCTCCTCGTCGGTCCTGGAGATGAGCTCGACGGCCGAGGAGATGAACCATCAGGTCGAGCGGCTGACCCAGCAGATCGAGACGGCAACGTCGGCCGTTCAGGAGATGGTTACCTTCATTCGGGAGGTCGACGCCAACGTGGAGCGGCTGTTCAACCTCATCGTCGAGACGACGGCCAGCCTCGAGCAGATGGGGGCGTCCATCACACAGGTCGCCCGGTCGGGGCAGGAGTCCCTGACCCTGGCCGACGCCGTCACCCGCGAGGCTCAGGCGGGCATCCAGTCGATGGAGTCCATGCTCCAGGTCATGAACGGGATCCAGGCCGCTATTCAGGAGGCCTGGCAAGTCGTCAATCAGTTGGAGAAACGGTCCGGCGAGATCGCCATGATCACGGGTGTCATCGAGGACATCGCCGACCAGACGAACCTCTTGGCCCTGAACGCGGCCATCATCGCCGCTCAGGCCGGTGAGTACGGCCGGAGCTTCGCCGTCGTGGCCGAAGAGATCCGCAACCTGGCCAATCGCACGGGAGCCTCAACGAGCGAAATCAACAAACTGATCGGCCATACGCAGAACGACATCGCCATGACAGTTCAGAGCATCCAGCAGGGCCGTCAGCGGGTCCAGGAGGGCGTTCGTCTGGCGACGGCGACCCATCAAGCTCTTCAGCAGATCTACGACTCCGCTCAGACGTCCCGTTCCAAGGCCCAGGAGATCGCCCGGGCGACGGAGGAACAGACCCGGTCGATCCAGATGATCAACCAGGTCATGGAACAGATCCATCAGCTCGGCCAGCAGGTCGCCCGAGCATCTCAAAACCTGCGGGTCGGGAGCACGCAGATTCAGGCGACGATGGAGCAGATGCGGGATATGAGCGACGTCGCCCGGCGGGCGACGGTCGAGCAGTTGCGGGGGACTCGCCTGATTGCCCAGTCGGTCGAGACCATCAACAATAAAATCGGGACGATCGCCGATTCGGCCGACGACATCCGTCAGAAGGTTCATGAAATCCGGGATTCGGCCCGGCGGTTTAAGGAAGTGGCCCTGTTCAGCCAGCCGGAGGTCCAGCAGTTGGAGCAACTGACGGAGACTCTGCAGGCCCATGCGGAGGCCCTCTATGGCCAGATGGGTTTCTTTACTCTGTAACCTCGGTATCCTGTGCGGGCTCGGGCTATGGCCCGCGATGGCTCAGGTCAAGACCAAGGCGGTCTTCGTCGTGACTCCCCCGACGAGCCCGTACCAAGAAGTCGCCGAGGGGTTCCGGCGTCTGATGGGACAGACGCCGGACATGGAGATCCGGATGGCCCCTCTTCAGGGGTCACCCGACGAGTTTCGGCGGAATCACGAGTCCTTCCTCCGGTCACCCGCGTATACGGTCGTCGCCGTTGGAGCCGACGCCTACCGGACCGTGCGGGACCAGGTCGAACCGAGTCGGACCGTCGCCGTCCTGATGGCCGTGCCGCCGGGCGGTCCTCGGCATACGATCTCGGCCGTCGCCGACCCCGTGCAGGTCCTCCGGCTGATCGGCGAGATGTGGGGGAAAAACGTCCGTCTGAGTCTCCTGCTCGGCGGGTCGGCCCGTTCGGAGGAGCCGGTCTTTCAAAATGCGGCTCAGATCCATGGGATGAGCCTCCGCACGGCCGTCGTCACCGAGGCCGCTCAGGCCGTCGATGTCCTGAAGAGCCTGGTTGACGAATCGGACGTATTTCTCCTCTATCCGGACCCCGAGGTCCTCACGGCCGTGCCGCCGGACGCGGCGATTCGCTATTGCCATGAGCGTCGGGTCGTCGCCGCCGCCCTGTTTGAGGGTGCCCTTCGGATGGGGGCGACCCTGGCTTTCGTCCCCCGCTACAGCGAGGTGCCCGACATTTTGCGTCAAATCCTGAAGTACCCCGAGCAGTTTGCCCCGGTCGCCTATCCCGGCGTCGAGCGGGTCGTCGTGAACCGGTCGGCCCTGGCGATGATCCGGCTGAATCCGCCTCCGTCGAAACTCAAGGGCGTGACCATCGTGTTCCAGTGAAGGAAGAGAGAAGGGAAGAAGGAAAGGAGAGGAGAAGGCATAGGTTCAGACATGAGTCGTGGGGCACGGATCCCCCGAGAGGGGCTGACAACAGCTGACCGATGAGATGTATTTTATAGAACTTTATGGTGTTTTGAGGAATCACGAAGCTTTCGGAGTGGGTCCGGAAGCTGGAGCCGCTGGGATGCGGGTGAAGCAGGCCTTCCGGTATGAGTTGGACCCGAACGTCGCCCAGCGGCAGGCCCTGGCGAGGCATGTGGGGGCGGCCCGCTTCGCCTACAACTGGGGGCTGGCCCGCTCGAGGGAGGCCCTGGAGCGGGACGGTCGGGTCCCCTCGGCGGCGGAACTTCACCGGGCCTGGAACCGATGGAAACGGGAGCACGCTCCCTGGTGGCGGGAGGTGTCCAAGTGCGCCCCCCAGGAGGCCTTTCGGGACCTGGAGCGGGCGTTCCGGAATTGGCGGGAGGGCCGGGCGGACTTTCCCCGATGGAAGCGCAAGAAGGCCCTGGGGGACAACACGGCGCGGCTGACGGGCCGCATCCGGGTTCCCGACGGCCGGCACGTGAGGTTGCCCCGCATCGGTCGGGTGCGGACCAAGGAGCGGACGGACAAGCTCCTTCGGCTCCTTCGGGAGGGCAGGGCCCGCATCCTTTCGGCGACCGTTTCCCGGGAGGCGGACCGCTGGTTTGTGAGTCTGACCTGTGAGGTGGAGCGGCCGGACCCGGAGGTTCGGGAGGTGTGGGGTCCGGAGGACGTGGTCGGCGTGGACGTGGGGTTGGAGGCCTTTGGGACGCTTTCGGACGGGACGGCGGTGGAGGCCCCGAGGCCTTTGGGGAGGGCCCTGCGGCTTCTGCGGCGGCGTTCGAGGCAGTTGTCCCGGAAGCGGAAGGAGACGGTCGTGGAGCGGGATCCGGAGACGGGTGCGGAGCGGAAGCGGACGGTTTTCTCCCGGAATTATGAGAAGGCGGCCCTGCGGCTGGCGCGGCGCAGAGGCGGCTCCGGAACGTTCGGCGGGACTTCCTGCACAAGGTCACGACGTGGCTGGCGAAAACCAAGCCGGTCATCGTCGTGGAGGACCTGAACGTGCGGGGTTTGGTCCAGAACGGGCGGCTGTCCCGGGCCATCGCCGACGTGGGCTGGGGGACGTTTCGGCGGATGCTGGAGTACAAGTGCGCCTGGTATGGGGCCCGGCTCATTGTGGCGCCGCGGGATTTTCCCTCGACGAAGAGGTGTTCCCGGTGCGGGGCGGTTCGGGCGGAGGTGCCGCTTTCGGAGCGGGTCTTTCACTGCCCTGCGTGCGGTCTTCGGATGGACCGGGACCTCAATGCGGCGCGGAATCTGAGGGAATACGGGTTGGCCGCCCTGGGCGGGCTCCCGCCGAAGGCCGGAGGACTTCGGCGGGGACCCGAGAAAGGCCCTACCGGGAGTTCCCCGGGAAGTGACGCCTGTGGAGATTCCTCTGGCGGCGGAACGGCTCCTCCGGGGGCCGGTCTACGAGCCATGGGTCGATGAAGCAGGAAGGGGTCCGGGGAAGAAAATTCCACGGATTCCGGAACGGCTTTCCGAGAGAGGAAGCCATGAGTACATGGGGGTAGCCCTTACGCAGTTAGCCGGGCCTCTTTACGGCAGTACGGCAATTGGGCAGTTTGGCATTACGACAATACGGCAGTACGGCAATGACTGATTACCCGTCCCTCGTTACTCGTCACCCCATCACTCCGTCACTTGGTCACTTCGTCACTCCGTCACTCCATTTCGAGCCGACTCCTACGAACTTGGACAACACGAAGGTCATCGGGAGCAGGAGCGATGATCTCGACGGACGTCGTGCTCGCCCACAACCTGACGTTGGAAGAATACGAACGTATCGTCCAACTCCTGGGCCGCGAGCCGAACCTCGTCGAACTGGGGATGTTTTCGGCTCTGTGGAGCGAGCACTGCAGTTATAAGAGTTCCAAAATCCACCTCCGCCGTTTTCCGACGGAAGCCCCGTGGGTCATTCAGGGCCCGGGGGAGAACGCCGGCGTCATCGACATCGGCCACGGCCTGACGGCCGTCTTCAAGATCGAGAGCCACAATCATCCGTCTTTCGTCGAGCCCTTTCAGGGCGCCGCCACGGGCGTCGGGGGCATCCTTCGAGACGTCTTCGCCATGGGGGCGCGGCCCATAGCCCTGATGGACGCTCTACGGTTTGGGCCCCTGGACGTCGTCCGAAACCGGCTCATCATGCACGGCGTCGTGGCCGGCATCGCCCACTACGGCAACTGTGTCGGCGTGCCGACCGTCGGGGGCGACGTCTACTTCGAGCCCTGCTACTCGACGAATCCCCTCGTCAACGTGTTCTGCCTGGGGATCGCTCCCCGAGAGCGACTCCACTTTGCCCGGGCCCGACACCCGGGCCGGTCGGTCCTGTACGTCGGCTCGGAGACGGGCCGGGACGGCATCCACGGAGCCAACATCCTGGCCTCCCGGGCCTTCGACGAGACGGCCGAGGCGAAGCGTCCGTCGGTCCAGATCGGCGACCCCTTCATGGAGAAAGTCTTGATGGAGGCCTGCCTGGAACTCATGGCGGCGGGTCTCGTCGAGGCCATCCAGGACATGGGGGCGGCGGGCCTGACGTCGTCTTCGGCCGAGATGGCCGCCCGGGGCGGGTGCGGCGTCGTCCTATTCCTGGACCGCGTGCCCCTTCGGGAGCCGGGCCTGACGCCCTACGAAATCATGCTCTCCGAAAGCCAGGAGCGGATGCTCCTGGTCCTGAAGGAGGGCGCCGAGGCTCAGGCGGAAGCCATCCTGCGCCGATGGGGCGTGGCCTTCGCCGTCGTCGGCCATCTGACCGACGACGGCCGTCTCCGCCTCTTCTGGCAGGGCGAGACGGTCGCCGACGTCCCCGTAGCGGCCCTCGTCAGCGGCCACCCCGTCTACGACCGGCCCCAAGCGCCCTACGTGCCGCCCCGGACGGAGGGGGTTCCCTGGGAAGAGCCGTCGGGCCTGAACGAACTCGTGCGGACGTGGATCGTCTCCGAGGACTTCGCCTCCCGCCGGTGGATTTACCGACAGTACGACCACACGGTCCAGATCAACACGGTCCGCCGTCCGGGCCACGACGCGGCCGTCCTGCGGGTGAAGGGCACGCCCGTCGCCCTGGCGATGAGCGTGGACGGCAATGGTCGGCTCTGTTACGTCGACCCCTTCGTCGGGGGTCTGATGGCCGTGGCCGAGTCAGCCCGGAACGTCACGGCCGTCGGGGCTCGGCCGATAGCCCTCACGGACTGCCTCAATTTCGGGAGTCCCGAGAATCCGCCCGTGATGTGGCAGTTTCGGCAGGTCATCGAGGGCATGCGGACGGCCTGTCTGGCCTTCGGCATCCCGGTCGTCAGTGGGAACGTCAGTTTCTACAACGAGACCGAGGGTCGGCCCGTCTATCCGACGCCCGTCGTCGGGACGGTCGGCCTCATCGAGGACATGAACGCATTCCCCATCCCCGTCGCCCACTGGACCCACGTCGGCGACGCCGTCTACCTCGTCGGCCGCATCGCCCCGACCCTGACGGGTTCGACCTGGGCCCGCCAGCACGGCGTCTTGAACCTGGGCCCCCTACCCTTCGACATCGAGTACGAAGTCCGTCTTCAGGACGCCCTCCGCCAGGCCATCCGCCGGGGGTGGGTCCACACCGTTCATGACGTCAGCGACGGCGGCCTCCTGTGGACCCTCGTCGAGGCGAGCCTTTCGGGCGAGGGCGACCTCGGATGGGACCTTACCCTGGACCCGCCGGACGGCCGTCTGGACGCCTTCTTCTGCAGTGAAATCGCCTCGGCGGCCGTCGTCGCCCTGCCGGAAGAGCACCGACGGGCTTTTGAACAGGCCATGGACCAGGCCGACGTCGAGGCCCGCTACCTCGGGCGGGTGACCGGCGACGGGCGGCTCCGCCTCCGGGTCGGTCGGACGACCGTCCTCCGGCTTTCGGTCCGGCCCTGGCGCCGCCGGTGGCTCCAGGCCCTGGAAGACCGCCTCCGCCTGGACACGGTCGTCTACGCTCGGTGACTCCATCCTAAGATGCGAACCCGATGTGCGCGTTTTCCGGTGGCCAGACTCGGTCCTCGGTGCTCGGTGTTCGGCCCTCGGCGTCGATCGGGTCCCGGGTCCCAGGTGCCGGGTACCCAGGACGCGGCAGGGCAATCGGGCAATAAGGCGGAATGCCTGGCTCACGCTTCGAAAAACCGCACATGGGGTATGCAAGATGCAGGATAGAACCGAGGGGCTATCGCACTCGACCCCAATGGCTTCATATCAAAACGGCAATATAGCAGTAGTGCTTTGTTAAAATTTGAAATGTGGGAATTGGGCACGGGTGCCAGGTACCAGGTCCCGGGTACCAGGTAGCCAGGATCCGAACCCTTCCTATCCTGCATCGTGCATCCTGTATCCTGCATCCATATCTTAACAAAGCAGTACAGCAATAGGACAATAGGGGCAATGATTTATTACTCGTCACTCGTTACCCGTCACTCGTCACTCCATCACTTCGTCACTCCGTCACTCCATTAGAGCCGCCGCCCGCCGGAGGCGGTCCATGATGGCCCGTCCCAGGCCGACCTCCGGGACGGGCTCGGCGTAAATCACGTCCACGCCGGCCCCGTCCAAGCGGTGGAGGCAGTCAAACAGCCGGGCCGCCGCTTCCCGAAGGTCCCCCGTCGGCGACAAGACCTCAACGGCTGAAAAGGCTCGATCTGTCGGTGCCTGCCGGAAGGCCAGATAACCGACCCGGAGACCCGATACCGGAGGCGTCTCGCCGGAGGAAAGAATGCGGATCGGCGTGCGGGGCGCATAGTGGCGGGGCAGTTGGCCGGGACTCATGGGCCGGTCCGAGGCGTCCGTCCGGACGGCCACCGGTCCGACGATGGCTTCCAGGGCTTCGACCGGGACGGCCCCCAACCGAAGGACGGTGACGCCGTCCTCGGCGACGTACACGATGGTCGACTCCACCCCATATTCACAGGGTCCGCCGTCGAGGATGAGATCGACCCGCTCCCGCAGGACCGGAGCGATGTGCTCGACCCGGGTCGGGCTCAGGTACCCGAAGGGATTCGCGCTCGGGGCGGCGACCGGAATGCCGGCGGCCCGAATCAGGGCCTGGGCGACGGGATGGGACGGACAACGCACGGCGACCGTCGGAAGACCCGCCGTCACGATGTCGGGAACGACGGGCCGCTTCGGCAGGACGAGCGTCAGGGGACCCGGCCAAAAGCGCTCGATGAGGCGACGGGCCCGGTCGGGGACGGCCTCGCAGAGGTCCGCCACCATGGCCTCATCCGCGACATGCACGATCAGGGGATCGAAGCGGGGTCGGTCTTTGGCCTCGAAGATGCGGGCGACGGCGCGGGCGTCCAGGGCGTGGGCGCCCAGGCCGTAGACGGTTTCCGTCGGGAACACGACGAGGCCGCCGGCCCGGAGAATCCGGGCCGCCTCGGCGATCGCCTCTTCCGTCGGGAGTCGGACGGGTGCGACCATCCTTCCCTCCCATTCAGACCACGGTCATCGGGCTTCTCGACTCTTATAATACGGCAATACGGCAGTAGGGCAGTAAGGCAATAGGGCTATGATGGGAAGGGACACCGACCTTGAAACACGGACGAAGGAATGCTCGACTTGACGAAAAGCCCGAGGCCGACAGAAAATGATGCGCCAGCTATGAGGTTGCCCGATTCTGCTTACGGGAGGTGTCCGATGCGGCGGAACATACGCTGGATCGCAGGAATCGTCTTATTCCTCCTGAGTCTGCCCTCCGGGTGGGTCCGGGCGGCCGGATTCGCCCTCTTTGAAGCCGGGGCCCGGGCGATGGCGCGGGCCGGAGCCTTCGTGGCGACGGCCGACGACCCGTCGGCGATATTCTTCAACCCGGCGGGCCTGGCCTTTCAAACCCCGAAATGGCAGGTCTACGGGGGAGCGACCCTGATCGTGCCCAACGCCAAGTTCGAGGGGGCCAACCCCTTCCCGGGTGAAGGCGTCACCCACGACCTGAAGACCAAGGTGTTCCTCCCTCCAAATCTATACCTGACTTACAAGGTTCACGACCGGGTCACGGCAGGCGTGGGCGTCTTCTCTGCCTTTGGCCTGGGAACCGAATGGGAGGACCCGGCGAACTTCACGGGTCGCTATCTCTCCTTTGACTCGAGCCTTCAGACCTTCAGCCTCCAGCCGACAGCCGCCGTAAAGGTGTCCGACCAGTTGGCCGTCGGGGCCGGCCTTGAGGTGCGCTTCTCCAAGGTTACCCTGAACCGGTACCTGCCCTTTTTCGACCCCTTTCGATTTGCCGTCGTAGATGCGGCTCGCGTCCGCCTGGAAAGCGATTGGGCCCTCTCGGTAGGCTTTGCGGCCGGCCTCCTCTACAGGGTCACGGACCGATTGCGCTTCGGTATCGCCTATCGGCATCACATGACGCCGGACCTGGAGGGGGAGCTGACCCTGGAACGGCTTCCGACCGGTAATCCGGCCCTCGACGCCTTGCTCAGTGCCGCCCTCCCCCAACAGCCCCTGAAGGCCCGGGCGTCTCACTTCGCCTTCCCCAAAGAGCTATTGTTGGGCGTGGGACTCTCCCCATGGGACACGTGGGACTTCGAGCTGGACGTCTACTGGACCCAGTGGAGCCGTTTTGAGTCCATCTTCCTGGAGGTTCCGGACCAGCCCACGTTCAATCAGGAAGTCTCTGAGGACTATGAGGACACTTTTGCCGTTCGGCTGGGCGTCGAGAAGCGCCTGAATCCGCAGTGGAGCCTCATGGGCGGTTTCTTCTTTGACCAAAATCCCGTCCCCATCCAGTCGGTCGACCCCGTCCTGCCGGATGCCGACCGGTGGGGGGTCACCCTGGGGGTGGCCTACCGACGGGGCCCCTGGCGGGTCGAGTTGACGGAGTTTCTGCTGTTTTTCCGGAACCGGACGGTCACGCCGGACCGATGCGAGGCCGAGCAGGTCGTCTGCAATCGGGGCTACTTCGGGACCTACAAGAACTTTACGAACCTGCTGGGTATTAACGTCGGATACCAGTTTTAAAGAAGTAACGGAGTAACGGAAGGGACGGAGTAACGAGGGGCGGTGTGACGAGGGGACGGTCGGGGCCTTCGGGCCCTTGGGACCCAAAAGGGCCTTCCGGAGTTCACCCGGGAAGGAACGCCTGTAGGGGGACCGGCGGGTCGCCTCTACAGCGGCGGAACGGTCGAGGGCCCGGTTTACGAGTCATGGGCCGACGAAGCAGGAAGAGGTCCGGGGAAGAAAATTGCATACCCCGTGGGCGCGTTTTCCGGTGGCCGGGCTCGGTCTTCGGTGCTCGGTGTTCGGCCCTCGGCGTCGATTCGGCTCCGGTGCCGGGTCCCAGGTGCCAGTACCCGGTACCTGGAACCCGGTACCAGGCGCTTGTCTTCGAAAGACCTGCACACGGGGTTTGCATGGATTCCGGAAGGCGAGCAAGATTTTCGTCACTCCGTCACTTCGTCACTCCGTCACCCGAATCGTGACAAAGCCCGACGCCGATGACCGGACGATGGTCCGGTGGGAGGTGGTCCATGCGGCGATATGGGTGGACTCTTTTATGCCTTATCCTTGGGAGTCTGACCGGGGGAACGGCCTGGGCCCAGGTAGACTTTTCGCGCTTCTATGTCATCGGGGACAGCCTGACGGCCGGGTTCACCCACGGCTCACTCAATGAACTCTTCCAGCGCTACAGTTATCCGGCCCTGATCGCCGAGCAGGCCGGCGTGACCGACTTCCAACAGCCCCTCGTATCGGACCCGGGCCTGCCGCCCCGGCTGAAGCTGTTTGCCTTGGCTCCCTCGACGGTCATTCAGCCCGTGTCGGGCCAGGGCGTGCCCAAGAATCTGAATCTCCCCCGACCGTATAACAACCTGGCCGTCCCCGGGGCGACCCTCGGCGACGTTCTCCTGACGGTTCGGCGCTCGGACAATCCTCTTTTCGACCTCATCCTCCGGGGACTCGGTACCCAGCTCCAACAGCTCATTTTCTCGAACCCGACCTTTGTCATCGTCTGGATCGGCAATAACGACCTCCTGCCGGCGGTCCTGACGGCGACCCCCGAGGGCAACATCACGCCCCTGACGGTCTTCGCCGTGCGACTCCAGCAGTTGGTAGCGGGCCTAAAGACGGCTCTGCCGAACGCAAAGGTCCTCTTTCTCAACCTGCCGGACCCGACGAAAGCGCCCTTCGCGACGACCATTCCGGCCTGTGTGGCCAGCCCGACGACCCGGCGGTGCATCACCGATCCTCAGGGGAACCGTATCCCCCTGATCGGCACCCGCGGACCGATCCCCTTTGACAGCCTGATCATCCTGCGCGCCTCGGAGTGGCTGGCGCGGGGTTATGGCATCCCGGTGAACCTGGGCGGGAACGGTCAGCCTCTGCCCGACGACGTCGTCCTGTATCCCGACGAGATCACGGCCATTCGGTCGAGCCTGGATGCCTTCAATAATGAATTCAGCAAACAGGTCCGAGGAGCCGGCTACGAGCTGTTTGATTTCAAGACGCTGTTCGACCAGATCGCCACCGAGGGTTACAACGTCGGGGGGATTGACCTGCGGCTGGACTTCTTAACAGGCGGCCTCATCAGCCTGGATGGCCTCCATCCGACGCCCCTGGGCCATGCCGTTTTGGCCAACGAGATCATCCGGTTTTTGAACCGCCAGTGGAAGGCCAACCTGAAGCTGATCGACCTCCGGCCCTTTATCACGGGCGAGAAGGGTGGATATCCGGCCGGCCCGACCGCCGTGGGGTATTCCTTCGTCTTCACGAAGGACGCTTATGACCAACTCCTCCGACTGTTGGCGCCGGCTACGGCTTCTCAGGGCGTCCTCCCGGCTTCGATGGGACCCGCCCTTTTACCCTGGATGTTACCGCCCGAGCGACTGACGGGCCGCTCCCGGCCCTGAGGGAGGATGGAGGCCGCAAGGGGGTTCCGTCCCTCCGTTACTCTAATCCCGGTGGGACGAGCGTGGCTCCGACGATGATTACTTACCGGGACCTCATTTCGTTAGACGACTTGCAGGCCTGCATCGACTTACAGACACGGGTCTGGGGATTTGACCCGATCGACGTCGTACCGCTTCCCATCTTACTGGTCACGGGGAAGTACGGTGGCTTTCTGCACGGCGCCTTCGACGGAGACCGCCTCGTCGGCTTCGTCTACAGCCTGCCGGCCCGGGGCTTCCACCGCTGGCTTCAGTGGTCCCACATGCTGGCCGTCGACCCGGCTTACCAGGGCATGGGCATCGGCGCGGCTCTGAAGTTTCGTCAAAGAGCCTTTGCCCAGACCCACGGCTACGACTTGGTCGCCTGGACCTTCGATCCCTTAGAGGTCAAGAACGCTTACTTCAATTTTGAGAAACTCGGTGTCGTCGCCCGTCTGTACGAACCCAACGTCTACGGCGTGACGACCAGCCGCCTTCACTGGCAGTTGCCGACGGACCGCCTCGTCGCCGAGTGGTGGGTCATCGTCAAACGGGACGCCCTGTGGTCGGGCGGCCTTGAGGAGGCGTATCCCCGAGTCCCCGACCTGACGTGGGAAGACGGCCGGCCCTATCCCCTGGACGTACCGGAGCCCCCCTGGCCCGAGACGTTTTGGGTCCCCGTTCCCCCGACGGAAGCCTATCCCACTGACTGGGAGGCGGCCCGTTCCTATCGGGCCTTATGGCAGAAGACGCTCCGGGAGGTCCTGACCCGGGCCTTTGCGGCGGGTTACGTGGCCGTGCGCTTTGCCCGGACGCTTCCCGACGCCCCCGTCCCAGCCTACCTGGTAGTCCATTCCCAGGCCCTGCGGCAACCCTTACCGGACTGGTAAGGTGGGAACCCAAGTGCAAGTCGGTACCCGGCTATCGGCACCCGGCCCTCGGTTTTGGGGAGCCGGAGCCCGAACGCCGAGCACCGCATAGAAGTGACGGAGGGACGAAGTAACGAAGTGACGGAGGGACGAGGTGATGGAGTGACGAGTAACGAGGGACGGGTAACGGGTATAACTCACGGCCCTATTGCCCGTATTGCCGCACTGCCGTATTGCTACGCTGGATACACGTATACCCGGTGTGCGCGTTTTCCGGTGGCCGGGCTCGGTCCTCGGTGCTCGGTGTCCGGTCTTCGGCGTCGATTCGGCTCCGGTGCCGGGTACCAGGTCCCAGGTGCCAG